>Ga0255763_1001327_pt1 | contig 25669 bp, 32 predicted proteins | sample 041ome_2_FD_179963 | JGI IMG/M metagenome (GOLD analysis project Ga0255763, IMG submission 179963) | Coastal salt marsh microbial communities from the Groves Creek Marsh, Skidaway Island, Georgia - 041406US metaG (version 2) | ecosystem: Environmental > Aquatic > Marine > Intertidal zone > Salt...
CAATCAGGGATGAGTCGCTTCACGTAGAAGCAATGACGTGGATGTTCCGTGAATTCATCAAGGAGAATCCTTGGGTGTGGACAGATGACTTTAAGAAGGAATTGTATAGCATCTGTCGTGAGATGGTAGATCTAGAAGATCACTTCATTGACCTAGCATTCGAGCAGGGAGGTATTCAAGGATTGACTGCAGAGGAAGTGAAGCAATATATTCGTTACATTGCTGATCGTCGTCTACTTCAGCTAGGACTGAAGCCTAACTACGGAGTGAAAGAAAATCCATTGGAGTGGTTAGATTGGATTCTCAATGGTGTCTCACATGACAACTTCTTTGAGAAGAGATCCACAGAATATGCCAAGGCGGGCACTTTGAAAGGAGAGCTGTGGGTATAGTCTATTGAGGTAACACTTTTATGCCCCTCAGAAGCCGTAGGAAGCTTCTAGAGGGGTTTTTTCATGGAGCTAGATACGTACCAAACATGGAGTCATATGAAGGCTCAGGGAGGCTCTCATCGCTCTGTCGAAGACCTAGCAACCCACCAGTAGCTGTGGTTTTTCCGTAGAGTTTTGAGGCACCTAAAGCAGCACCTGTGTAATCAGGAGTTACTCCGGCTAATGCTTGACTCATTGCCCGTTCAGTTTGATAACCACGTTTCTGGATTAGAGACTTAGGATCTCCAGTATCTTGGAAGTTTGGTAGTTTCTGTGCTAGTTGTTCATTGACAGCTTCACGAGCACGATTCTTTTCAGTCTGTGTTGCACGAGTAGAAGCAGAACCTTTAGGAGCTTTCTTACCCATGTATCCAATGTTGATCGGAGGTGTTACTATGGAAGTATGTTTACCGCCTTTTGGCTTCATTCCGACAAGATCATAGTCATCGACAACCATCATCACAGCACGAGCATCTGGCTGAACACGTAGGATGTACTGAACACCACCAACATCGTAACCACTGGTTCCTTTGTCACTACCCCAAGTCATATATAAACTAGGATCTTCAGGATCTTGAGAGTTCCTATGTAGCTTGATGTTGTCACGCTTAGGATTGTAGCTCATGCCTTCCTGAGCATCACGTTTCTCTTTCATGATCTGATTAGCACGACGCTCAATGTGTGCCTTCAGACCATCAACGTCACCTGCAAAGTCATCTAGGTTAGTCTCAGCGTATGCTTGACGTACTGAGTTGTACTTACGTTCCTTATGCAGGTCTGAACGGAACTTACCAATCGAACGCTCACCTTCACCTTGGCGACCAATGAGCTTAATCTGGTCTGGAGCTTGTCCTTGGTACTTCTTCTGGTTAGCTAAAATGGTACGCAAGAATGGTGCAGCTTCCTGAGTAGGCATTCCTGTGAATGATGCAAAGTTCTCTGGAGTGAAGTCACCACGAGCAAAGTACGTAGTGTCTGCCAAAGGTGCATAAGGAGTTATACGATCTGCATCATACATCTCACGAACAATACTTTCATGACCAATCTGTCCAAAGAGTTTCTTCTGGTCTTTACTAAGTTCGTCAGTCAGTGCTTTTAGTTCTGCTTTGTTTGCCTTAGCAGCCGCTTGGTATAACTCATCATCTGGATTTGCTCTGACCCACTCATTGAGCAACTTCTCACGTTCACGAAGCATGGTCACTTGTGGTTCCATTGCATTACGTTTAGCACGTAGTTGTTGCATGAGTTCCACACCAGTCTTACTCATGCCAGTCTGATCACGTACAGCGCGCCAATATGGACTTACTTCCTGTAGGATAGCATTCTTAACACCAGTAACACCTGCACGTGCCATATCGACACCTTTGGCTACTACGTCACCTGAGTAGAAATAAGGAAGGTCATTAGGGGTATTTGCTGCAATGTTACGCATGGCTGCTTTAGACACAGCCATTGGAGCACCAAGTACATTACCAGTGTCTGCAATGTTACCTGCAAAACGACTAAGCTCTGGACGTTGTTGCATAAAAGAACTTGTTTTATCCAGAATGGGTTTAATCTCTCTGTCAAACAATCGACCTACAACGGTATTCTTGTGTACGTAATCTAAACCCTCTGAAGCAGCTTGTTTAACTGGAGTAGCGATAACATCTGGAACCATGTAATCAACAACAGTAGAACCTACATCACCAATCTTGCGACCTGCGTATGCCGTAGGCTCAAATAGGTTAGCCATGCCACCTGCAACAGCTTCCTGAGATTCAGGAGTAAGCCCTAAACCAAGATCAGAGCTTGCCTTGTTTAAGTCTTCTAACCATCCCATTACTGCTGTGGCTCCTCATCAGCTCCATAGAACATACCTGCACGTCCTACTGGAATTGGGTTTGCTTGTAGTGCTGCACCGAATGCCTGACGGGTCTTAGGATGCATGACACCATAACCAGTCAAAAGACCACCTACGGCTAATTGAGCAGCCTCACTGTTAGCCATATTAGCTAAGACACCACCACCACTTAGAGCACCCATTGTCAATACTGGATGATGTTCAACCTTACGTAATGCTTGTTGACCTAAAGATTTTTCAGAAGCAATGAAGTCTTGTAGATTTGATTTACCAGTAAGTATCTTATGTTGACGGTTTAATAATGCTTGTACGTTTACATCGTCTACTGAGTTGGTAATCATTCGGTTCAACTCATCACGAATAGGAGCAGCAAACTTACGTGGAGTACCATCCTTAACGAATAACTCAGCACTGAAGAGATCCTTCATGTTCTGGTCGAAACGTTGACGTAGTTTCAATAGCTGATATGGAGTGATGTTATCTGCGTCAAACTCTTGAAGTGCAGCATTGAATGCTTCCATAGTCTTCTTACGATGACCTGCAAGAGACTTAGTATTCAAGAGAGGGTCAAAGGTAGATGCTTCAGCAAACGCAAGGTTCATTTGATTCTTGACAGTCTTACGATTGAAACGCATATCGCTTTTCGCCAGAGCACCTTGAACACCTTTGTTCAACTTGTCTAGTTCTCTGTTGATAGCTTTCATGTTAGCTTCTGAGTTCTTAGCCATAGACACACCCTTAACTGAGTGTAAAGTGGCAAGTAAATCACGCTCACGGCTAGTATGTCGAGCTTGCTCTAGAGGAATACCAAGCTCACCTGCACGATCTTGACGACCTTGAGATGACATATCACCCATAGATTCTGCTAGTTTATCACGCTCAGCTTCAACACCAGAACGTTTAATCTTCTTACCAATATCTACAGACTTACCTAAGCCGACATTGAAGATGTTTGCAATACCATTAAGAGTAGCCTGATCGTTTTCACTCAGGTTCTCGTAACGGTTGATTAGATCCATAACGACAGGATTCTTAGCAATTGCCTCACCTTCAGAAGCTGCCCATTCCTTTAGGAAATCTCTAGCCTTATCTGGTAACATTGAGGCAAGAGCAGTAGATACTGACTCACCTAAGACATCTGTGGCAGCACCAATGTAATTTCCCCAGACCTGCACAAGTGCTTCTGGAGATGATGCTTCACCAGTCATCCAACGCTGACCTGCCAATTCAATCTCATGTTGACGATCATTACGGATCTTTTCCAGTCGATCACCAAAGTCCATAGGCGCATCAGAAACAGCAGGAGACAGACCTTCTGGAATCTGAGATATAACTTCTTCAGGAGTTTCCTCTTGCATACGTTGGAATGCAGGAGATAAGCCTTGTGGTAATGCCATTATCTTTTCCTTAGAACGGTGTAAATTCAGTTACTGAAGTGTCGATGATTTGATCAGTGGTATCAATAGTTTCCTTCAGAGGTACTACTTGTGGAGTAGTGGGTTCTGGAGCAACGTAAGGTTCTTTAGTTTCCACGTTGATGTAGGCACCACCATCACTATAGTAGTAATTACCTGCATCATCTTTAACTAGACTATCCTTAGTCACTGTTGTTGGTAGACCATAGATGCTTTGGAGTTCCCAGTTATCCATACGTGCAATAGGACGTTGGTAAACTGTAGGAGCTTCTACTGGATATGCACCTTTGTTTAGACCTGAGCGACGCCAGAAGTCCTCTGAGTAGAAAGAGTCTTGACCTTCACCACCAGTGACACCTGCGTTGTACTGACGAACCTTAGCTTGGTTAGCTTTAGCACGGATTTGAAGGATGCGATAAGCTGCAGCAGGTTCCATCTTGATGTCACCACCAGAAAGCTTAGCAGCATATTCACGGTCAGCGTCAGACAAACCAGAACCTGCACCGAAGTCACCTGAAGACAATACATCTTTAACGAGGTTTGCAGTCTCAGCCACGAACTGGTCAGTCAATGCCGGAGATTCACTATCGGTAACACCTAAGTACTTGAAGAACTTAGCAGCACCTTGACGAGTGTTAGCGAAAGAACCCATGTTCAAGTCACCAGTGTCGATAAGCTTCATTGCTCGGTTAGCAGAGTTGATTGACTCAACTAACTTCTTGCTAGTCTTACGACCTTCATTCAAGTTCTCAATCAGAGCTTCACCTGCAGGTTTAGAGATACCATGACCTCGGTTAGCTGCATATTGCTCTTGACCACGAAGGAGGTCTGCAGGATTATCTGGGTTCAATCCCATGTTCTGAGTAGTGAATCGTACATCGTTAATGTAGTCAGTACCACCACCAGAGAGATCCTTTTGACGCTTAAGTGCTGCCTCGAACATCTTAAGACCTAAGTCACGACTAGATGGGATCTCAAGAAGCTGTTGTGATGCCTTAAAGATCTCTTTAGGATCATTCATCATCTCAGCATTGACAGTACCCATGATCTCGTTGACTTGGTTACGCTCCATGTAAGGACGTAGTTTCTCAGACAATGCAGGAGATAGTGCTGTAGCACCAGTCATAAGTTCCTGTTGACGTGCTGAATTAGCTCCTAAGAATTGCTTAGCGTAAGCATCCTCACGTTCTGCCTGTTGCATCTCGTCTGAACCTACACCAAAGAGACGTGCTAGACCATAACCTGCACCAAAACCTGCTTTACCAATACCTTTGTATCGGTTCATTGCAGCTTCCATCTCACGACCACGTTTTTCGCTTAGGAGACGAGCTTGTTCAAATAATCTTTCTATACCTGTTGCCATCTTATGTCCTCTTTACGGCATACTGAATCTTGGTAAGTTGGGGGCGTTAGTTAAACTATTACCCCCTACCCGAAAAAACCGCCACCTGCTGCAGCACCTACGCCACCAAAGAGTCCGCCCCAGAATGAACCCATTGCATTATCTTGGTTCATAGCAGCATTAGTAGCATAGTTATAACCACCAGTACCAATCTGACCTGCAGCAGCAGCAGCAGCAGAACGAGCAGCTTGACTTTGTACGCCTTGAGCAATCAAAGATTGTGATAGTTGTTCAATACCCATTGCAGAACCAAGCATACCAGAAGCTAAACCGGCATAATTACCTAACTCACCAAAGGCTTGCTCACGTGACTTAATAGCTAGATCACCTAACATACGAGATTGAGCAAGACCTAAACCATAAACATCTGGATTTACAGCTCCTGAAGTTCCTGCGCCTAAACCTTGACCTGCGAGTTTAAGACCTAAAGTACCTTTGCCATATATCTGTTCCTGCATTTGAGTCTGTTGTGCTTGTAACTCAGGACGAAGCATATCAAGTTGTTGTTGGTACAACTGATTAGAAACAGAACCTACGTCAAAATCAGTAAGTGTTTTATAAAACTTCTCAGCACCACCAAGTTGTTGCTCAGTAAGACCTAACAAACGAGGATTCAGATCAGCAGAATATTCACCTTCCGCTGAGCCAGTCATCTGTCCCAGAAGAGAAGTGATCGTTACTGGTTTGAAATAGACATCTTTAGCATACTCACGTCCGGCTTCAATACCTGCTTGAGCTTGCTTAGTGCCGTTGTCCATGCCAAATATGCCTGAGACTAACTTACCCATTATAGTTCCTCATTGATATAAATCTCTATTGGATTTCCTTTCGTATCCATATGGTCTGCGAAGTGTACAAAACCAAACGTACTTAAAAATTTCTTGTGTTTGTTACCTAGGTGCTGCTCATGTACGGCATAGATTGGAGACCTATGGAGTTTCTTGAGTAGACTAAAGTTGTGCTTAAGATCTTCCTTGATCGTCTTGTTCCACTTGAATACGTCACAGTGGATAAATGTCATCCCTTCCCAAACTTCAAAGTAGACGACGTAGTGATCACGAATGATTACTGGTGTCTTTCCTTCTACCATTTAACCTTATCAGCCCAATATGCTGCTGACATTTTACCTTTATCAATGTTCTTACGATGACGTGCCTTGAATGACTTACGCTTCTTCTTCATCGCCTCAGATTCACCCTTCTTAGGTTTCCCTGCAGTCTTTGCACCTTGCTCACCAAAGCGAATAACCTTCTCTTTGCCACCTGCACACGCTTTGACTACATGAGACTTCTTAGGGTGCGAAGGTGTGCGCTTGGGCTTATTACAAGCCATGTTCTTCTTTTGTACTTTCTTAGCCATTATGCTACCTGTCCTAAACGTGTTCCAGTAGCTACCCAAGTAACATTAGAGTCACCAACTAAGTAATAACCTGCTGAACCTCCATCGCCACCATCTTGTGCTACCCAGTCGTAATAGTTTACATAAGAAATATTACCACTAGAACCTGCAGTACCTAAATCACCACCATCTCCGGCAGCACCTGAGTATGAACCAGACTGCTGACCACCTATAGCAATAGTTAGAGGACCACCGTCACCTGCTGAAATGTAACCACCATCGCCACCGTTCTGACCAGTACCATTAATGCCTGAAGTACCTGCACCGCCAGAACCAAAAGAATAACCTGCACCGGCACCACCACCAGAAGCACCACAACCTGTTAAAGTACCGCCGTGTGACTTACAGCAGCCACCACCACCACCGCCGCCACCGCCTCCGGCGATAGTACCAAAGTTAGTAATGTTAGTAGCTATTGTAGTGTAGATACCACGTCCACCATCGTTACCGGAAGGAGCTTGACTAGCGCAGCAAACACCACCAGTACCCCCATCACCACCTGCGCCTAAAATATAGCCGTTGTTCTCAATGTTTACAACATCGCCAGAGGAAAAACCATCTGCAGTAATTGCATATGATTCACCATCTGAAGGACTACCTACGTATACGCCTGATTCAATTGTTAGGTAGACGTCAGTAATCCCTTCAGAGTAACCGTTAGAGTCTGCAATAGCTTTAAGATCAATACCTGCATCAGTGTTTGAGCTTACAGTGTAATCAACACGAATACGCTTAGTAGCACCGTAGAAATCACCTAGTGAGATTGCACCAGATGTTGGAACATCGGCATTCTCAGTAGCTTCAGGAACTTCAGCACCTCCACGATAAAACTCAGACATTGAGTATGGTGCTGAGTTGTCAAACTCGTCAGCAACATTCTTTAAAGTAATTGTACCAGAACCTTGAAGTGCCATTAGATAGTACCAAATGCAGTTACGTCACCAACAACGGTAAGATTACCACTAGCATCTAACTTCATCTTGTTAGTACCACCAGAAGCAAAATACAACACACCTGAAGATTCAGTAATTGTCCAGTTACCTAAGTCTACTGTAGTGATGTTTGCAGTAGTAATGTTAGCAGTAGCAATAGTCGCTGTACCTGTAATGGTAGGACTTGCTGAGTCTGCCTTAGTACCTATAGCAGTCTCAATAGACTCAAACTCATCATCAATCTCAGTACCTTTGATTACCTTAAGTGGGTTACCAGAAGCAAGACTATCCTTAGAAGCAAAGTTAGTCAGTTTAGAATAGTTACTCATTAGTTAAGTCTCCCCTGCTTAACGTACAGGTCGATCTGTTGAATGTTTAAGAAGCCACCGTTGATCTCAGATTCAAATCCTACTTGGATTACAAAGCCAGAACCACCTGCAGGAATACGAATGTTGTCAATCAAAGCAGCACCTGAGTATTCACCAATGTTATACTCAGCAATGTTATATTCAGATACCGTAGCATCCTTAACTGTCAAGTTATATGACGTATAAATGTCTTCATAATCAGTACCGATCTTAGCTACGAACTTCTGACCTGTAGAGCCGATAACCGTAGCTGCAATGTTCTTAACTATCTTGACCATGTTTTGCATACCAAAGTCAAAATAGTTAGTGTAGTACTGCATTGAGTACTTAGAACCATTGTCTTGATAGCCACGATATTCAGCAATGCCTTGAGTATTTGTCATGTACATTGCACCATCAAAGGCAAGCCATGAGGTATGATCTAGTCCATCCCAACGTGTAACACGAGCAGCTCCGTTCTCTAGAGGTGCTCTCATGTCAAAACACCAGACAGTCTGTTCATCAGGAATTGCAAGTAAGTAGAATGCAAAGTGATCTGAGTACACTGCACGGATCTGAGTTTCATCAGCACGAGCTACTTGATCTACCAAGGTATCACGAACGTTACGAGAAATGTCACGTACTGGCTGAGACTTCTCTTGAATTGTACGACCTAATGAACGTACACCTGCTTCTGACAAGAACATAATGTCAGTACCAGTATTGACAATAGAGTCACGAGAAATACAACCAACACCGTTAATTACTTCCACTAACTGAAGATCTGAAGGTGTTAAATACTGTTTGTTAGAATCTTTGTCACTCAATATAATTATATTGTTCTTACAGAAGATAATCAGGTAGCCATTGTGAGCACCTAAGCCTACAATCTCATCGTTACCGTTAACGAGGATACCAGAGATGTCTAAAGTACCTACAGTACCTACACCAGATCTCCACTCAGCACCGTCAAGAAGGTCTGACCAATAAACAGTAGTTTTGTTAGTTGGTGTATCTGCACACCAAATACGACCATAGGCAGACAATACAGTGTTAGCTTCAGGAGGCGTACCTTTGTCCCACGTAGCTGTAACAGAGCCTGTAGCATCTGTAGTAGGCACGCTTGCTAGTGCGTAGCTGTAAGAATTTGAATCAATCTTAGTGACTGTAAACGTACCATTATAAGCAGCTACGCCAGAATCGCTAATGGTTACAGAGTTTCCAGTGTAAAGCTCATGACCTGCGCTAGTAACTACTGCAAGATCTGTGCGAGCTACTGGTGTTCCTGTAGCGTTTGTAGTAGGAACACTAGCCATTGAATATGAATACACATTGTCATTAAGAACAGTGATTGTAAACACACCATTGTAGGCAGTTTCAGTAGAACCTGTAATGGTTATTGAGTCTCCAGTAGAGAACCCATGTGATGCCTGAGTTACAAAGGCTGTAGCACTACGACCAATGATTGTACCTTCAGGGTTTGCACTTGGAGTACTACCCATGTCGTAGTAAAAGTTATTGTCATCGACAACAGTTACTGTAAATGTGCCGTTGTACTCTGAGAGGTTAGCACCACTAACAACTATAGAATCACCAGTAGTTAAACCATGATCTTCTACAAATACTCTAGCAATTACACCAAGTGATGTGATAGAGCCTGTAGCATCTTTACTTGGAGAACTAGGTAATGTATAAGTATAACTATCTGCATCAACTACAGTAATTGTGAATGTACCGTTGTATTCAGTTTCGTTAGCTCCGTCAATAATGACTTCATCACCAGTACTAAAATAATGGTTTACTTGGTTTACAGTAGCTACTGTGCCTGAATGAGTGATTGTAACTGTAGCACTGTTTTTTACAGAAATCTCAACACCGTTGATTATAGAAACTTCATTACCGTTAGATACAGTAACTATGGCATCATTAGTAGCATTAGTTACATCATCAAGAACGTTTGCAGTAGGGCTAAAATACAAAGGTGAATAATCACGTTGGAATAGGAACGCAGCATCGTTTAATGTGGCTGCTTGCCAGTTACCTGTAGTAATTGTTTGGCTACCGTTGTATGTAACTGAATCAAGGTCACCTGCATTCTTAATGTAGAAAGCAGTATCTGACCAAGCACCAAAGTATTCCTGACCATCAATATCAAGGAACCTATGCATACCTTTGAGGTTTACAGGTGTTGCCGGAGTAGCTGTCTGAGCTACATAAGACCAACCTAAGCGACTGCCTAAGCGACCACCTTCGTCAATGATACAGTTCTCAGCACTACGGGCATAGCCTTGGTTTAGAGTCACTTCGGAGTCCATAGTGTTTAGACCATAGAATCCGGGTGCTACAATTGAGGCTGTACGTAAAGGAGCTACCATAAATTACACCGGAGCGTAGATAAGTTCTTCTGGATGACGAGCTGAGTCTAGAACAATAGCGTCTGAGATTGCACGTTCAGCAGCACGATAAGCACCTTGAGCTGATTGACCACCATCTTCACCACGTTCCTCAACTGCTTTAGCATATGCTAGAAGTTGTACACCTTTGTAAGGAACAATGATGTCTGTAGAGTCTGAAGTCATCTCAGGTGATCTTTTGATCATATTGAAACGTAAACTATAAGCACTATCAGGTTTAGGATAAATATCTACCTGAACGTCACCATCATTAGCCACACCGTTCCATGAGTAGTACTTAGGTGATCCTGAAGCAGGAGTTGAGTTTAAATACCAGTCATTAAATTGATGAGCAGTACGATATTCCATGAAGTCATTGGATGTGTCGTTAATAACGTCTAGGATTTCAAAAGCAGTTCCTGCAGTATTCAATTCGTAGCTGAAGACACCTGAAGATGTCGTAGCAGACAAAGTAGTACGTAATGAAGACCAATCCCAAGCTTGTTCTATTTCTTGTACGGCATCATTAACGAACTGACCAATTAACTGAGAATAAGCATTTTCGTTTACCGTCCCTACTTGTCGTTCTCTAAGTCGTAACAAAACGTTATTGACTAATTCTAAATATGTCATCCTTAGTATTCCTTAAGGTAAACTTATGTGTTAATTATAGCATATTTTTGTCTAAAAGTCAACGTTTACGTCGAGATTTAGATGCTTCTATAGCTCTACCTTGGCGAGCTGCTTTAGCCTTGGCTCCAGAACCACAGTATTTCTTTCCAGTCTTACCGTACTTGTAGCAACCGTTAGTCTTCTTTACTGGCATCATGTCCTCCAATATAAATTACAATTGGTTCAACAGGAGCACCTTCATAAGAGTCTCCTAAACTACCACATCCAGTCAGTAGTAAGGTTAATACTAATAGACTAGCTCTTGCCAAGATAAAAAGATCCTGCAGCAAGTAGGGATATTTTAAGCCAGTCGAAGGCTACTATGGCATTCTCAAGCCTCACAAACTCTGTAGTTCTGCCAGTGGTATCAATGAGTCCAAGGAGGTTAAATCCAGTCTCTTTCTCAATGGGAACAACAATGTCAAGACCTGTCAAGCCACCCATCATTGCCCAAGCACCTAAAGCGAGCATTGAGAGTACAAAGATCCGACGGGTCATCTTAGCAAATGGATCATTACCAACACGAGCAGCAGCCGCATCAGCAGACTTAGTAGCTCGCATTGAGTCAGCATCGGCTTCCTCCGTCTTAGCCTTCATCATCTGCATCATCATTTCTTGCTGCTTCTGCTTGTTCTCTTGGGCTTTGTCCATCATCTTGAACAAACCACCCATAGCAGCACCACCTGCCATCGTTATGAGTTCTACAGGAATCATTACCAATCTACCTCATTTACAGGAGTTAAATAAGTGATCTTCTTCACGCAACCTTTGGGATACTTAGTTACCTGACCGATATCAGGAGCAGTATCACAAAGCTTGTAGTAGTCCTCAGTCTCTTCAATCAGATAACCAATAGTGTCAAAAACGCACATATCTTGCTCTTCAGAGTCATTCCAGATCATATATGTTGTAATGTCTGACCACTTAACGATGACTGGCTTGGGAATCATGATTATTTCCTCTTCATGCACTTACCGGCAGATTTGCACTTAGCTTTGGTCTTACAACCTGCACAAGGCTTGAATGCTGATTTCTTCATTGATGTAGCCATACGTTGACCACGAACTGGTTTTTTAGCCACCATTAACTCCTTTCATTGCTACCATTAACGCTATTGCACCACCCATAGTAGCAACTGCTAATACAACTACAACTGCGGCAATGCCTAATTCTTTAAGTTTCTCTCTGCGATCAATCTCAGCATAGATAGCTTCCTGTCGCATCTTGCGGATCTTCTTTTCAGTCTCAATAAACTCACGCTGTCCACGTTCGCCCTGAGTCGCACCTAGGTACTGCATAAGCTCTGATCGCTGTTCCCTTGCTGTAACCTTGGCTGTGTAAATCTCCATTGCTTCCTGTTCGATGCTCTTGCCACTTTTGGGTAGAAGAGAACGAAAGAGGTTTCCTTTGCGTTTCTTGTTCAGCTCGTCTGCTTTGTCCAGATCTGCTATCGCACCCGCCCACTGACTCAGTTGACTCATGCAATCTTGCAATTCTCTGCCGCTCTCGACTAGCTGCTTCAAGCCTTTGAATGCTGTAGTAGCTATTCCAATGATGCTCACCGGATCCATAAGTCTTCATACCTGCTTGTAAGTTGTTCTAAGCCATTCTAAGAGTATTTCTTCTGGTACTGGGGTACACCCTTGAAAGTTCTCTGTTTTGCCCTCAGAGGACTCTACAGGGACGCTCAGGCATATCTGAGGTACACCTTCTTCAGTCATCTTCCACACACCATGATTGAGTGCGTAGATGAGGACTAACTCTGCCACGCTCATCGTTTCATTAACTCAACAATGAACAGTACACCTGCCCATAAGCAAGATACTGCAATGGCAATGCCACCTGCAATTCCTTTCCATCGAGTTAGAGATTCCTTGACCTCCTTAAGGTCTTCATGGTTCTCACGCACGATACGCATTAGTTCTTCTTGTCGTTGTTCAAGTCGGGCTAGGCGTTCTAAGTCAGTCATCAGATTGCCTCAGGAAAATCATTGATTGGTGCGTTGCCAGTAGGATTACCATCAGCATCCATTGGTACGTCATATAGTGCCATAAATGCTGCATGGTCAGTACAGGCTGTGATAGCTGCTTCAATGGTGTTAGACGCAGTACGAACCGCAGCACGGTAAGTTAAAACGTCAACAGGTACAGAATAGTCTGCAACCTCAGATGCTTTGATAACCATCCAGTCAGTTGGTGCTAACAAGCCACCTGCCTGAGTCTTGACGAGTTCTATGGCGTTGCTCTTAAGTCCCTTAGTGACCACCTGAACACCATCTTCGTCTAGCAATGGGTCACCGTTCTCATCGACTTCGTTCACGTCATTGATGTTCTTAGGCACATCTGCTGACCAGTAGAAGCGTGAGTCGAATGGTGCGGGATCGTCTTCCCAGACTAAACCTGCTGCTGCTTTGTCAGCGTCAGACCAGTTAGCCCAGTTTTGTGGATGTGTAATACCATCGTTGTTAGTCCAACTACGACCAACTCGGATAACTGTTTCTCCGTATTTCCACATAATTACCTCGCGTTAGCGTATTTGAATGGGTTTTCGGCAAATGCCATGTAGATGTATGTGCCACCTGAATCATTTGGATTTGCTGTGTTTCTTAATTTAAATCCATTACTTAAATTATCAACTAGTGCAATGCTACTAGGTTCTGCTGCCGATGAATCAGGATATAATCTTTTATCAATAACATTATAAGTATTTCTTGCAGTATCTCCTATAATCCAATTTCCTGTAGAGTCAGTTCGTTTAAACATCACAAACGCCGGTCTAAACCCTGTGTACACAAAAGGACCATCAGTAGAACCATTGCCTGTGTATTTACCGAACTTACTGAAGCCGTCAACAGAGTGGAAGCAGTAGGCGATGTAGTTGTCACCACTGGAGTTAGTAGTTATTGATGACTGAACAGTAAACACAGAAGAAGTAGGCTCGGTATCGTTATAAGGTGTAGTTGTATCTAGCATTGCGCTGGTGCCGTTAAGAAGTAGTACCTTATTAGCCGTCAAAGACTCGTGATATACACCCCAGTTCTTTGCGCCATCTCTCGATTTACTTATAATCACATCAGGCGCACTACTAAGCCCATGCCCAACCGTGGCTACTGAACCAGTACCCGTATAACTCACAATACTAAAACCTGCATCGGTATTAGCACTGACGGTTGAGGTGATAGAGCCATCAGTGTTGGTTACGCCTGAGCCGTTGGCTTTCCAGTTCCATGCAACGTATGTATAGCCTGATCTGTTTGTGTTCACATCGCTGCCAAGCGTATAGCCATCGGCATCAAATGAAGTTATACCTGAGTATGTTCCTTCAGCGTTAGTAAGATCAGTTGATAGTCTTTTTGTAACACCACGTACTGCATCAAATAAAATATGACCATAAATAGAATTTCTGTTTTTAGTCCATGTAAAGTCAGGCTGAAACCCTACGCCTGTAATAGCGTGTGAACTTGCGCCATCACCCGTATACAACACAGTATTAAAGTGGTCTTGTGGGCTACCGTCTTGTGCAGGGTCAATAGATTCAACAGGGTCAGGTAAGTTAGCCGTACATAACGCTAGATAACCTGATGGTGGTGCATAGTAGAAGTCACCATAGCCGTTAGCGTCTGTGTTGCCTTGAGCGGTCTTGTTACCTGCAAAGGATGAGTCTTGACCGAAGTTAGATACTCGTGAATCACGATAACCTTGAGCAAAGAAGAATGTTGGGTTGGTATCTGTAGTTGCTAAAGTAAATCTACCTGTTGAGGTATCAACAGTTCCATACCAAGAATTATTTACACCAAACCAAATATAGCCATTGTCTGCATCTAATGCGACTTGAATAATGTCTCCAGTAGTTGCTGAAAATGTAGAAGTACTAGAACCATTATTTAAAACAGAACTAGTATTTCTATAGTATCCAATTCCACCATTACCTGATTGACCGAGATAATTAGTATCATATTCATCTGGTGTTGCTCTAACGCCTACATCTTGAGTACCTGCACTATCTAAATGCGTTTCAAAATACCACTTACCAGTCGTCATACCTATAGTTGACAAAGCAGTATCGTAAGCATCGGAGCTTGTATATTTTAGATTACCTTCTGAAAAAGTAGCATTACTCAGTAATGGCGAACCACCTAAAGGATTCAACGTAGCAAAGTTATTTGTAGGCGAATCCAACACATAGTCGGTTGATGCTATATTGTTAGCAGTGAAGTTGTTGCCGTTACCTGAGTCATCATTAGCATCACTGGTTAGCGGTAGGTAGAAACCGTTAGTGCCGTAAGAACCTGAGTAGGCTTTAGGTATCCATACGCCTGACTTGAATTCACCGAAGGATGTAGCGTCTAGTGCTGTGCCGTCAATGAAGTTGACTTCGGCTAGGTAGCCGTCAAGTCGCATTCCACCTGCATATTCACCGATAGTGTGAGCGTAAGTGCTATTGATTGCAGTATCAGCATTTTGTGTATAATCAGCACGAGAATCTGCGCTAAACGCAGTTACTTCTTCACCATTAACATATAGCTTTAATCTGTCACTAGCGGTTGCTTGTGTTGCATCTGATTTAACAACAATGTGATACCACGCAGATACGTCACGATATACAGCAGATGTTTCAATTCGTTTTGTAGAGCCTTGTGCTGTACGCCATTGAACGTTGATGTTGTCACTAGCGTCAAAAATAATAAGAAGCCTGTTGTACGAATCAATAGAACATCCAAACAAAGCTAAATCAGTACCGGTAAGATTTCCACGCTTAACCCAACCGCTCCAAGTCCACGTCTTACGATTACCTGCGGATGCCGGAGTCCAACTTAGGTATGCACTATCGTCATCGTTGAAGCGTAGTGACTGACTAATCTCGGTGTCGTAGAAGCCACCTGCATCTGCACTCTTAGCATTGCCCTGAATTAACGGCATGGATTAAGCCCCTGAAGCTGTTACTGCACTCGATGCTGATACTAATACGTTAGTACCGTCTGCACTGTAGTAAGACACAAAGTACTTACCTGCTGTAGAAATCTTAGTTAGATCAGCAGCAGAGATGAAAGTAGTCGCAGCAGCAGAGATAACATGACCACCTGAGTTATCCAGATAGATGTTGCCTGATTGACCGCTAGTGATATTAGTGAAGGTTAGTGCGCCAGTACCTGTTGGTGTGCAGCTAAAGTTGTTAGTTGCATTCATGTCGAATGATAGGTCATTGTCTGTAGTGACAGTGCCTGTAGCTACCTTTGCTACAGCTACATTACCATCTGTATCAATAGTAAGAGCTGTGTTGTCGTTATCAGGATCAGAAATCGTTGAAACTTTTAACTTACTCATGACTCAGCCTTTGGATACTTGTCTTTGACTGCCTGAATCGCTGCTGCCATATCCGCAGGAAATACACCGGCATGGAATAGGGCATCGAGTTGATCACCGATAGATGGGTACTCGTCCATTCGCTTTTCACTGTAAGATAACGCATCAAATTTAGCTTGTTGTGCTTCAGCTATTTCTGCGTCTACTTGCTCTTTGGTTACCTCTACCCATGAAGGTTCAATGATATTTTCTTGACCCGCATCTACAGCCATATAATCCGAATTGTTTTTAAAATATCGCATATCAACCAACCTCAAAAGTTTTGACGACCATTGTGAAACCTGTTGAGCCAATCACATCAAAACGCCATGTCGAGCTAGGCGGTACAATCAATGTTATATTTGAAACATGATTTAGATAGCCTCGACTCGCACCCCAAGCTATTTGAGTACCATCTACATACCCTTTTACATCGCCTGTATATCTGCCACTTGAACCTGTCGCTCCACCGTAGCAGTTAACAAACTGATAAGCTCCTGATGTATTTGTATAAGTTACACCACTAGAGGCTGTTGTAGATGACCAAGAACCACCAAAAGATGAAATACCAGTAAGACTTGAGCCATCACCAGTAGGTGTTAAATAAGTATCAGCCAAATCCGCAGCAGTTACAGAATTATCAGGTAAACCACCTGCTGAGATGCCAGTGATTGTTCCACTGCCATTAATTGTAATTGCCATTATTCTGCTCCCTTTGGATAGTCAGCTTTAACCTGTGCAATAGCATCCGCCCATGTGGTTGTACCATTAACGCTGTCCCAATACTGCATATCGAGTTGCTCTTGGATGCTTGGGTAGGCTGAAGCTCTGTCAAGCTTATATTGGTTAGGATCAATCCAATTTGTTACTGCATCGGCATCATATTCAACTACATTTTCATTAATGTCGTAAGCAACATCGCCACGAATAACGTGAACATTAGGGTATAGTGCTGAAATTGCTCTATGCTTAATCATCCTGCAATCTCCATAGCAATAATATCAGTTTTGACAGCAACACCAATTTTGTCACTTGTGGCTGTCGTTCTAAAGTAAACCTTATAATCAATAGAAGATGTGGTACTTGGTGAGTCTATATGAGTAAGAGTACACGTTCCTTTTTGATCGCCACCATAATCAGTATGCGTCCAATCGCCTGTTGAGCCGTCAAAACCTTCAGTTATTTTAGTTGTACCTCTATGTATATAATACGATGCATACATAGTGTCAGCACCGCTTAACTTAAACACCATGCTTGTAGTAATTAGTATTTTGCTTGACGTACTTGATGGGGTAATAGAAACAGTACCCATTAACGTGTTTGTGTTTGCAGCAGAAGCGGAAACTGTAGAAGCAATACTTGTTGATTGAACCTGCAATATTGCCGGTGAAGTAATACCAGTAAGCTGACTGCCATCACCAGTAGTCGTTAGTAATTCACCTGCACCATCAGGCAACGTCAGTGTTCTATCTGTATTCGTATTAGGAGCCGCAATAGTCAGCGTACCTGTACCGCTTGCGTTACCTTCGATCTTTACCTTACTCATTATACAATTGTCCAAATTGAGCCAGAAGGAACAGTAACACTTACACCGCTGTCGATTGTGATTGCACCTGCGCTCATTGCATTGTTACCAGATGTGATGCTGTAGTTAGCACTAATGGTATTAGCGTGTTCATACAAGCCTTTAGTTGTAGAGTTAGCATCAGTGTCTAAAGCTGCCCATGAAGCTGTTGAGCCGTCAGTAGTAAGATAGTTACCTGATTGACCTGATTGACTAGGTAGTGCGTCAATGCCAGTAAGTGCTGAACCATCACCTGTATATGATGTAGCTGCTACCGTGCCTGTTACGTTAATGCCTGTAGAGGTTGTTCTTAATACTTCAGCCGTATTGTGTCTTAACCGGACAGTGCCGCCAGTACCGGTATCGGTACAATCTATAAAATTATTACCAGATGAATCTTCAATATATAAACTAGAGCCTTGAATATATAATGATCCAGATCCACTATCAGTGATAAAACTGCCAGAGCCACTATGGTAAATCTGTAGGTCAAAACTATTACCAAACCTAGCTCTGTCATTGTCGCCGAATGACAAGCTACCAGTCATACTGTCGCCAGTATTTAAGATGTAGTTATCAGGAACAGAAGTTAAATAACCTTCAGTAGAATGATCACCCCAACCATATGCAGTGTCCCAGTTAGTTGTATCAGTACTGGTAATATTAGCTGCTTCTGAGCTTGTAAAGGCTGATGCATCTGCGGCTGCACTAGCTGCACTAGCGGCTGCTGCGGTAGCACTTGAGGCTGCTGCAGTAGCACTACCGGCTGCATTAGTTTCTGAAGTTGCTGCATTGGATGCAGAGGTTGCTGCATTATTAGCTGAGGTTAATGCATTACTTGCGTATGTTTGAGCAGCATTTTGACTTGTTGATGCATTAGATGCACTCGTAGCTGCTGAAGTTGCACTTTGAGAAGCTGCAGTTGCAGAAGTAGCTGCAGCAGTTGCACTATTGGCTGCATTAGTTGCTGAGGTAGAGGAAGAGGTAGCTGAAGTAGCTGCTGAAGATGCTGAGCTTGCCGCTGCTGTAGCACTTGCTGCCGCTGCAGTTGCTGAAGTATCTGCATCATCTGCATCAGTACTTGCGCTAGATGCTGAGGTAGCTGCTGATGCTGCTGAAGATGTAGCACTTGAAGCACTAGCTTCTGCACTTGACTGAGCTGATTCGGCTGCTGCCTGAGCAGTTTCTGCTGCAGTCTCAGCAGTTTCTGCAGATGCTTGAGCTGCTTCTGCGGCTGTTTGTGCAGTCTCAGCGTTAGTCTCTGCTAATTCTGCATTGGTCTCTGCAGTCTCTGCTGCAGTTTGAGCAGTCTCTGCATTAGTCTCTGCAAGCTCTGCTGCAGTCTCTGATGCTGCCGCTGCAGTTTCACTGGCGGCTGCTGCTGTTGCTGATGCGGCTGCAGCAGTTGCTGAAGATGCTGCTGCAGTTGCTGAAGTAGATGCACTAGATGCGCTAGAAGCTGCATTAGTGGCTGACGTAGAAGCCTCAGAAGCCTTGGTAGTTGCAGTTGCTGCACTAGTTGCTGCTGAAGTTGCGGAGGAAGCTGCTTCAGATGCGCTATCAGATGCATCCAGAGCTTTTTCTGTTACTGCGTTGAGAGTAGCGTCATCATTCGCTTCACCTGCACCACCAACGCCACGATATATAGCCATTCATATCTCCGACTTAAAACTAGATAGAAAAAACCCCCAATGGGAATCCAAAGGGGGCGAAAGTGGCTATTAGTTGTTTACAGCCATTACGAAGCCTGAATCAGAACGTAAGGTCTGAGTACCATACAGACGATCTGCAGTGTACAGAGTACCTAAGAACTCTTGCTTGTATTGAGTCTGTGAACGTACACCAACTTGCTCTGCAAGTACTAGTGCGTCTTTGTGAGCAAGTACTGCGCCACGAATGTCAACGGTGTTACCAGTAGCGGTGTTCTCTGCTGCAGTTTCTAGAACTGGGCAGTTAGATGAAACGTAAACGTCTACACCGTACAAGTTGCCGATCAAGCCATTGTTTACTGCACGACCTGCTACGAAGTCAGAAGACACGTAACGGTCAATACCCATAATTGCATTACGCAATGAAGGTGGAATAACCAAGAAACGGTTGTCCATAGGTACGTCGTTATCGTCCAACTTCTGGATCATGTCACGCAAGAAGCCATCTTCAAACACGTCAGCGTCTACTACAGTGTCTGCAGCGTAAGTAGTAGTGCCAGTAGATGCATCATTGTAGAATTTGCTGAAGTTGCCAGTTGCTTCAGTGAACAAAGCGTCATCAACGTTTTTAGCCAATGCGTAACCTGCGTCACCAGTGTAGAACTGACGAAGAGATGCAAGAGCTTGTACATCGGTGATGTCTTCGATCAAACGTGAGTACTCGAAATGCTGATCGATTACTACAGTGATCTCAGTGTCAACGTTGTTCTGCAAAGTAACAGCGGTGTTTTCAACCTTAGCGTTTGCAGTACCACGAACAGGAACTGGAATGTGAATGGTATCACCTTTCTTGCCCTGCATAGACATTTTCTTGACTAGGTTAGCCAATACGAGGTTCTTTTCATATGCCGCAATGACCTCATCACTCCAGATTTCTGGAATAAAGACTGCTGCAGATGTGTTGTCAACAATACCGCCAGTAGCGGGATAAGTAGAAGTTGCCATGTTTAATTTCTCCTAAAGAAGTTTATTTAACACGACCTTCACGATATGCTGTCATAATCTCATCAGACAAAGCTTGGTATCGATCTGGGTCGGTTTTCATCAGTTTAATAATGTCAGACCGACGATAGATCTTCTTAGAAGTCTCCCCAGTGCCTCGAATGTTACCCGTAGAAGCTTCCTTTACAGCGTTCTTACGTGATTGTTTCTCAGCCTCAACAGTGTTCTTAACTGTAGCTTGACGATCATTCCATGTACTTAAGAGTTCTGTAGCAGCATCATAGTCGAACTGTTGATCTGCTTGCATATACAATTGAGTACGGATCTTAGAAGCTTTAATCCAATCTTGAAACTTAGCGTCCTGAACTGTTTGAATGAAGTCAGGATATTCCTTTTGGAGTTTGTTTAAAGTTTCTGCCTGACGATATTGTGCAGACATAGCTTCAGCTTCTTTGATCTTAGGATGATTCTCAATAGCCTTACTTACTGCCTTTTGAGGGTCATCAAAGAAATCGATCTCTTCTTCGATCTCAGGTGCTTCATTCGAGAGTTGTGTCTGAATATAACTATCCACGACTTTACGCAATTCGCCTACTTCTGACGACTGTCGCCCTAGAAGTTTCTCAGCTTCCTGATGCATTCTTACAATTTCTGCAACAGATTTGCCTTGATACTTATCGGGTATCTCGTCTTCGGTTTCCTCTTGGGATGCCTCTACAGGAGCTTCTGGCTGTGCCTCTATTTCCTCTACAGGTTCCAATGAGTCAAATTGTGTGTCGTCGTCCTGACGCTCTTCTGTATCAATGATGGTCGCTGCCATTACTAAACCTCCGTACCTCTGGTATTATGGAGTTAAAATTACATGGAGTTAGCCTTCTGTGGCTTTCCGTTCTTTCGCTATCGCCTTCTCTCTTTGTTTAGCCCAACGCTTGACCGTATTTGGGTTTCGTGGGTTACGAAAATCGTCAAAAAAGTTAGGAGGAGATAGTACTTTTCTTGAGACTCCGCCACAGTTACCGCACCCAGTTTCTGTGGTAGAGGAGTCTAAGAATCGTTCTTCAATGTGACCACAGGTGTCACACTTAAAATCATTCAGATGCTTCATCTTGGATAGCATCCAGTTTAGATTCAAAATTTAGCAGGTCGTCTAAGATTGCCAATTTACCACGAGTAAAGTATAATTCTTTCTCGTCTTTAAGGTAACGGCAGTTAGCTATAACGTCTGCGTCTGATTGTAGATAATTCATGAAGAGTTTCCACCCTTCAGTCATAAACATATCTTTTAGAGCTTCATACTCTTGTTCTTCAGTCACTATAGATTCCTTGTGATTACATATGCTCTTATTATAACATATTTTGGTGTAAAAATCAAGAGGTAGCTTTCTTAGGAGCTGTCTTAGTAGGCTTAGGTGCCTCTAAAGCGGCTAATCTAGCCTCAATTCGCTCTAAAATCTCATTGTACTGGTTGATTACGTCCTGTAATTGTTTCTGGCTTACGACCATTGTCCTTTTCCTCTTGTAATAGTAGTTTGGCAATCTCTACGCGACGTTGGAAGTCCTTATCTGAGTCGTCTAGTGAGTTACTAGCAATTTTCATCAGATCTAGCTCCATTTCGGCAGGAATTGCTTCTACTTCTGCGTTGTATTTAACCGCACGTGCTTGAGATTCTTGTGATTGTGAGTTCAACAAGTTAGTTTGTGCTGCTTGGAATGCCAATTCAGAGCGTAGTTGCTCCATCTTGACTTGTTCTTCTTGTGGATTAGGCTGAGATGCCTGTTGAATACGAGCAATGAGTTCCTCACGGTTACTTAGGTTCATATTGTCGATAACTGACTGTACCAAAGTAGCGTAGAGAGGAGAATCTTGACCCATAGTCTGTAGTAATTGTACTAACTGAGTAACTTCGTACTCACGAGCAATGATTCCGAGTGTAGATGTTGCATTAAACTTGTAATCTTTTACTGGATATGACTCAGGTTCAAACTGCATATAACGCCAAGCTGCTTTTTCAACGAAAGGAATCAAGAAATTCTCTTGGAAGTTAATGAGAGTACGCTTGTGACGCTTAATAATGGCACCGAGGGACATTGAAATGCCCGCTGCAGTTGCTTCACCGTTAATTGAACCTGTAACACCAGTAGAATCTACAGCTCCAGTAGACTGCTGTACCATCTGTTGTAGTGCTGCAGCCTGATTGAAAGTAATCTGACTAACATTACCAAAGTTAAATGGATTCAGAACCTCTTTAGGGTCACCATTGGTCAACAAGATTTTACCCGGACGTACTTCTGGCTTAGTACCACGAGGTACACGAGTAGCATCCATTGCCATCATTGGGTGTACTGTAAGTGCTAGAGCATCAATACGAGCACGAATCTCAGCATCAAGTGCCTTTTGAGAGTTATAACCCTTCTCACAGACGCCTCGACCCCAGAAACGAGAGGGCACCACATCCCATGAGAACGCCACTACGGGACGATCTTGCATCATGTATGGTGATACCTTAGCTTTTAACAAAGTCCCGCCATTGGCGATTACAACGACTGCCTCGATGTATTGTGAATCATGATCATCAGGGATCTCTTCACCGGCATCACGTAGTAAATAAGTAGGAACCAGACCATAGTAACGAGTCAAACGAACTTTGTTCTCAGGGTATACGCTAAGCTCTGCGTCTGGTTCCAAGTCGATGTCAGACGGTGCAATACCAATCTCAACGTCTTTGTAGACACCTTGCTCTTGTAGTAACTCTACGGAATGCATAGGTACAAATTCATCAATTGCAACACCCATAGCTTCTTCTACAGAAGTTGCTACAGGGTCGATGAGGAAGTTCTGAGGCATCACTGGTTTTAGTTTAATGCGAGTACGCTCACTAATGTTTACACCTACAGCCATCATGGTGTTATCCATGACTGGTTGTGTTGCAGGAGCCATCTCTTTGACTGTCTCAAGGACAATCTCAGCCATACCTGTGCCGTATACTGCAGCGTTTAGCAAACACTCAGATACTGCCTTACGGATCTTAGCCTTCTCAAAGTCTTCATGTAACAATGTACGAAGGACTTGAATGTCACCTTTCTGTGGATCACCTGCGTCATCTGCAATGTCGAACCACTTACCACGACCAAAAGTAGCTTCTTCAATCTCAGCTACATTAGATTCTACAGCTTGCTGAAGGGCAGGAGTGATGATGCGTGAACGCTCTGAATCACGAGTCTTGTCTTCTGAAGACCAAATGCCACGCCAGAGACGATAGTACTCTTCGTGTTGGTTACGATAGTTCTGATCATAATGATTAGCCCAGTCGTCACATTTGTCCATTACCCAGTCTTCGACAGACTCTTGGATCATCAAAGCTTCGTTTTCAATCATATTAGTATCCCGCTAAAGCGTCTAATTCTTCGTAATCGTCATACTCTTCCCAGTTACCTGCATAAGCAACTTTAGCTAACTGGTCAATGTATGCCACAGAGTCCACAAGGTCATCGTGGGTTAAAGGGTCAGGGAACTGAAAGAGTTCGTCAAGGAAACGAGAGTTCCAAGCTGCCTTCTTTACCGTAATAAGACCATGTTCAAAGCGACCCTGCAACGCCCACATGATACGATCAGTTTTCTTTTGATTGCCATGAGTTAGCTCTTCAATTCTGAAGAAGAACCCATAGCGTTTCATCATGTCAGTCAGTGGCGACATAACGGCTTGTTTTGCAATGCCTCGCTCAATACCAACTGCAATAGGTCGATAGTCTTTGACTGCTTGGAATATCTTCTGTGCAGTTTCTTCTAATGTCCAACGACCATAGATTATATTCTCAATTACCCATCCGGACTCTCCAACTTTAACGACGGCAATTGACGTGTTGTCGAGTCGTGAGTTCTTTGTCTTCTTCTTGGCAACCTCTTGGAAACCTGCCAAGTCGATGGCGATGTAGTAGTCACCTTCGATCTCTGGTTTTTCTGCAACAGTAACCCAGTCCTCTTTAAACATCTCGGAACCTGCAGCTTCAAAAGATGCCATGAATTCCTGACGGAATGCAAAAGAAGACATACTCTTCTTAGCTACGTTGATTTCTTCTGGATCAAGTAACGGATTATCGTAAGACGTAAAATGCCACGCCTTATACGTTTCGTCGTCACCCATCTCAGCATACTTAAACAACTCGTAGAAGTGGTTACGACCCATTGGTGTTCCAATGAACATCGCTGAACCCTTCTGGTCAGCTAAGGCAGGTCTTAGGATCTGCTCCCACACGTCAGGCTTGATGTCAGCATATTCGTCAAGTACTAAGAACTTTAACGATACACCACGCATTGTCTCTGGTCGGTCACCGCCCTTTAGCGATATGGTTGCACCATTGATCAGTTTGATCTGAAGGTTGTTAATGTGTGCATTGGTGATAACACCATGACCTAATTCTAACAAGGTCTGCCACATGATGTCTCTAGCCTGACCTTGCGTTGGTGCTACGTAAAATACATGACCTTTGTCAGTTTGTAGTGCATTGATGATTAACATCCACGCAGCTAAGCGAGACTTACCAGTACGACGTCCTGCAGCTACGATCTTAAATCGTGTAGTGTCTGCAAATACTTCCTGTTGCCAAGGAAGGAGTTCTACGTTAAGATCACTCAATGGTAGACTCTAATCCAGTTTCTTCTAGATTAGCTATCCAAGGTTTATCTTTAAGATGCGTAAGAATCTTAGGTGCATAGTTCATTGCCTCTGCAGCCTTACGTTGCTCCCACTCTCCCTGAGCCATATAGTCTTCCATTGACATTTCACCTGACTTTAACTTACGAACATTACCATGTCCCCAGTTGTAAGCCATTAGAACTTCTGTAGGATCCCAATCAGGATAATACTTCTGCATACCCTCAAGATATGCCTTGGTGCGCTTACGTGACTCTACAGGGTCTGTAGGATCGAAAGGACCTTTAGGAACACCAAAGCCTACTTCCTTACCTTCCTTGTAGAATGCGGGCATCCACTGGTACATTCCCTTAGCACCAGATGATGATTCTGCTTGAGGATCCCAACGAGACTCTTGCCACGCTAGTGCGTCTAGGAGGTCATCAGTGACCCATGAGGTATCTGCTTTAGGCTTCTTCGGCACTATAGTCTCCTTCGATGATGTCTGATTCATTGTCAGAACTACCAACCACAGAAGCCCCACCGACACCAGTAATGTTAATTTGAATAGAGTTCTTTCCACCGGAAGACAATACATCCTTCTCAAACATTCCTACCGGAAGCATTCTGTCAACGACAATCTTCCAA
>Ga0255763_1001331_pt1 | contig 25626 bp, 15 predicted proteins | sample 041ome_2_FD_179963 | JGI IMG/M metagenome (GOLD analysis project Ga0255763, IMG submission 179963) | Coastal salt marsh microbial communities from the Groves Creek Marsh, Skidaway Island, Georgia - 041406US metaG (version 2) | ecosystem: Environmental > Aquatic > Marine > Intertidal zone > Salt...
GGTTTACGCGCCTTCAACGCGCGCGATGGCGGCGGTGATGCGGTGCGCGATGCCGACGCGCGATCGCGCGGGCGCGCGAATCACCGCGGTGATTCGCGCGCGACGCGACGGCGGCGCGGCGATGCGGGCGGCGCGCGTCGCGACGGCGGCGCGAGGGGAGACGGCGCGCGCGGTAGGGGCGCGCGGCGCGATCGGGGCGATCGGGGGGGTGGGCGGGACGGCGGCGCGCGGGACGGCGCGAGGGGCGCGAGGGCGCGCGGCGAGCGACGCGGCGAGCGCGGGATCGTCGTATTGGAGCGAGGAGACGTCGAGGGAGACGGAAACGGTCGTGGAGACGACGACGGGGGGGGTGAAGGCGACGATGACGTTCGCGGCGACGGAGGAGGAGGAGGAGGACGAGGGCGCGGGCGCGGCGAAGCGAGCGCTCGGTTTGGCGGCGTTCGCCGCGGTCGTCGCGGCGTTTGCGTACAGCGATGTCAGCGCGAGCTTTCCGTTTTTAGCGCCGGCGCAGACGCTGGCGAGAGCGTTGGTCGATATGGTGGCGGCGGGGGTTGATTATTTCGTCGACGTTACGCTCGACGCGTACGACGCCGCCATTTTGGGATGCATCAACGTGTTCTCTTGGTTTCAATCTTTCCTGCTGACGCCGGGTGGAGTGATCGAGAACGGTGCGAAGGCGTCGTCGGCCGTCATGGCCGATCCGAGCACGTTCGTGTCCAAGGCGGTTGGCTTGTTGTGCGCCAAGCCGTTCATGTCAATCGCGGCGGTGTTGTTGACGCTGTCTCGAGTCGTCGCGTCGTGGACGTTTGCCGCGGCTGAGTACGCGTGCGCGCTTTTGTACGCTATGCCGGTTTACGTCGCCACGCCGACGGCGGTTTTGGCGTACTTGTACTTCAAGAAGCGGTCCATCGAAAAGGTTGAGATCGAGAAGGTGAAGTCGACCAGGAAGATGGCCAAGGCGAAAGCCAAAGCGGCGACCATCGTGTCCACTGGCTCCGCCACGGGAGCGAGTGCGAAGTGGGCCGAGCGCCTCGCCGCGGGAACGACGAGCCTTGAATCGTTCACGGCATCGGCGACGCGCTCGTCTGACGTGACTGTCATCGATTCGTCGAGCGACTTTTCGTATTCGAGCTCGAGCTCGTACGCGAACGACGCCTCGTCCACGCCCATCGTGGCCACACCGGTCAACTACGATTCTTACTCTAGCAGCTCGTCGAGCGCGAGCGCGAGCGCGAGCTTGTCAGGTTTCACCGGTGTGTACGATTTCGAGGAATCGTATGCCAATCGCGAGGCGTTGATGGGTGGCTACAACATCGATCAGGCGGAAGTCGAGCGTCTCTACGCCGAGTTGATGCCGAAGGATGCCGGTATTCCGCTTCCGACCTTGACGGTGACTGAAAAGGTCGATGACACGGCTGAAACGAAGTTCATGGAACAGGCGAGCAGCGTGGCCACGGCGACGAAGGAGGAAGTGAAATCGACCTCGAGCGCGGCGGCGGCCAAGGCGGTGGACACGAAGACCGAAGCGGTAGTGAAGGCTGAGGTGAAGCCGACGCCGGTCACGCCGGTGAAGACATCTTCCTCGTCTTCGACGTCGACGACGACGACTTCGACGACTTCGACGTCGACGGCGAGCGTGAGCGGCACGAAGGAAGTGAAAAAGGGTGGTAGCAAGGAGGCGTTCCTGGGTTTCGTCGACAAGGTGAGCTCGATTAAACCAGAGGACGTCACGAAGGTTGTGACGGAGACCGCGAAGGTCGTGACGTCTAAAGAGAGCTTGGATCTGGCGGCGAAACTGGCGAGTGAAGCCGCTAACAAGGTGCAGTCGTCGATCAAGACCGTCGACGAAGACGCGGAATCCAAGTCGACGACGCTTCCAGGTGGTACGCGCAAAGTCTCGTCGCAAGACGACGACTTGAGCGAAGGTACGATGATCAAGAAGAAAAAGTAAACGCGATTGCCTAGCTAACTCTCACTAAGTGCTATAACATATACCGCTATGAATGACTATTTCCTAAGCTTCGCAACGACACGCAAAGACGCGGCGAGCTTCGCCACATCTTCGGACTTGCCCGAAAATTGAAGCGTCAAACCGTCGCACACGCCAGGCATCGCGAACACGACTCCACCTGACTTCTTTCGCAAGCACAAGATGACGCGTCCTGGTGCGATGCGCACCGCTCGTTTGCGCGTTTGCTCCGATAGTTCGTCCAAACTAATCGCCGAACCGGACATCGTGAGAAGCGCATCCAGCTCCGTCGGCAGGCACGTCAGCCAATGCGAGGGAAGCTTTTCGTCGAGCAAGCTCCGAAGCGCGTCGACGCCATCAATGGTGAGATTCAAGTCTTCTGTCTGGTCTTCCCACGTCGTGACAGCGTTATCGTCCCAAAAATCACCGTCGGAGGGTTCGAAGAGCGCGACGCCGCCTCGCGCGAGTCGGACGCTTTCGGAGCACGTTCGATCCAAAATCGCGCTCGCCGTGACGCTCCCTACGTAAATTCGCCGACGAGAGGGATCGATGGAACAGAACGCTTTTGCACCGCAATAGCGTTCGCGAAGTATCTTCGCGAGAGATTTGGACACACGATGCGCCGGAACGAGTCGATCGAGCGCGGCGTCTTTGTCCTCCGTCAAAGGTTTCGGCGGCGGTTTGCCAGCGGCCGCGGATGCGTCGCATCTCGCCACGAGTTCGCTTTCCACGAGCGCTGCGAACGCGCGACGAGTGCGCTCATCGTTCTTCCTTTTCAACTTTGCGACGAAAAATCCACCAGTGTTGTCATCGTGTGGCAAAAATCGCGCGCATAGCTCGAGCCTGAGCGCCTCTGCGTGAGCCGGCGCATCGAGCGGCCACATCGTCTTGACAAACTCGCTCGAGCTTTTACGAACGGCGTCGTCGAAACTGGCGAACCATTGAATCGAGACGTCCTCATCTTCGCTCGAAGCGTTGATGTGCTCGCCCACTTTCCACGAATACATCCCAGGCCGACCTTTCAGCGGTAAATCGAGCTCTTCGAGCTCGAGCGACAAATCTTGATCCATCAAAAGAGTCTGTACGACAGCCTCGTCCTCGATCGGGTTGAACGTGCACGTGGAGTACACCATGCTACCGCCGGGCTTGAGTAGTTGCGCGCACCGTCGCGCGACGGCGAGCTGCGTGGAATGAAGCGCGTTGCCTATTCCCGGATGCCAACGCACCAAGGCATCCGCATCCTTACGAATCGTTCCGTCGCCGCTGCACGGCACGTCCGCCAAGACGTGCGTGTATCCACCAATCGCGAGCAAAGCCGCGCGTCGCTTCGCATCGTCGTCCATGCCACCAATGTTTTTCAGCGCGCGCTTTAGATCGCCTCCAGACACGAACAACGGAAAGTGTAAGTCCTGTCCAAACGATCGCGTCACGAAGAGCCCGGCGCGTTCGCAACCCGCCCGCGCGTGCCGATCGATCGCGTCGAGCAGCGTCCCTACTCTTCCGGGATGCGCATCGTTCGCGTGAACCACGCCCTCGCCTCCACTCGCGCCGTATCGCGCGCACTCGAGCAACTGCATCGTCTTTTGCCCCGGCGCGGCGCACACGTCCAAACATCTCGCCCCCGACGTCGCGCCGAGCGCGCGCACCGGCAGCGTGCTCACCACCTCCTGCCTCGACCCGAGCCCTCTGCTCGTGCCGAACGCAAACACATCTCCCACGTGTTCCGGCACCACCGGTCGGCCTCGCCTGTGCGTTCCCGTCGGATTCGCCGCTTCGTACACGCCGTGCGTCTCCTCCACGTCGCCGCCGTCCCGCAGCGCCTCCAGCGCCTTCACGAGCGCCCTCTTCGCCGCGTCGCCCTCCCGCGCGCCGTGCACGCGGTACGTCGCCGGCAGCGGCGTCGCCAGCGCCTCCCGCAGCGCCGCCGCGTCCACCGCGTCGCGCGTCACGCCCTGCGCGTCGTAATACCTTCGAAACAGCGTCTCCCCGCACGAAAACTTCCTGTGCGCGATCGCCGTCGCGCGATCGCGCGCGCCCGATCCGACCGCGCGCCGCAGCGCGTTGCGCCCGTCGTCGTCGCCGCGCGCGCGCTTCATCGCTCGCGTCGTCGCGCGTCGCGTCCCATCGCCGCGCTCTGCGGAGGTTTTCGCCATTCGACGGCGCGACGGCGCGACGGCGCGCGGGATGCGGGCGATCGCGCGCGCGTCGACGCGCGCGTCGACGCGCGCGTCGACGCGCGGCGCGCTGTCGCGCGGCGCGCGCGCGACGGGCGCGCGCGAGGACGGGGCGACGGCGAAGGACGACGACGACGGCGCGACGGCGACGCGCTGGAGCGCGACGACGCGCGACGCGCGCGAACGCGCGCTCGAAAGCGCGACCGCGGCGGCGATGCGCGCGCGCGCGTTCGTCGTGGACGGCTCGCTGGCGTCGCGAGGGATGTTTCTGGAGCTCGAGGCGGCGGCGGCGAGGGCGCGCGCGAACGCGAAGGCGAAGGCGAAGGCGACGGAGACGGAGACGGCGGGAACGGCGATGACGTTCGATGCGTATCGCTTGGCCGAACGCGTGCTGGAATTAGACGTCGCGATCGAAGCGCCGGGAGCGGTCGGTGTCGAGGTGGAGGAAGAGGAGGAGACGACGGAGGCGTGGCGGTGCGCGACGAAGCGCACGTATCAGCCGAGCAACTTGGTGCGAAAGCGAAGGCACGGGTTTAGGGCGCGATTACGCACGGTGGGGGGGAGAAAGGTGCTGGCGCGGCGGCGAAGGAAAGGTAGAAAACGATTGTCGGCGTGATTGCGTGATTTAATCATTAAAGTCGATCGAAAATAACAATCAAATCAAAGTCGCGCGCGGCGTCTAACCTCGCGACGGCGCGGCCGCTGGGAATACGCGCGTCAGGCGGTAGACTTTCATCGAGACCTCGTTGATCTCGTGCGAACTAGCGCTCCATTTAAATGGGTTCATCATCTCAGTCGAAACGCGCACGATGCCGCACACGACAAACGTGAGCAAGCCCACGGGCACCGCCACCGCCGCGCCGTACGAATGAATAAACGCGAGCGGCGACGTGAGCACAAAGACATAACAGAGCAAGTACACGGAGTACATGTAGAAGGGCGGGATCGGAGTGCTGACGATCGTTTCGCAGTTTGTCCACGCATCGAGGATGCAGTCGATATCGTGGTAGATGCGGTAAAGTCTCTGTTCGTTGTTGACTTGACTCTTTGGGAGCGAACGCATCGCGCGCTTCAATTCGCCGCTGCACTTACTGACACGAAACGCAGGCGCGATACCAGCGTAGGCGTTTCGCTGCTCTGCATTCATAAGATCTTTTGTCGATGGAGCGCCAAAGAAATCGTCATCGAGTACGGTGTTGGGTGTCAACTCTTCCTTTGGTCGGAAAGTCGAGGGATATCCTACTCGAGACTCTCGAATCGATTGACGAGCGAAAGCCATGAGCGAGTTTAACATGCTCAGCATCTTCGCGTGTGCCGCGCAATCTTCGTCAGTTTCAGACGATTGAAATGCAGTGTTCAGTTCAATGACCAAGTCTCTCCCGTAATCGATCAAGTTGTCCAAATATTCACGAGCGGTGTAGTAGCGCGTGTACGTCAAATTCAGCAAATGGGCGATGCAAAAGCCCAACACTGGGACGGCGATAGTATGACCATCGGGCGTGATCAATGTCTTGCATTGTCCGGTGGTGTAAAGCTCATCTTTGTCACAGACGGCTTCGGATAGGAAGTACAAGCCCATGGCGGCGGCGCAAGCGGCAAATATGAAAGGAAGCGTCGGCAAGATGAGCGTCCCACGTAGAGACACGAACTCGGTGAAAATACCAAATTTGCCACTCCTGAAGCTTCGTTGCTTCGGGAACGTCCACCCGGCCGGCATTTCGCGATCATAAGTCCAAGCAGGAGCGACCGCAGTCTGATCGACTTTTTGTCTCACTTCTTCGTAGCACTCCTTCCCAACGTCTAGGCGTTTTTCCTCGACTCGCTTCACCAAGAGAGAGATTTCCGCTTTGAGCTCATCGCTTTCTGCCAAGCTTTCGTGCGTGTGCGCACAAGATTTCCACAGAGATTGGCCCATTACGATTAAATCGTTTGAGCACATGACATCGCGCGTGAAAGGCTCTTCAAGGAGACCGGCCATGTCGATCATTCCATACAGTGTCAAGGCAAGAATGCCGAGCGGTAGCCACGTCATGTACGTGAAGGCCACGACGATGACGCTTGCGGTCGCAAACATCCACAAAAAGAGTACAATGTTGATCAAATGTTTCAACGAGTATGGTGCTCTCGTGTTCCTTGCGCGGGTACAACGAGAAAACGCGTGCAGAGCGGTTTGCATGCTATTCGCCATCATCGCTGCCCCACGATTAGTTATGCATCCAGAGCTTCGGGCGGTCTCTACTTCCGCAAGAAGACGAGCGGCGATCGTAGCGACGCGTTCTTCTGAAGACGCGTCGAACAGTTTGAGGAAACTATTTTTGCCTTCTTCATCGAGAAGCGCACCCAGTAGTGATTCAGCGTCTTCATCGTAAAAGAGAGTGTGGGCGTCGCTCAGTTTCGTTTTCGTCTCGCCGTGGGCGAGATCCTTATTCAAGCTCTGACGCATGCTTGCAAAAAGTGCACAGCTCAAACGAAGAACTGCATATCGAGCTTTGCGAACAGCTTTAGCGGAGTTATCTTTGATTGGCTTCCCCGCCCTAGAAAGCTCGCGCAAGTGCGCGCAGGCTTGGATGTTGAGCGTGTACAACGAGTACAGGAGATCGTAAATCCCCGTCTTTGCCTCGTAAAATACTCGAAACGCAAAGAAGAATCGATAGACAACCGCAAACATTGTCATACGTCCAATTATAGAAACAGCTGCGGGCGCAAACACGACGTCGCACATCCTGTGGTCCGTAACGTCGTCGCCACAAAACTCAAGTTTGTAAAACTGCGCGCCAACGCCTATGAACATCATGACGAACATCATCGGCCAAATATGTGGGAATACGGTGTTTCTCAATCGAAACAAGTACGAAAAGTACGACGAAGTCGAATCCACGCCACGTTGACGTCGTACTGCCTCCCAAACTGTGAGATCTCTCAGGGCTTTGGGGGCGGCCGCGCCGCTCAGAACGAGAGCATCCACGCCCGAGTGTGTTGTTTCTTCAGCATCGCCGACGGCGCGCGCACATTTTTCATGAATGGCGATAGTCTCAGTGTACAGTGCCCAGCCAACTTTCGTTAAGTCGTGTTTAGGATCTTCCCAGCCGAAAGGATCAGCCAACAAACTCCCCAGCTCTGCGATTCCAAATAGCGATAGAGTCACCAACATTGACGGCACGACGGCGAGCCATTTGTACGAGGTGATGAACACAAACGGAGAAGAAAGTGCGAAGAAGAAGACGACAAAGTTCATCAAATGGATAAAAGCAAAAGGCATCGAGCTTGAGACGATTCGTTCAATATCAGCGACCGCAGTCACGCACGCCTCTATTCGACCGAGCATCTCGAATGCGCTGCGTTCGGAGATGTGTCCGAGGCGACGGCGTTCGTCAATGATGGCGATCATCTTCGATGCGCAGCACCCAACTCGCGCTCTATAATCACATTTTAAATAGCGAGCTTTTTCAGCATCTGTGAGCATAACCGATAGTGACGGCCAGCCTCGAGGATCATCAATCATCTCTTCATCGGTAGGCGACAACTTCTTCAACGTGAAAGGCTCGACGCCGTGGCGACGCTCACGAACGGCTTGCCGCATGAACGCCATAAGCACGCATGATAACCGACGAATCTCCGTGACATCATCGTTAATTTCTTGCTCCAGCTCAGGAGATGATCTCCGATTCAGAGATCGCATCATCGTGCACGCACCAAGGTTGAGACAACGCAAGCTGTTCACCATCACGCCAACCAAGCCTTTGCCGTCGTAATATCGCGAGTAAGAGAACATAAGCCTGAAAACGAGGGTGAAGCCGATTATAGAACCGCTCATAACGTGTGCTTTGTCATCAAACGTGAAACTGCATTGCGTCACATTCGAAACCGAACTCCCACACCAATGAATTTTCAAGAAGTTTGCGAGTACGGATACTGCGCCAGTCAATGCAATTTGAAGCGCAATCTGCGGCACGACTGTGTTTCGCACGTGAAACACGCATGAGACGAAAGACCAACCCGTGCGTAGCGCCTGCATGTTCTTTATGGCACCTGTTTTAAATTCTTTCTCGTAGTTTGAGATATTCTTGACGCGGATGGAAGGTGCCGCCAGGAGTGACTTTTTACTCTCGTTTGCGCCGAGGCTCTCCCTGTAGAGGCCGCCAGCTGTGCTCAAATGATCGCCCAGAATCTTGGCTTCATCCATGAGTTTCACCCATGTATCGTCACTGCCTCGCATCTTCATCGCGAACGCACCAAGTCGTTCATGACGAGTAAACATGCGCGAACCCATTCCGCTCAGATCGTGGCGCGGACCGGTCCAACTGAACGGCTCCATCATACTTGTGGAAGTCTCGGCGATACCATAAAACGCGAGTGCGACGAGTATCACTGGCACGCTCGTGATCCACTGGTAGCTCACACTCAAAACAAACGGCATAGTGAAGACATAGAAGAATAGTAAAACTTGCAGCAAGTGTCGAAAATGGTTCGGCACCGGCGTCGACACGACTCGCATCAAGCCTTGCATCGCCTGCAGCGAGTTGCATACTTTTCGGTAGGCCTCAGCGCTAAAGCGCTCAGTCATAGCGCCTGATTGACCGTATTCTTCAAAAATTGCGTTTAGTCTCATCCCTACCCACGTCGGGAACGCATGCACGGGTAGAGATTTCAATTCAGGGTGCTCCGATTCTCGAACCAAATCGCAGAGTTTACACGCGCCGCCAAACTTGTCCATCGTTAAAATATCATCGAGCTTGACTGTATTTCCCGATGGATCACGACTTATAAGCTCTCGCACGGCGATTCTCGCGAAGCCATACATGACGTTCGACAAACGCTGCACTTCTCTTGCGTCCGCTTCGACCGCACTCAGGTCGTCATTTTTTGCCGTCGTGAAAATCGCCGAGCACGCCGTCAACGAACGCAGACTGTTCTGCATACTGACAACCAACTTTTTGGAAGAAATGAAACGCTCGTACCCCCAATCAGTGTTGATGACGAGTAAGAGCGAAATAGGCATCGCCAGTATACGATGGGCAGAGAGATCAAACGTCACAAGGCACTGCGACGAGTCAGTGACGTTCCAACCGCACACGAGTATCTTCAGCAACTGCGCGCCGATACCGACGACGGCCGCGAGGCCAATTTGACGGCCGATGTGAGGAAGCGTAGTCTTTTCCCAAGCAAAGCAATCGATCACGAACCAAAACGGATTGCGCCATCTCCGGTAATTCATTGAATCTACCGATAGCGGTTCGTCGTCCACGTCGATGCCGACTACGTCTTTGCTCATCTTGAACGCATCCATCTCCCGTTCGATTCTTCGAGCTATGACATTCAGGGGGTGAGCCGGAAGCGCCCATTTGAATGGATCTTCCAGTGTGCTCGCAATCTCATTGACGCCGTAAAATAACCACGCAAGTGTCGCGCTCACGAGCGGCGTTCGCCAATCCATGAGCGAACTGAGCGCAAACGGCGCGGAGAAGATGAACGCGAATAGCAACACCGTCACGGTATGAGAGTACTGTTTCGGTGTCGGTGTTTCGATTATCAGCATAGCCTGTCGATAAGCGTCGAGCGCGCGTTGAGACTCGCGAAATGCCTCCATCGCGGCGCGTTCGCTCAAAACGCCCGCGCGGTGCATGGTTTCGATGCGAGTCAGCGCGTCAATCATAACCGCATCCGGACGATTCTCGACCGCCAACTTCGCGTACTCTGTACGTTCTTCACGTTTAGTGAGATTGGAAACGTTCGGAGTGCCGTCGTCATCGCGGTGGAGCAAAGACTCGGTCGAAACGTCGCGCTTGCCGCCGCGAACGCCGGCGTCGACGACGCCGAATCGCGATTCGCGCAAAGCTTGTCGCATGAACGCGAACGTCAAGTTGCACAATCGACGAATTTCACTCTGAAACTCTTCTATCGTCGTCGGCGTATGGTGATCTTTGCTCGAAAACATGGACGCGATCGACCCCGACGCCGGTTCCCGCGCCTCGACGTCCGTCACCGAGGCGAGATTTCGCAGCGCGTCCTTCACGTCAATCATCGCGACTTTCCCATCCTCGAACCGCCTAAACGCCTGCACCGCGCGAAACACCAGCAAGAACGACAGCACCGCCGACACCGCGTAGTGCGCTTCGATCGTAAAAGCGTACCGACACGTCGTCGAGTACCGCTGCGTCTCGTCGCACGCCGACAGTTTCAACCACTGCGCGCCCGCGCCGACCACTCCCGCCAGCGCGATCTGCGGCGTCACCCTCGACACGCACGCCATCCAGAGCGACACCAAAAACCCGAGCCTCCGCTCGAGATCTCGCGCGTCGCGCGCGCGTCGCGTCGCCGTCGCGCCCTTCCCGCGTTCGCCCCCTTCCTCGCGCGTCTCGCCGCGTCCAATCCATCGCGTCGTCGCCTCCCCGTCCCGCGTCGTCGTCGTCGCCGGCGCCGCGTCCCGCACCGCGTCGCGCGCCTCGCCCTCGCGTCCCGTCGCCATCGCGATTCGCGTCGTCTCGACGCCGCGCGTCGTCGCGCGATGTCGACGTTCGTTACCGCGAACGAACAATCACGCGCGACGCGCGCGATCGTCCGCGCGCGCGTCCGCGCGCGTCGTCCGCGCGCCCTCGCGCGCGCGTTCGACGCGTCGATTTTTTCTTCGCCCGCGTCGCCGTCGCGACGCGCGTCGTCGCCGTCGCCGCGATGTGCCGCGGCGTCGTTCGCGCGTCGCGACGTCGGCGCGGGCGTTACGACGCGCGCGCGTCGGGAGACGAGCGGACGCGACAGCGCGCCGCGCGCGATGCCCGCGCGCGCGCCGACGCGCGACGGGAAATTCGCGCGATCGCGCGGCGCGTACACCGCGCGCCGGCGCGCGGCGACGCTCGAGCGACAGCGCGCGGCGAAGCGCGACGCGCTCGCCGTCGCGCGCGCCGTCGCGCGCGTCGCGACGCGACGCGACGGCGCGACGCGCGACGCGCGCGGTGCGCGCGACGACGACGACGACGACGACGACGACGACGACGCGCGCGATGGCCGCGGCGCGACGGACGCGGCGCGCGACGACGACGCGAGAGACGCGAGAGACGACGAAGACGCGAGAGACGACGCGAGAGACGACGCGGACGTCGTCGCGCAGCCGGAGTGGATGTGGGACGACGCGCCGGATGATTTTCGCGAGCGGTGGTACGCGCGCGCGCGACCGCGCGGGACGCGGTGCGTGGTGGTGGCGACGCGGGGACGAACGACGGCGCGGAGCGCGCGGGACGGGACGACGCTGCGGACGTTTCAATCGGGATTGCCGGGAGGGAGCGCGCGGACGAGTCGAGGGCGGAGCGGGGAGTGCTTTTGCATACTCGATTGCGTGTTCGCGGAGGATGAGCGGGCGAGGAATGAGACGGGCGGGCGAGGGAAGGAGGCGGCGACGGCGAACGCGCGAGGCGCGTATCACGTGTTGGACGTCATGGCTTGGAACGGGGCGGCGATGTACGATTGCGACGCGGAGTTTCGGTTTTTCTGGGCGCACACGCGATTGACGGAGGAGTGCGACGCGTGTGAGGCGCCGAACGCGGCGCTGGGGAGAGACTTCGCGTTCGTCCCGACGCCGTGGTACGAGTGCGACGTCGACGGCGTCTCGAGAGCGTACGCGGGAGATATCGGTACCGAGATCGATGGGTTGCTCTTTTACCACAAAGAGGCGGCGTACGAAAATGGCGCGACGCCGCTCGTGTTGGCGTGGCGCGATGCGAAGACGTCGGCGTTTTTCACGCGCGACGAAGGCGCGGCGACGGTGCTCTCGCGCGCGGGCGTCGTCCTCCCGGGAGACCCCACCGCGGCGCAAATCATCACCTTGACGAAGTCGAGCGACGGAAGATTCTTCGTCACCGGTGACGATGAGCCAATGGTCATCGCCGCCGTGGATGCGGTACCGCGGGCGTCGGAGAAAGTCGCCGCGCCCGCGACGCTCGAGCCGGGCCGCTCGGGCCGTTTTCTCGTCGGTCCGTCGGGATTCGACGTCGACGTCGAAACCGCGCACGTGCGAAGCGCTGACTTGCACTATCTCGGTCCGAAACCACCGAAGCGACGCGGTGTCGATCGCGCGGACGCGCTTTCGAAGATCCTCTTCAACGCTCGAGCGCGAACGGCGCCGCTCGGCATCGACGCTCTGTTGTCCGCCGCCGCCGCGGACGCCCCCATGACCGATCACGCGCGTTGAACACGTCGACGATCCGTCACAGTCGTACTAGTTTTAGCTTGTCATCGCTAGCGTTCATCTTAGGGAAACGTCGCGCTCGCGTCGCCTTCTGCAAAACTCGTCGCGCTCGCGTCCCGCTCGCGCTCCCGCGAACGCCTCTCCCGCGCGCGTCGCCGCACTTCGCCGCGCCCATGGGTTCGTCCACGCCGAAGAAGGAGAAGAAAGAAAAGAAGGAGAAGAAAGAGAAGCGCTCGAGCGAGGACAAATCGCCGGGCGGCGGCGATGAGCGGTCGAAAAAGCAAAAAGTGCAGGACGATGGCGGCGGCGGCGAACCCACGCGCGTGCGCGTCGTTGGACTCACGAAGACCGCGAACGCGGACGGCGTGGGCGCGTTTCTGGGTTTGGACGCCGCGAGCGTCGTGGTCGGGATGTGGGGAACGCACGGGAAAGGCCCGAAGCCACCGGGAGGGCAAGCGTTCGCGACGACGGCGTCCCGAAGCGCGGCGGAGAAGCTCGTCGAGGCGTTCGATGGAAAAACGCTGGATGGAGTCGAGTTGAAGGTGATAGTGGATGATGGAGACGTCGCGGTGCACTCGAATGGGGGAGTGACGCCCGGGAAGGACGCGAAGCCGACGATAAAGACCATGGAGGTGCCGCGACCGCCGTTGTTCGGCGGCGGCGGCGGCGCGGCGGCGAATGTATCCGTGTCAAACGCCGATACCGCGCCTTCGATGTCGCCGCATGATGTACGAGCGGACGATTGGTCGTGTGGGGCGTGTGGGTGTAGTAACTTTGCACGGCGAACGTCGTGCTTTAGGTGTGCGGCGCCGAAGAGCGCGACGACGAGCGGGGCGCCGGCGACTGCGGTGAACACCGCGGCGGCGCGCGCGTCAGCGCAAGGAAACGCACAAGATGGGTATGAGGTGTTTTTGAAGTATTTGCCGCACAGCGCGAACGAAGAGGAGGTGACCAAGTATTTCGCCGACTGCGGCGCCATGGTCAGTCAGGCGCGTCTGTTGCGCGACCCGCAGTCGGGTCAACCCAAAGGAGCGGGATTCATCACGTTCGTAGACGAAGCGGGCAGAAACGAGGCGTTGAAGCGCGACGGTGCGCGATTCGGCGGTCGCAACGTGTCCGTGACGGTGGCGAAAAAGAGCACGTTCGGCGTGCGCGCCACGGATCAGGCGTACGGAACGCACACGCCGGCGATGTTAGCGGAAACCATCGCGGCTCTCGTCGCCCCTGATCGCTCGGGCGTGTACGTGGACGGAACTTTCGGACGTGGAGGTCACACGCGCGGAATTCTCGCCGCGCTTTCCGCCGAGGGTCGCTTGCACGCGTTCGACATGGATCCAGAGGCGATCAAGGTGGGCAAGGAGCTCGAAAGAGAAGACTCCAGGTTTAAGATTCACCACGCCCCGTTCGGATGCATGGCGGACGTTTTGAGACCGCTCGGCGTGAAACCGTCTGGAGTATTCTTAGATTTAGGGATTTCTTCGCCCCAATTCGACGACTCGTCGCGAGGGTTCCGACCCGAGCAAGACGGTCCGCTCGACTTGCGCTTTGACGTCGAGCGCGGCGTCCCCGCGAGCGAGTATCTCAGACTCGTTTCGCGCGAAGAACTTCGACGGGTGATTCACGAATACGGTGAGACCACTGATCCAATCGCCGCCCGTCGAATCACGGACGCCATCGTGCTCGCGCGTGAAAACGGTTCGCTCCCGAGCACGACGAAGGAATTCGCCGCCCTCGTCGCCAAGGCCAAAGGCAAAGAATACCAGATGATGCATCCCGCCAAGCTCACGTTCCAAGCTTTACGCATCGCGCTGAACCAAGAGTTTGACGAGATGCGACGCGGTATGCACGCCGCATTCGATATCATGCCCGAACACGGACGTTTGGGCATCCTCACCTGGAAGCACAGCGAGTGCGCCATCGTCGTCGACTTTTTCCGCGACTACGAAGTCATCCGCGACGACTTCCCCCTCTACGAGTGGGCGCTCAAGAACCACGCCGATAAGTGCTCGAAGAAGCTTGAACGCAAGTGGGGCATGCACATGGACGACGCTCAGCGCCCGAGCGAGCAAGAGATGCGTCAAAACAGCCGTTCGCGTTCCGCGACGCTTCACGTCCTCCGCAAGCGCGAAGCCGTGCGCATCGCCGACTTGGAGCGCCTCTCGTACAAGCTCAAGGGTTGGGGCAAGATCCCAGACGCGAAACCGGCGCCACCGGTGACGTTCAACTACAAGATATAGCGCGTCGTCGTTCGTCGCATTCTAGCTTTGTCCCGTTGTCAATCGTCGCCTCGACGAAGTCTTTCCCAGCTCGCGCCGCACTCCCGCGCGCCGCACCATGCGCGTCGGCGTCCCGTCGACGCGCGCGCCGTCGACGCGCCCATCGCCATCGTTCGCGCCGTCCGCGTCGTCGTCGTCCGCGCGCGCGTCGCGCCCCGCGCGCGCGAACACCGTCTCGACACTTTTCGCAACCGCCGACGACGCGCGCGGCGACGCGTCGCGTCGCGCCGATCCCGCGCCCGAGACGCGGTGTCCGGTGTGCCGCGGCACGGGCTGGAAGCCGTGCGGGCAGTGCGAGGGCACGGGGATCAACCCGAGCGACGCGTTCGGGGGCAAGTTTAAAGCCGGCGACGCGTGTTGGCTGTGCGAGGGCAAAAACGGCGCGCGGACGATGTGCGGGAACTGCGTCGACCTCACGGACACGTTTTGAGCGCGCGCGTCGTCTCATCCACCGACGTTTTGTCTTCTATTCGTCCTGATCTAATCTACCGACGTTTGTTTTCTACTCGTCTCTCTCTCGCGCGCGCGCGCGGCGTCGACCCGCCTCGCGACCGTTGACGTACTCGGCGGTTTCGACGAGCTCGCGCAGAAACGCGTCGACGCCCGACGCCCCGTCGTCGTTCTCCAACACCTCCAGCATGAACTCCCGCTGACGCCGCGTGACGAACGCGATGCACTTCTCGGGACATCGCTCGCTCGCGCACCACTCGGCGTACGCCAGCGCCGACGTCTCGTCCGCGCTCGCGTCCCCGAAGTCATCCCGCTCGATCCATCGCGCCTTCCCGGTCGTCGCGTCCGCGACGAACGACCTCGGCGCCGCCTCGACGCAGCTCGACGCGCACGCCGCCGCGCCGCGACACCGCGTCGCCGCGACGAATCCGTGTCGCGCGCCGTCGAACGTCCTCGCGAGCGTCTTCGCCGCGAACGCGTCGCCGTCGCCGTCGCTCGCGCTCGCGAGCGTCCCGTCGCGCGCTGACGCCATCGCGCGCTCGTACGCCGCGCGCACCGCGAGCGCGCGCGCGGTCGACCCTCGCGCGGCGTCCGGGTGCGCGTCGCGCATCGTCGCGCGGTACGCGTCGCGCACGTCTCGCGCGGTGAGCGTCGCGGCGTCGCGCGCGTCGAGCCCGAGGCGTCGCAGCGCCGACGCCGCGTCGTCCGAGGACGACGCCGCGACGCGCGACGCGCGGCGCGGCGGCGGAATGCGCGTCGGCGCGAATCCGAGCGCGCGCATCGAAGTGCGGCGCGGATTCGACGCAAAACGCGACGCGACGCGGCGCTAAAGCGCGTCGCGAGTCCCGCGAACATGCGCGGCGCGTCGCGTCGCGCCGCCGCGGTCGTCGCGCGCGCGCCGGGGCGCGCGGCGTCCCAGTCGCGCGCGCGTCGAATCCGCGAATTGCACTTTTCGGGCGACGAAAACGCCGCGCACCGCGCGCCGCGCGCGCGAACGGCGCGCGCGAGCGCGCGAGACGGTCGACGCGCGCACGCCGCCGATGCGGACGGCGTCGAGCGCGTGTCGAGCGCGGAGAACGCGACGGTGAAGCACTTTGTAAAGTTGTGCAAGAGCAAGGCGTACCGGGACGAGCGCGGGACGGTGGTGCTGTCGTCGAGCGTGCTCATGCGCGAGTGCTTCGGGCGCGCGGGAGAGGGGCGCGAAGCGAAAACGCTGTTCGTCGCGGATTGGGCGGAGGCGCCGGCGGGAATTCGGGCGAAGAGGGTGATTCGGGCGCCGGCGAGCGTGCTGAAAAAGTGCGCGGGGGTGAACAACGCGGACGGGTTGGACGCCGTGGGGGAGTTCGCGTCGCCGGTGATCATGAACGCGCGCGAGTTCGTCGATGGTGCGAAACAGAGGGACGTCGTGCGCGTGCTCGCGGTGGAGGGGGTGCAAGATCCCGGGAATTTGGGAACGCTCACGCGCACGGCGGTGGCGTTCGGTTGGGACACCGTGGCTTTACTTCCGGGAACGTGCGATCCGTTCAACGACAAGGCGATGCGCGCGGCGCGTGGGGCGACGTTTCGAGTCGATTTCGTCGCCTTCGATTCGTTCGACGATCTCGCGAGCGCTGGAAGAGAATTGAACATGGAGTTGTACGCCGCCGAGCCGAGCGCGAAAGAAGACGTCGACCCCGAACGGGCAAAGGCTGTGGCGAAGGCGTGTCTGGTGCTCGGTACCGAAGGTCAAGGATTGAGCGACGATGCCTTGCGCGCGTGCAAGCCGGTGGCGATTCCGATGTCGGGGGAGATGGAAAGCTTAAACGTCGGCATCGCGGGTGGCGTTCTGATGTATTTGATGCAGGCTACTACGAAGACCCGATGAATTAGAAGAAACTAGCTACGTGCGTGTGTGATAAAATATAGCGCAGAAATAGTACAGTGGCGGTTGGTTCGTTCGTTCGACGTGCCTCAAATCGTCATCCCAGTCGCGTGCGGGACGACCCGCGAAAGGAACGCGTACGTGCCTCCGGCGACGAGCAAAAAGCCGCTCGTCGGATTCACCCACGCGCTCTTCTCCCGCAGCGCCATCACGGATTTCAACCCATCCGTCGCCGTCGCGGCGAATAATAACGGTGCGACGTACCCCGACGTGTACGTCAACAGCAACGTCCCCCCCGACAACGGATCACCGCTTGACGCCGCGTACGCCAACAACGTCGCCAAAATCGGCGTCGCGCACGGCGACGCCGCCAGCGCGAACACCGCCCCCGCGATGTACGCCTGCAGCACCGGCGACACTCGCACAGACTTTGGATCGAAATTCGCCCCGAACGACGGAAAGCTCACCTCGACGACGTCTAACAGGTTCAATCCCATGGCGACGGCGAGCGCCGCCGCCGCCGTCGGCAATCCGTCGCCCAAGCCTTGCCCGTACGCCGCTCCGAAGCTCGCCGCTACCACTCCTAACGCCGCCAGTGTGCTCGCTAATCCTCCGGCGAACGCGACGCTCGCCACGCGCACCGTTTTCGCGCGCTCTTCCGCGCTCGGCGCTTCGCCCGCGCCGCCGCCGCCGCCGTACCCGCCGATGTATCCAATCGTCAGCGGCAACACGCTCAGCGTGCACGGCGATAGCGACGTGAACACCCCCGCGGCGAGGACGGTGACGTACGTCGTCGCGCCGACGGTGCCGCCGCCGAGGACGTCGGCGCCGATCGCCGCGTCGAGGGACTGCGTGGCGTCGTAGAGCGCGACGTCGAGCGACGCGAATGCGCGTCGATCGCGCCGCGCGCGGCGATCGGAAGCGCGTCGAGGGCGCGGCGCGCGCGCGAGTCGCGAGTGACGCGCGAACGCGCGGCGCGCGGGCGCGGACGTCGAGCGCATGGCGTCGACGAGTGCGGGGCGCCGGGACGGCGGACGAAGCGAGTCGCTGAATAATGTTACACGTGTTGCTGTTCAACCGATTGACGATCACGCGCGGACGATGACGGAACCCGAACGCGTGTGGTAACGCACGCCTTGCGTCGGCTTGTACTTTTCGTTGCGGACTTGTAAGGTTTCGACCTTGATGCCGCTGACGCCGGCGCCGGGAACGCGGAAGGAGGCGGTGATGTCGACGACTTCTTGCAGTTGCACGCGACGCTGTGCGACGGCGACGGCGGGCTTGGCGGCGATTGCGTTGGAGGCGTTCGTCGCCGTCGTCGTCGGTTCGTCGTCGTCGTCGGCGCGCATGGTGACCTGGACGGATAAGCACGGCGTCTTGTCCGCGGGGAACTTTTCGATGACCCAGTGCACGGTGTTGCTCGTGACGTCGAACGTCGCGTCGCCGTGCGTGGACGTAGGATCGGCACCGATGACGCGCGATGGTAAGCGCACGTCCAAGGTGACCGACTCGACGGGTTTCTCGAATGCGGGCTTGGAGCCGACGACGACGCTCACGCGTCCTTGCTGCGCGCCGAACGCGCACTGCGGACGAATGTACAGCGGTAACGGCACCGAACTCAGGTTATCGCTATTCGCCGTCTTCAACCACGGATTGGCTTTGATGTATCGCGGTTGCCACTGATCGACGTCTTGCTTGCTCGTCGGCGGTCGAACCTTGTACGACATCAACACGCTCGAGCCGTCGGCGGGAACGAAGGACACCACGCGATCGCTCGCGAAGCGCGACAGACGCACGCTCGGGTGAAAGCTGTACTCCTCGATCAAGTGCGAGTTGCTCAGGGTCAGGTTGATGTCCGGCATCCCGCTCAATCGAGAGTTGACTTCAATCCTCCCGTACACCGCCGACGACAGCACCTTGCCCTCCGCGTCAATCGTCGCGTCGATGGTTTCGATGAGATCCAAATAAATCTCATTGCTCGTGTACTTGATATTATTCGGGCGCCACGGCAACGGGAGCAACTTGAGCGGATCTTGATCGCTCACGATGACGCCTTGATTCCCCATCACCGTCGCCGTGACGCGATTGTACAAGTTCGGCGGCGGCACCAGCACCTTCAACCCCCCCGCGTGCGTGTTCACCGGTATCCCACTATCCAGCATCTCATCCAACAACTGATACAGCGTCACGTGGTGCTCTTGCAGCGTCGTCTCCGTGACGCTCTCTCCGAAGTACGCGCGCAGCACGTCGTACAATTGCGACAAGAATTCGATCACCATCAACGGCGCCGTCTCCCTCGAGCACGTCGCCACGTACGTCACCTCGCCTCGCGTCAAGAAGAACCCGTACGACCCTTGATCGACGCACGCCGCGTCGCCGTCCACGCCCTCGCGCTGTCCCCGTCGATGCGCTTCGAACACCCTTTCGCAAATCTCGCTCCCCGCGATCGCGCCCCAGTGCTTCACCGCGATCAGCGATTCCGTGCGATTGTTCACGACGAACAGCGAGTCGATCCCCATCGCGCGCGTCGACGGCGGCGCGGTCGCGGCGCGGTGCGCGCGAGGAGCGTCGCGGTGACGCGGGGTAGCGTCACAGTGTGACGCTCTCGGCGGGCGCGCGGCGCGCCATGTCGACCGCGAGCGTCGACGTCGCGCGCGTCGCGACCATCGTCGCCGCGCTCGCGCTCGTCGCGCACTGCGCCTGGGTCGCGTGCGTCGAGCGCGCGGTGCGCGCGGCGCGATCGTGCGCGAGCTGGTTGCGGCGAGAAATCATCCTCACGACGGGCGGCGCGAAGCAAGCGGCGCGCTACGTCCCGGTGCTCGGACACACGGTGGCGCTTTTTAAGGCGGTGGGGTCGTATCCGTGCACGTGGGACCTGTTCGCGCGATGGGGGGCGAGCGCGGCGCCGAAACCGGCGCGAGTGCAAATCTTTCAGAGACACTGCGTCGTCGTCGCGGATCCGGATCTCGTCAAGCGCGTGATGCAGGTGAATTTGAAGAATTATAAAAAGGACACGGAGTTTTCGTACGAACCGTTCCTGGAGATATTGGGCACGGGGCTGGTGACGAGCGAGGGGGAGACGTGGCGGGAACAGCGACAACGGATATCGAGCGCGTTGCGGGTGGAGATTTTAGACGACATCATAGCCATCGCGACGCGCGCGGTGGACAGATTGTCGGAAAAGTTGGAACGGGTGCGTGGGAAGAATGAACCCGTGGAGCTCGCGGAGGAGTTCCGATTGTTGACGTTGCAAGTGATCGCGGAGGCGATTTTGAGCCTCACCCCAGAGCAAAGCGACGAAGTCATGCCGAATTTATATTTGCCAATCATGGAGGAGTGCAATCGACGTAGCTTGGAGCCGTGGCGCAAGTATTTGCCCACGCCAGAGTGGTTCGCGCATCGCAAGCGCGTGGCGATGCTGAATGAGTACATCGTCAATCTCATTCGCGGTCGATGGAAGAAGCGCACGTCGGGTGAGGCGAATGAAAACCCGGACATTCTCGATCGCGTGCTCGCGTCCGTGGAGGTCGAGGACTACGGCGCGGACATCGAGGAGCAAATGTGCTATGAGATTAAAACTTTTCTGCTCGCCGGTCACGAAACGAGCGCGGCGATGCTGATATGGACGACGTGGGAGTTGGTGAATAACGAAGAAAAGATGGCGAAAGCCGTCGCGGAGGCAAACAAGGTACTCGGCAAGGTGAAACCCGGTCGACTTCCCACGCGAGACGAGCTCGCACATCTTGATTACAACGTTTCCGCGCTCAAGGAATCGCTCAGGCTGTACTCGGTCGTTCCAGTGGTCACCAGACGCGCCATCGCTGACGACGTGTTGGGCGGATGCCGCATTCCAAAGGGCACGACGGTTATCATTAGCTTGCAAGGCGTGCATCATCGCGAGGATTTATGGCCAAACCCGTTATCTTTCGAACCTGAACGCTTCTTAGACGGTAAGAACGACGAACTCGGCAACTACGCGTACTTGCCATTCATCCAAGGACCGCGTAACTGTCTGGGACAATATCTGGCGCTGCTCGAGGCGCGCGTCGTGCTCGCGACGCTCATCAGACGATTCAAGTTCAAGAGCGCGAGCACGAAGAACGGTGCTAAGCACACGAAAGCGATTCCCATCGCCCCCGCGGATGGTATGTGGTTTACCGTGGAGTAGACGCAAAGTAGATGAGATGGCGCGTGTTTTAATTGCAACTCAGATTTCCAGATTTAACTCACTCGTCGTCGGGCTTGCCCAGGTACCCGTATGGATTCGCGCTCGCCCACTTCCACTGATCTTTGCAGCAGTCTTCGATAGTGCGCTCGGCGCGCCAGCCGAGAACTTCAAACGCCTTTTGCGTGGCGCCGTACACCTCCGCGGCGTCGCCCTCGCGACGCGCGACCATCTTGCACGGAATCTTTTTCCCAGACGCCTTTTCAAACGCGGCGACGAGCTCCAACACGCTCGTGCTCGTCCCCGTCCCGAGATTCACGGTGATCAACCCCGCGTTAGGATCGGTGGTGAGCTTTTTCACCGCCGCGACGTGCCCATCCGCCAAATCGACGACGTGAATGTAATCCCGTCGTCCCGTGCCGTCCTTCGTCGGATAGTCGTTTCCGAACACGCTCAACTCCGGTCTTCGCCCCACCGCCACCTGCTGCACGAACGGCATCAAATTATTCGGAATCCCCTTCGGATCCTCCCCCAGCGTTCCGCTCTCGTGCGCGCCGACCGGATTAAAGTACCTCAACAGCGCCACTCGCCACTCGCCGTCGCTCTTTTGCAAATCGCTCAGAATGTGCTCGATGAACAATTTCGTCCGTCCGTACGGATTCAGCGCCGCCGTCGGGAAATCCTCCGTGCACGGCACCGACGCCGGTTCCCCGTACACCGTCGCGCTCGAGCTAAAGCACAGCGTCTTGCATCCGTGCCTCGCCATCGTCTCGCACAGCGTCAGCGTGCTCCGAATGTTATTCTCATAGTACAGCAGCGGCTTCGCCACGCTCTCCCCCACCGCCTTGAGCCCCGCGAAGTGGATCACCGCGCGCACCGTCCCGCACGTCGCGAACACGTCCTCCAGCGCCTCGGCGTCGCGGCAATCGCACTCGCGAAACGTCAACCGCGCGGCGCGCCGCGCGCCGACGATCGCGCGCACGCGCGCGACCGCCTCGGCGCACGAATTGTCAAAGTTATCGATCGCCACGACGGACGCGCCGGCGAGCAGGAGCTGCACGCACGCGTGCGTGCCGATGTACCCGGCGCCGCCGGTGACGAGGACGCGGACGTCGTCCATCGCGCGCGCGATCGGGTGACGCGCGTCGAAATGCGCACGGCAACGTTTGGATAACGCGACGCGACGCGTCGTCGACGACGCGTCGTCGACGACGCACCGTCGACGACGCGCGGTGAAAGCGACGCGCGCGCGCGATGGCGTCGGCGTCGGCGTTCATGGCCGTGCCGTCGTTCGACGGCGACGGCGACGACGTCGCGTGGGCGCCGCCGGCGGCGGGACGCGCGGCGACGCGCGACGACGACGACGACGGCGTGGCGGTGGCGCGTCGCGACGGGCGCGGCGACGCGAGAGACGCGCGCGTCGCGACGGCGTCGACGGCGGCGCGCGGGAAAACGACGCGGGCGCGCGGCGCGAGGAGAGGGGAGGGGAGGGAGGACGACGCGCGGGACGCGCGCGGGCGGGACGACGCGCGCGGGAGGGACGACGAGGGCGCGGCGTCGACGAGCGGACGAGCGCGGGAAGGGAAAGGCGCGAGCGTGAGCGGGAAAGCGCTCGGACGCAGGCGACGGGCGGCGGAGAAACGGCGGAGGTTGGCGGAGGCGAAACGCGCGGCGCGGGACGACGGCGACGACGGCGCGAGAGCGAAGAGGGCGAAGCGCGAGGAGAAACGCGTCGTCGAACGCGCGCCGGCGGCGGTCGAGGACGCGGAGTCGAGCGATTACGACGAGGAGTTGCTGCCCGAACCCGCGATGGCGCCGAATGAGCCGGTGAGCGATGATGAGTCGGCGTCGGCGTCGCGAGACGCGAGGACGCGCGCGCCGGCGGCGACGGCGTCGTCCGCGTTTATGAATAAGATGCGCGCCAAGCTGAGCGGTGGGCAGTTTAGGATGCTGAACGAACGATTGTATACCACCACGGGGGACGAGGGGTTGGCGCTCGTGAAGGACTCGCCCGAACTCTTCGAGGCCTACCACGCGGGCTTTCGTTCGCAAGTCGAATCGTGGCCGACGAAGCCCGTGGACGTCATCGCCGGCGCGCTTAAAAAGTCCCCGAAATCTTGGGTCGTGGCCGATTTCGGATGCGGCGACGCCGAGCTCGGGCGCGTGATCGAGCAAAAGTGCCACTCTTTCGACTTACAAACCCCGGAATGCGCTCCCGAAGTCATCGCGTGCAACATGTCCGACGTCCCGCTCGGCGACGCCTCCGTCGACTGCGCCGTGTTCTCGCTCAGTCTCATGGGCACCGACTACGGCTCCTTCCTCGAGGAGGCCCATCGCGTGTTAAAACCGGGCGGTTTATTATGGATCGCCGAGGTTCGCTCCCGATTCGACGGCAAAAACGGCGCCGCCACCGTGTCTTCCTTCGTCGCCGCCCTCGGCGCGCTCGGCTTCAGGCTCAGGCGCGACCCGGACGAGCGCAACACCATGTTCTTCACCGTCGAGCTCTTGAAGACGTTCGCCACCCCTCGCGCGTCTGCTCCCATTTGTTGGCCTCCTTTGAAGGCGTGTTCGTACAAGCGTCGATGATCCATCGTTGTATTCCCAGCGACTCGCCGCCGCGTCCCGCGCGTCGTCCCGCCGCCAGCGTTTTATCCACGCTGGCGCTCGCGGTTCGCGCGTCGCCATCTCGCGGCGTCGCGCGCCGCGCACCGCGCCTCGCCTCGGCGCGCGACGCGCGAAACGCGCCCGTCGTCGTCGTCGACGCGCCATGTCGCGTCGCCTCGCGCGCGTCGCGCGCTCGAGCGCGCGCGCGCTCGAACGCGCGCGCGGCGGCGACGCGAACGCCGCGCGCGCGCTGACGACGACGACGGCGACGACGGCGACGACGCGCGCGATGGCGACGCGCGACGGTGATTCCGCGACGGCGCGCCTGCTGCGGGAGGACGAACGCGCGCGAATCGCGCGAGATTTGCGCGCGATGGCGACGCGGAAGCTGGACGGCGACGCGTCGGCGCACGGACGACGCGTCGCGTTGGTCCCGCTGGGCACGTATAACGAAGATCCGTGCGTGGTGGTGACGGTGAGCGAGGATATGATGCGACGGGGGAGGGCGTGCGCGCTGCCGAGCGCGGCGGTGGAGGAGTGGACGCTGTTGGAGAGCGCGAGCGTGGCGACGACGAGCGCGGCGAAGCGAGCGAAGGAGGCGTTGTTCGGGAAAGACGATAAGACGGTGGTGGAGATGTTGGGGGCGACGCACGACGTGTTAGACGTTCGTGGTCGAACGGTGGTGACGCCCGTGTTGGCGTACATGGGCGAGATTGGAGAGAAAGTTCGTGGAAGGAGCGACGTGGCGGCGATTTCGTTGTCGACGCTCATGTCGCTCGACGGCGTCGCGCCGGATGCGAAGAACGGCGGCGTGCGGTTCATCGGCACGCTCGCGGCGGCTGGATTGGAGGGGTACGAAGCCGCTGCGCTGCACGCCGCGCTGCGCGTCGTCGCGGGTCCGCGTTTGGAGTACAAAGAGGCGCTTTACGATCAATTCGTCGCGGGATACAAACGCCGAGCTCCGCCGGCTCCGCCGGGGGCCAAGCCATCGACGCCCGAGGACGACCGCGCCACGGGTTGAGCGCGTTGAATTATTGAGTTTATGACTTCGCCACCGTTCGCGTGTACCTACTGATGTTTGTTTAATTTCTACCGTTTTCTAGTCCATCCCGAGAAGTCGCTTCGCCTCGTCGACGCTCGACTGAATTTCATCCACGCGCGACACGACGCGCGACAACCGCTCGCTCAGCGACTTCCCTCGCACCGCGTCCCGCGCGCTCACCGCGGGAATCGACGCCATCGCGAGCTCTACGTCCCCCCGCCGCGTCCCGAACGCGTCCGCGAGCGTCGGCGTCGCCCTCGACCGCTCGCGCCCTCGTCTCGGCGCCTCCACCTCATCCACGTACCGCGCGCGCCACATCTTCGGCGCGTCCCGCGCGCGCATCGCCGCGCCCGCGTCGCCGTCGTCTCCATCGCGCGCGCCGCCGTCGCGCGCGTCCATCGCGCGCGTCGTCGCGCGCGCGCCGCCGTCGCGCGCGTCCATCGCGCGCGTCATCGCATCCAGCTCCGCGTCCAGCGCCGCTTCTTCGTCGTCGAGCGCGCGCGCGTCCGTCGCGTCCGTCGCGAGACGTCTACCCGGCGTCGCGTCGTCGTCGTCGTCGTCGTCGTCGCGCGTCGACGCGGCGCCGCGCGCGAACGACCGCGCGAACGATTCGACGGTTCGAGCGGCGTTCGCGCTCGCGCGCGTCGTCGTCGCGCGCGCGCCGCGATTTTTCGTCAGCGCGCGAACGACGTCGCGCACGCTCTCGTCGTCGTCCATCTCGCGCGCGCGCGCGCCGCGGCGCCGTCTCGCGCGCGCGCGCGACCCGGCGACGCGCGCGCGCGCGCAAATCAATCTACACGCGCACTGTTTGTACATACACACTCAAATCTATATACACACATACTCAAACATACATACCCGCATGTCCGAAGTGTATACACATATCGAGCCTCATCCCGACGCGTCGTG
>Ga0255763_1001338_pt1 | contig 25557 bp, 39 predicted proteins | sample 041ome_2_FD_179963 | JGI IMG/M metagenome (GOLD analysis project Ga0255763, IMG submission 179963) | Coastal salt marsh microbial communities from the Groves Creek Marsh, Skidaway Island, Georgia - 041406US metaG (version 2) | ecosystem: Environmental > Aquatic > Marine > Intertidal zone > Salt...
GAAAATAGTAACACTGTATTGTCAGATGTAAACAGATTGTTAAACCAACGAAAACAAAAACAACAAGAACAAAACGAAGAGAGAAAGAGAAAGAATGAACAAGAAAAAGAGAGAATAAGTCAACGAAAACAAAACGACAAACAATTAATACTACGTAATGCAATTATAAAAACGAACAATAAAAATATACCACAAAATACCCAAAAACTTAAAAGTCTAAATATAGCTAAAAATGAAATACAAAACCTCGCAAAATCAAAAGGTATAAGTATAAAATCAGCCTTTAGAAGGTTAAGTTTGAAATATCACCCGAATAAAGGTGGAAACTCACGCAACTTTCAATTACTATCAGATGCATACGAAGCGTTATCTAAGATTGAAGATAAAATTGAAAGACCAACACAACTATTATTACAAAACAAAACAAAAAATAACAAACTTCGAGTTGTGAAAAACACATCCTCCAAACTTCAACGAATGGGTGAACTTGGACGTGAAAACCGTATACGTTTGATGAACCGTCTTTCTAAAGGAGAAAAGCCAGAGACCATCTTGGCTAATGCAGACAAATTAGTACAGCAACGTAAGGGGGCACAAGAAAAGGAGATGAAACTTCGAGTTGTGAAAAACACATCCTCCAAACTTCAACGAATGGGTGAACTTGGACGTGAAAACCGTGTACGTTTGATGAACCGTCTTTCTAAAGGAGAAAAGCCAGAGACCATCTTGGCTAATGCCGGCAAATTGGTACAGCAACGTAAGGGGGCACAAGAAAAGGAGATGAAACTTCGAGTTGTGAAAAACACCGCCGCCAAGCTGCAGATGATGACTAAATTAAATAGAACAAATCGCAAAGAATTTATGGATAGAATAGCGCGTGGTCAAAATCCAGAAATAGTCATGAAGAATGCGAGAACACGTGCATTTAAAAAAATGCGTGAAAATGTTAGAAGAAAAGAGAATGTAAAAAAAACATGGGAACGAAGAATAGGCCAACTACCCACACCCGAAAAACGTGATATTATAACTGACAAAACACGACTTTCAAATAAATTAAGAAAAATAAACAAAATGGGTAGAGGAAACGGTAAACAATGGAAAAGAATATTAGCCAAGCAGAAAAAATGATTACATATTTATCAAATCAATAATTATATGACATGATAGATATATAAGTAATTTAATTATTATAAGGATGGACGTGAACCCACAAGTTCGCAATCCATTTTTCACCACTTATCACCTTATTACCACTGTGTAATGCTTGACTTGTCATAAGATTATAGTTATCCAAGTTATCAAACATTAGACAATCACCTTTTTTCAATTTGAATTTCATGTTAATATTTGGAAATTCAGTTTCACCACCATCATAACCATCATTTAATCCCAAAATAAAAGTATACATTCTTTTATTTTTATCACCCGGTGTGGCATCTTGGTGTACGTGATAATATCCATTGTCTTTATATCGAACAACTTGCAATTTTTCACAATTTTTAATTGGTCTATCGGTATTATTTAAACATCTTTTAGCTATCTTTCGAACTACTGGATCTTCGAGATCCAACCAAGCTGTTTCACTTATCCTGGTACTATCTATACTGTGTTCTTTACCAACCGTTGAACGAGTAAGAATATTCTTTGATTTTTCTATTATATAATCACATTCTTCTTCTGTCAATATGTTTGAAAGTATACGTGGTTTCTGGTACGTTGGTAATGTGTACATTATCAAAATTATAATAAGTAATATAATATACATCCTATAATAAATTAAGAAATTTTTTCAATTTTGTAAGGTAATATACAATTGTATCTTTTGTGAATTTTATCTATAGATGAATTTCCATATTCTATAATTTTATTTAAAATAGAAATTATTTCGTCCTTCCTACTCTGGTCTATCATATATTGTCTAAGATAATCACCAATTGTGTCTATCATCATTCTATAAATGTTCTGAATATCAATATATTTATCACGTATTTTATCTCTTTTTTGTAACTCTTTTCTGAATTTTATATCGTCTGTATATCCTAGCATATATGAAATTCTTAAGTTTGTATTATCTTGATATGGATAAATATACCTATAATTGATGTCAATATCAAGGTCACGCAATAATAACGAAACACGCATAATGGGATCCGGTGAATTAACTCTTCTAAGTTCGGAATAAGTGGGTATCCCACCACATGGTATATCGCCATTTTCACGGTTCAAACCATTTTTTCTTTTGAATTCAATATAGTGTGGATTATGTATACGACCAATTTCAATAATACCAGAATACCAATCAAAAGCCGTGTGACAATCGACACAAAACATCTGAGAACACCCAGAAATCTTATATATAACTGTTCCACAACTTGGACATGGTTTACTGTCTCTCTTTAATAATTTCATGGTTTTGATACTTTCTTTATTACATATATGATCACTTTTTTGTGTTTCGTTACATTTTTCACATGTAATATTTTCACATATTGCACAATACCAATCATTATTTAAAAAACCCCGACAATCTTGGGTAGGACACTTTCTATTAAATTTGGGGGCATCATCCAAATTTAAATTATTACCCAGACTTTTTAGTTCGGAATATATAGTAAAATTGTCATCTATGGATTTCCTAATGTCTGCTATATCCGGGTAATCTTTATTGATTTGTTCTCTGTGTGAGTTTATGATATCGAATATTTTATATTTTCTATATAATTGTATCAGTTCGTTACGTTTTTCGTTAATATTTTCAATTAACTTTCTCATTAAAATAATACGTTCAATATATGGTTGTGTTGTTGGCATGAGTGATTTTTCTCTTTCAAATAGTACATTTTCTCTGTGAATACGATAATCACTATTTCTGAATTTTTTAGTACAAAAGTTATCGACAAATTCACGATTCCATGCATGTTTACACTTCATACAATGTGGATCTTCTGTACTAGATAGAAGATATACATGACAACATTGTCTACAACACGATAAATCACAAAACGGACATTCTACCCTTTTGTGATTTAGTTTATTAAACGTCTCGCAACATATGTCACACATAATAAACTTATAGTAATGTACGTGTTAATCTTTAAATTCACATATATTTTTCTTTAACCCAATCCCTATCACTTTTAAAAATCTTAGAAAGTTTGGGGTTTGTTTTCTTAAAAAGAATCATCAAAACATTAAGACGTCTAAATAGGCCTAGTGATGGTTCACCTGTGCGAATGACACGAGCAAGGGCACGATGTCTAGCTAATACTGTCATATCCTTAACGTCTTTATACCCCTGGTTGCTGAGTATTTCCGAATTACTAAGTGGAATTACAACTTTACCTTTTCGCATTTATTATTACACAACATTTTTAAAGAAATACTACGAATGTTTCTATATGATAGATATAGAAGCATTTGCACAGGAGATATATAGTGTAATTGGTCCGTGCTATTCAGAGAGAGTATATCACACATGCTTTGAAGTATTATTGAGGAAACATGGGATTCCATATGAAACTGAACGTATAATACCAATTGAATTTATGGGACATGTAGTTGGAAATTTGAGAGCTGATATAATCATTAATAACGAACTTGTTCTAGAATTCAAGACTATAAAAACACTTAATGACCAGGTGGAGTTACAGGCTCATAACTACCTTCGCTTGTTGAATCTGAAGAAAGCGTATCTGATAAATTTTCCTCCGTTTCCTGAGAAGACTGTAGAGATTCGTTATATTGAATCATCACCATAAATGGAAACAACTTACAAATATTTTTGTAATGTTTCGACGACTCTTCATAATATTTTAGGGGATCTGTTTTACAAGCTTCCATAGCTTCGGTTGCACGTTCTAGAAAATACTTTGATTCATCTATACAATATTGTTCGTACTTGTTTACCATTATTGTATACAACAATTGTATCCTTTAATATCAAATCGTGGCTATGTATTCCCAATGCAAATCACTACATATCTTTTTCCATATGACATCTTGTTGGTATAATTTTTCCTTTGACTTTAGTAATGGAAAATATCTTAAATATTGATCTTCACCTAGGAGTTCACAGAATTTATACAATACATACGAATAACTAAGAAAGTTTTTTCTTTCGGTTGGACAATTATCATCAAATGGTTTTTGAATGTCTTTGAACATCATACGCAATCGTTCTTCTAGTTCTTGTGGCATATTAGGAGCTTTTATACCATTAAGAATATTTGTTATATATGGAACGTGTTCATAATATTTATTCAATCTAAGCTTTTTTAAAAGGCCTCTAATTTTAGCATGTGTTATTTCTTCGAGTTTCATGATTTTCATTTTTTTCAGCTCGGCTCTTAATTGACTCATGACCTCTTCGGGTATAGTTGTCATTTCTTGTGCCTGAAACTGACTCAACCATTCATTAAAGTGATTTTCTCTTTTATATGAATAATTAACTATTTTTTCTGTACTCTCTTGTTCTTCTCGGTATGTGAGTTCATCACTTATGAGACATGATATAATCACACCACATGAATCACATACGAGCTCGCTTGTATCTTGAATAAATACTATATTACTCGTTGTACATGCAGTACATATATCGTTATTTCTAATAGGTGGTCTATATACATCGGCGGAATTTTCGACGTCTATGAGATAATCTGTATATATATCCTTTCTTTGTAAACCTCGTGTCTCCTTTACATTAAAAACATTATTGGTATCGATTACTTCCTCAGTTATACTGGCGTACTTTTCCATATAACTCATACATTTTATCAAATACTCTGACATTTCAGATTCATATATACTCCTATTGATTGAATCGGTCTCTATTAGATTTTTCCAATTTTCAATCTTATTATTGTACCTACTTAAAAAATTACCTTCCATTTAAGTATAGATAGATATGTTAACCAATCTTTTAACTAGCGTAATTTGTGCAATCTACAGAACATATAAACGATTTGTTACAATCCCAGACTACACAATTATAAAAGAAGAAATGGAATATATCATAGACCACAGGCGAAAATTTTTAATAGATGATTTATTTTGGGAACACGAATCTCGTGGCTGGGATACATCTTTACACGAATACCACTCTGATGTGACGGAACACAGTTTCAGAAACACATGTATACCTCAAAATATCACAAAAATTCTTTTACGAACAAAATATTGGTACAATAATAAAATTTATAAGTTTATAACCTATAATATTTCCGAAAAAGTCCCTAAAGTTGATAACATATCATTTAGTATCCCTTTCAGTAAAGCTGTTTTATTAGATGCAGATGATAAACCTGTCCGTGACGTTACTGAAAAGATTAGAAGATATGCGGGTCCCAAGAATGATTTTCATGGAAGTGATGTGTTAATTAAGGATATGTTATATTTTACCAATGAAACATTGAAAAATGAATATCCTAAGATCAAGGTAACAAATATTATGGGTTTAAGTAAAACCATAGATACATTAACTGGATCTATTTCTGATCTTCGTTTATCTTAGTAGCTAAATAAAACTTGAGATCTCCCAAATTAGCTACGTTATATTTTAATATCAAAAACCTATTTCCCGTTTCTTGAATGAGTTGAACTGACGAACACATCCCAGACGCTTTGGTAAAGATATTTAGATACTTCAAAGAATATAACCCTGAAATTTTCGGACTTTCATTTACACATTCTATCGATGTTTCTTGATTGGCGAAGTCACCTTCGCATGCCAATGTTAGTTTGTTTGATTCACGTGTTATAATTATTTCATCCCCAATATTCGACATGTCTCTACAAATTCTTTGGAAATCTACAGATAACATCGTTGTAATGGTAGTTTCGACATCTGTGTCGGGAATTTCGATTCGACTTTCATTAATATCAAGAAGCTTTAATTGAAACGTTGTAGATGTTTTCTTATTTTCATTAACAATGTGTACATTTGCAAAATCTTTTCCCGTAATTTCAATAGTAAGGACATCATTATTTGTAATAGATTTAAATAGTCTGAAAGTGTTTAATATATTAATCCCCGCAATTATTTCGTGTTCACATGAATATTCTTCAAAGTTATCTGCAGCTAAAAACATATCGACAAGAGATGTCTTAGACGTATCAAGAGTGGTAATACACATACCCTCTGGTTTAAAATAAATATTCACATCGTTTAAAATATCTTTAAGTACTTCAAATATAGATTTAATAGCCGCTGCTTGTATAGTAACGAGCTTCATTGTTTTTTTAAACGCATTAACTCTTTATATCATTATATGATTCTGATACATTTCGATTTATTTTTTCTTCGAGATCTCGGGTCATGGCTGGTTGTAAAGATTGACCGTAATGATCCAAACTAAATATACCACCATCGTCATCATCACCGTCAAGTGAAAACGTAAACATACCAGAACCCAATTCGTGGTGAAATATATCATTACTGGGTAAAAGAGATTCCAACCAATTTTTTATTTCACGCCCCACCAATATTTTACCATTTTTAGTTAAAAGTGTTGGAACTCTATTAATCTTTTTTGCATAAGCACCCGGTATACCGTGTGTATTCACATTGTGAAAATGTACAAGTTGTTTCAGCTGCTGATGGTTTTTTACAAACTCTATGATTTCCAAACAATGATTACACTTTGGACTAAATATCAGAAGCGACATATATATAGTATTGATTAATTTTCTAAAAAATAATAACGCATATTAGTATATGAATAATACTCTCATACTGATTTCTATATTGATCCTGGTTGTGTTTTTAACCAGACGGGAATCTTTCACAGAGATCTTCGGAATGTCAGGGTACAAAAAACCAATTGAAAATATTCGTCTGGATGATCCTGTATTTGATAAAGAAGGTTATGTTGAAGTTGATGCAAGTGTTGATAGTGATACGATAGAGAAACTTGTATTGAATACAAATAGCGAAATTTCCAGGCGTCTTGGTATTTGTACATACATAATAGAAACAACTGCATTGAAACACTACAAAATTAAAGAAGATGCCGAAGCCATTGATAACGTAAAGAGTGACATCAAAGAGATGAAAGAAAGAGCTAAAATTTTAGAAATGATGGGTGATGTGTCCAAAATTCAAGAAATAAAGCGAGAAATTGAAAAAAAGATGAAGAAATACAACGACCTTGTCAACATAAATGATGTATACGAATGTATGTTTATGATTGTAAAAGATTCTGGGTTTTCATTTGGATTCTCAGTCGTTTCAACTATCCAAATTAAAAATGGTATAACCAGAGTAATGTCATTACGCAGTCAACCCATTGATTCACAGGTTCCATCAAATATAACACCATATATTGAAAGTCGTGATGGTCAAGACTTCGTCGACTATAATATTATTGATGAACTTAATGTAATCAAAAGTGGTGAGTTTGAAATGGCAAAAAATAAGTTGATGTAATTGTAATGATCAATATAAACGATGTCACTAAAATCGAAGATCTAAGGAAACAAATAAGAAAGGAAATATATACAAAAATATACGAACAATTTTCAAGAAAGATAAAAAATGCTGCAGAACAGGGGAGGAAAGATGTATTTCTCCGTGTTCCGACATTTGTTCTGGGTTACCCAACATTTGACAGATTCAGGGCTACTAAATATCTCGAACGACAGATAGTTTTGTCAGGGTTTGATGTTCAATTAGTGAGTGAATATGACTTATACGTTTCATGGAATGTAAAATCAAAATCAAAACGAAACATTCGAGAAAAAAGTCACGTGGACGTAGATGAATTTCCATCCCTCATGAATTTAAAAAAGGCAGCAGATAGATACAGGAAAGGTGCGTAGTAAGTAGTGTAAAAAAAAGCCCACATAATCATAAATGGAGAATTTGAACATTCTTGTTGAAGCAAAAAAAGAATACACTGGACAGTTATGTGATATCATGATCCCAGTTATGATTAATGTATTTGAAGATTTGTATAAAGAAGCTGAAAAGATGTCTAATGGTAAAAAAATTTTAATAATGTTCCAGAAGCTTTTAAAAGAAGTACCAAATTGGAGTAATGCTATGAGTAAATCTCATAGTGATAATATCACAGAACGATGTGCGTGGTTTAACGATTTACTTGCTGCAGTTTTCGTCAGTCATGTTAAAATCCTATCTTCTGTTCGTCTCAAATCCGAAAATAAGAAGATTTCTTTAAAGCTTCCCACGAACGAAGTATTTATTCAAACTGCGTATAACAATGTCGCAAAGGAATTGTATAAGGATCCCTACATTTTCAATGAGGAACAGAGTGAATATGTTCGTGATGAAAAACTGGCATGTAGAATCACACAGAGTATTGAATCAACAATCAAAGAACTTATCCCGGTTCAACAAATCCTACAAACCTATATGTCTCAGGACACGAATAACATTGATTTGGGTGGTGAATTGCAAGATACAGAAGATCCAGATGTGATCGATAATCAATATGATGATCAAGTCGAAGAGCCTTTTACGGAGGGTGGTGAAGTGGGGGGTTTTGGAAGTGAAGAAACACACGAAGAACCCCTGACCCAACAACACCAAGAAACTAGTGAAGATTTTACAGAACCACAACAAGAAATGCACGAAGTTCCGGAAATGGCACCAGCACCATCTCTTGATAATGAATTCAAGACGATTCCAATGGTACGTGACACACACCAACATAGAGTAGATGTACCTCAGGATAATGTATTATTTGGTGACGCCCCCGAACACCGAACAAAAAAAGTTGGTTATAATTAAATGGAACTAGCAGAGTACTTCAGGGAGCCGACAAGCGCCGCACTTTCTGCCGCAGCCATAACGGCCCTATACATTCACTTCAAAGCTTATATCAATAATGAAAAAAAATTAGAACTTAACGAATACGCCAAACCAGCCGCACTTAACGCCATTCTCGTCTATTTCATTGTCTCTAATGGTATAGGTCAACGTGAAACGATATCAATGGACCCATTCTAACTTAAAGATTACGTATATATTATAAGTAAAATGGCGTCCATTGGTGCTTTCAATGACATGATGGGACAGTTCCTCACGGAACTCTATAAGACAACTGAGGATAAGGGTATTAAGAAGTTTATTGCATCGTTTGAACTTCTTAAACAAACTAATCCCAAAAAATGTGTTGAAGCCTTCATGAAGGGCATTCAACCACACGCTGATAAGATTTCTCAACGTGACGAAACGTTTATTCATGATATCCAACAGATCGAGTTTCTCAAAGATTTGAATATCCACGAGCACTGGAATAGTAAACTTTCTGAAAACACAAAGAATGCAATCTGGCAGTACCTACAAACATTGTATATGCTTGGTACTACCATTACATCGATTCCCCAAGAAACCCTTTCTATGATTGAAAATATCGCAAAAGACTGTGCTGATAAAATCGAGTCTGGTGATGGTGAGTTCAACCAGGAAGCATTGATGAAGACAATGAGTAATATGCTTGGTGGTATGATGAAAAAATAAACCTCATCATATATAAATGAAGGTTTGGTTCGAAGATTTCAAGCAAATCATTGATTCTCAAAAGGTAACCCAATTTTGGCCTAATAACACACAGACACCAGAAGAACGTGTGAATGCCGCATCTCGTTTTGTAATATATGCAACATGCATTTTGTATCTCATTCGCCGAGACGTTCGTATATTTGTACTTGGTGGTATGGTTCTCGGTGTTCTTTATATAATGTATAAATCAAATATGATCAAAGATGCTGCTCTTCGACCCACTTCATCATCTTCTGAATATAGTGGATGTCAGAAACCATCAAGAGATAATCCAATGGCAAATGTATTAATGTCTGATTACATAGAAAATCCATCCAGAGATCCAGCGTGTTTTTTCCCAAGTGTTCGTAATGGGGTTGCTCGGTTTTTAGATAACACCATTCGATATGATTCTGGTAGGTCCAGGAGTCCACTTCCAAAATATCAACGTAATTCTATGTCTCGACAATTCGTAAGTGCACCGGTTTCATCTATAGGTGGTGATCAATCCGGATTTGCTGAATGGTGTTATGGAGGTAGCGGTAGTCCCATGTGCAAGAGTCACGGGGGTATATACTGTGATCCAAACGCACGTGGTGTGCAACTCGAGGCATTCGCTGGTCTCGATCCATCCGGTGATGTCAGAAGTTCTCGATTGGGGCATGGCATAGCAGCATAAATAAATCTTAAGTAATAGTAAAATGGCATATCAGCTCCAACCTGGTTTGAGTATTGTTGAAAATAAAGGTGCTCTCCCCCAAGTACGAGCTACCGACGAAATTTTTCTTTATCCTCAGCCCAGTTCCAATAACTGTGGCTCGTGTAGACCTAATACCGAATTATATGGTACCGCACCGTATATGGCAGGCAAAGGTTCACCTGCACGATTTATCGATGTAAGTGATCAACTCAGACCACAAAGTACATCGAGATTTAATAAACATATAGTCCAGACTCATGAACGTAACCTCTTCCCACTTCAGAATATGAAGTGTGTCCTTCCTATCAAGACGATGTCATATGAACCTTCGAGTACACGTGCAGAACTCCAGAATGATTTATTTCATCAAAGATACCGTAATAAAAATGTCGATAAGAATTAAGAATGGCTGACCCAATCTCCCTTCTTGCTGTCGCCGGTTTAATTTATACCGGGCGAAACCTCAGTAACAAGCTTGAGAGAACAGCTCCCGAAGTTATAGAAGAAATTGACTTTTCAGAAGTTGAGCCCGAATACATGGAGGAGTTTGGCGACGCTGTCGCAGACGTCTCTAGAAAATATGAAGTAACTAGTTTTGCTGAATTGGCGCCACAACAAAGAAGCTCTGGACAAGAAGTTCTCGGTATGCGAGATCGTATGTTTGACCGTGGCCGAATGAATAACCTTTCACCTGTTGAGAAATCAATGGTTGGTCCTGGTTTGAATGTTGGGTACGATACTCCAGCACAGGGGGGTTATCAGCAACTTTTTCGTGTGAATCCCGTGAATGTCGGCGAACATCGTCTCACGACTTTACCAGGTAGAACGGGTCCTGCACACGATACACGAGGTTACAGAGCACCAGTTGTTGGACAATTGACACACAATATGCCGGAAAAGACTGCATTCCTTCCGAGTAGGCGCCCGAGTGTGTTTGGTCGAGCTCAGGGTATGACGGGTGTAACACCACGACAAGAACATGAACGGACAAAGAGAACCACAAACCGTGCGGAGACTGGTATGAGAACCGATGGCCTCGAAACTGCACCGGCTAAACGCCTTGTTCCTCAGGGTGCGGTACAACAAGACCCGACACGTTTCAAGGGTGATCTCACAGATTCACAATTTAAATACAATAACCACCCAACACCAGGTATTCACAGTTTCCACGGTGGTTATACAAATACCCCAGAGGTCTTAATGAGTTCGACGAGAACAAATGAAGATCTCCAGAAATATGGTTTCAGACCGGAAGACCGAAGAGAAAAGGTCAATCGTATGGCTAACCCTGGGCGTATGAATGTGCGAGCCGGGCCACTCAACCAAGGTGGTCAAGTCACAACAGTTCGAAGTGACACCACACGCATCGATGGGCGTATTAACGCACCAAATGGTGGTTGGACACAACAATACCAACAAAAACCATACCACCAGTTCAACGCCTACAAGGGTAATGAAAATCCTTACGCAAATAATATGAGTCTTAATATTGCGAAAAAACAACTCGAAAGCAACCCGTTTTCTAGCAATTTTTGTTAAAAATATTTATTTTTTAGGAAAAACTTCCATTAAAATTTTGTACATGAATTTTAATGAAGGTGTACACACTAGATATAGATAGTAGTGAAAGAGATCCCATTTTATATCCAGGCCAAAATAGTTATGTCATTGAGTTAAAAAATCCAGTGTACGATATAAAAAAGATAAAACTTCTATCTGCCAAAATACCACACACACAATTATTAATTAATAACACAAATAATACATTTAGTATAAATAATTACAATTTCACTCTATCAGATAGAAATTACTCAAATGGTTATGAAATAGCTTCCGAATTGCAGACTAATTTGGATATACAAACATCCAATATTAGTTCAGTTACATTTGAAGAAGAAACAAATTCATTATTATTTTCAAACATCGGTACATCAAATATATTTTCATTAGAATTCTATTCTGGTACAAACGGTTATCTATCAGAAATAGAAAATATAACTACTCCACATCAGATTTTGGGTTTTACAAGTTTAGATTATACTTCTAAAAACGGTGAAATTAGATCCGGATCTATAAACCTCGAAGGTCCAAATGATATAATACTAAGAATAAGTAGTGGATCGGATGATTTCAATAAGTCTATTTATTCAAATACACCATTTTACACTGGGAGAATACTAAAAAATGGTAATATTACGACATACAACGGGGCTGATGATCCAATTGAACATCTATTTCATAGTGGACAACACAAAGTATTAAGTCATTTGAAGTTTGAGTTCTTTTATATGAGTCATGGAAGACTTATACCATATGATTTTAGAAATCAAGATCATATTTTGAAACTCGAATTAGAATGTTCACTTAATAAGCTTGAAGGTTTACCAAAAGTACAAAAGACATTTGACCTTCCGCCACCAATAAGCATTCCCGAATTTGAGAATCCTTATAAGTGGAAAGAGTATATTTACATTTCCGTTATAGTGGTTGTTGGAACGCTATTAATGATGTTATTACGTCCGAAACGTCTTAGCGAGTAACCGCATAAATTGGTTGGACTGGTTTCGACACACGACGAGATACACGAGAGATGATGATATAGAAGATGATCGAAAGAAGTGTTGTGAGGACAGCGGTCAAACCGTATTCCATACCACTATTCTTTGGCGCCTTTACCATTTGCTTGATGATCCATCGTGCGAGGTCATTCCAACTGAGAGCGGCCGCAAAAGAGAAGCCTGCAACAATCGCATTCAAGGACTGCGTTTCGAGTTCCTGGGTAACGAGGGTAACAGTCTTAGCTGGGTCTATCATAAGGTTGGACATTTTTTATATAATATAAATAGAAAATTATTCTGGTAAGAGATCTTCTTCTGTTAAAATTTTTTTATACTTCTGTTTATTCTTATGAACTTTGCTCAATGACAAAAGTTGTTCGTCTGAAGAATATCCACTACTTGAACTACTGGTGTCGTCATCATTATCACCCGTAATAAATTTATATTCACTACCTGACCACCCCGCAGGCTCAGATAAGTTCATTACTATTAATAGCATTTTTTAAAAGCTCTTCTGTCGGATTTTGCGGAATCCACATGTCCCAAGTATCATATGCAGTATTTATATTCAGAAATGTTACATCTGTACCCACGTAACGTGTAAACATGTCTGGAGTTTCTTCAACAACTTCGAAATCTTCTTCGGAATCTGTGTCAGATTCGTCATATATTTCTGGAAAATGTGAGCCAATGTGTTCTCCAACTTTATGCATTACACAATACTTCATAGCATATTCCATATCTTTCGAGAGAACACAATCACGACCACACGCCTTTGAATACTGTGCTGCCACTATCATAGCGGTCTCGAGAACTGGTTGAATCAAGTTAATAGCTGTATTCATTAATGAATTTTCAAAATCTCCTGTGCTTTCGCCAAAACCAGTCTTCATCATCTTATATTTAGCTGTTAAAAATTGTTTTTGCAAATCCCCCACCAACACGTAAAATGTTGTAACTGAGAGCGTAAACTCTTAATTCTCTTGAATGTGATAAGGAATCATTCAGACTTAGGTGTAAATCCTGATCTTTTATCAATGACATATTAACTTGTCCTGTTGGATAATGCTTTTCGGGTTCCAATGCGAAACTATACGAATAAAAACGCCTAATAAGTTGACATTTCGAATGATGAATTGCTGATTGTATTGCTTTTAAAAATATATAATTTCCTGTGAGATCGTTTAAGATTTCTTCGTGGTTTAAATTCAACTTTAAATATTTTAATTGTTCATAAAAAATAAGTTTATTGCCTTGTGTTATATTTTCATTGTCATAATCAAATGGATAACAAAAATCAGTGGGTAATTTTTTATTTTCACGTTGAATTATAAAATACAATTCTTTCACTGGATTTATAAAGGATGTCTTACATTTTAGTTCATTGACACCTTTGGGTATTACAAAATTGTTTTGTTGAACTTGTGTAATGATATAGTCTGTTTCTTTTTTCTTTATATATTCTCTTTCTTCAGTGTCTAGGAAGACCATTTCACAATTTAATTTTATATCTTTCATGTGTTTATTTGAAGGGATAGTCGTTGGTCTAGTACCATCATCTTTCACGATTAAATCTTCTAAATTTCTAAATTTCACTTCGACTTCGACGTACTGTTTAGTTATTGCACATAATGGTATGGAAAGTTCTGCATTTTTGAAAAAATAAAACGGAATATCCACATAGCATTGCAACGGCTTTGATGATTCACCCAGAAATGAAATAATGTCAACACTTGAATTCTTACTTGCAGCTGTCTTCTTGGGGTATTTCCCCACCAAATTACTTAATGCCCATTGTTTAGTTTGTGTAACAGATTGTTCTGAGAATATTTGGAAATAGTCACTAGGTAATGACTCTATAATTTCACCACCTATTATTAGATCAATTCTATCTATAACAGCGTGTCCGATGGATTCCACGTAACACAAATTACTTGTTTCTAGATGTGGTAATGTAAATGTAAGACTTATATTCTTAATCATGTCTCCTACATCATTTGGTATTGTAAACCGTGCGACTTGACCAAAATCAGAATCACCTGATGTATCGATATCCACAAAGTTCTTTGAATAGTTTGTATGCTTTTTAAAGTTTTTTATAAAATATGTATACTGGGGGTCATCTGTAAAATATTGATCTTGAAGACCGGTTGCAGATAATTGTACTAAGCCAGCCATTACTATTATATAGAGTTAAAATTTTAAACCCACTAAACCGCTATCAAAACGTAATACATTGTAATTGACGGCATACACCCTAACCTTTGTGTCATAATTTGGTAGGAATGGTTCAATTTCTATATCAAGAAGCTTATGTGAAATTCTACTCATATTAACTTGACCAGTTGGGTAATATTTTTCTGGATTATTTGAAAATGAATATGCTCCAAATATAGAATTAAGTGTGACTATCCCACTTACATAGTCAATTACAGACGTTGTGTATGGCACGTTTACATAATTTTTATAAGTTTGTACATAATTCATAAATAATCTATCAATATTAAAAACAGTTTGATTGTTAAATTTTAGTTCCAATCTTTTTATATCCTCAAAAATAACAGAAGAGTTGGCATTTTTATATGCATCGGATTGTGCGATAAAAAACATTTCTTTGACAGGATGTTTAAAATTTAGCATGATTGATTTTTTGGTCAAACCCGCTTCTATATTTACCTGTGACATCTGTAGTTGTGTGATTACGTGTTCGATGGGTCTTGTTGTTAAAAAGTTCTTTTCTTCTTCTGAGACAAAAACAAATTCTGTATCTAGAGATAAATTTTTTATATCAGTTTTCGGTGTTGAATATGGATATAAGTAGACAAGACTTTCCTTACTTCTTAGTTTGATACGAACTTCTACGAGCTGTTTAGTCATTGTACACATTGGTATAGCCAAACTTGGGTGTCTATAGAAATAGAATGGTAAATCTAAAAAGTAAGTATATGTACCTTCATAACTTAAAAACCCCCCGTGTCCATTTAAGAAATACAACGATTGATATACATCATCATCAGAATTATTCAATTGTTGGTGCATAAATATGTATTCTCCTGTAAGTCTTTCAATTGTTTGACCACCCATCACCAAATCGACATATTCAATCAACTCTGTACACACGGAGGGGACATATGCTAGGTTGTTTGTACCTATTGTATCAGGTCCGGGATCCTGGAGTGTAATTTTTAAAGTCATATTCTTTACCAAATCTCCTTTACTGTGTGGTAATCTACATACAAATTCTCTATCAAAATCCAAACTACCATCAAATGGAGTTTCTATATGCTCTATCGAAAATTTAGTATGTCTTCTAAAATTCATCAGGAAATAAGAAAATTGTGGTTCCCCTGTCATCCACTGGTCCTGAATACCAGTGACAGCCAAGCTCAAGCGCCCGGACATATCTAATGTATATGAGTAAAATTTTACGAAATAAAACTGGGCACATACATTAGAAGGATGAATCTTCAACTGAGGAAATTTAAACCAGAAAACATGTCGGATGACAGAGTCTGTGTTTTTATAGGAAAACGGAATACGGGTAAGTCCACACTCGTTAAAGATATCATGTACCATAAGAAACATCTCCCAGCTGGAATTGTGTTATCTGGTACTGAAGAAGGTAACCATTTTTACTCTGAATTCATCCCTGATCTTTTCGTATATGGTGATTATGACAGAGAAGCTATAGAGCGGGTCATGTCCAGGCAACGTAAACTTGTTGGAGGTGGGAAGGTAGACTGTGGAGCTTTTATGCTTCTTGACGATTGTATGTATGATAGTAAATTTCTAAAAGATACATGTATTCGACAATGTTTTATGAATGGTCGTCATTGGAAGATATTTTTCATGCTTACAATGCAATATGTAATGGACTTACCACCGGCATTAAGAGCAAATGTCGATTATGTTTTTATCCTCAGGGAAAATATTATACAAAATAGAGAAAAGATATATAAGTCTTTTTTTGGTATTTTTCCAACATTTGATATGTTTTGTAAAGTGATGGATGCGTGTACAGAAAACTACGAATGTCTTGTTTTAGATAACACAGTCAAATCAAACAAGATACAGGATTGTGTATTTTGGTATAAAGCTACTATCAGAAAAAACTTTAAAGTAGGTAGTCAAGATTTATGGAGAATGCACAAAAAAATGTACAATCCCAAATACTTAGAACAACGTGAAGATGATGCAAAGAAAGCGAACAAAAAAACAACTGTAAATGTAATAAAAAGGAAATAAATTTCAGGCGGTGGTTGCGTTTCTGAAATATTTCAAAAACCTCATGATAGATTAAATGACAGACTCGGTCATGACTTTGAATCTTTCAGACAATGGTGACGGTATGGTACCAATCAATCCATCCACTTCATTTATCCGGGAAAATTCATTACCATACCAACAACCGCAGGCGTTAGGGGACGAAAAAAATATAAGTCAAAATAAAGAAACAATGGACTCTACACCAATATCCGATATTATGATCGATGGTGATATGGGTATGATGGAACCACCTATGATGAATCACCAACCAAGAACACAGGGTGTCATGCCCCAGATGGTTGCTGCCCAACCCCAGGGTGCTTACCACACACAACAAACAAAAGAGGCTGTACAGAACAAGAATCCATTCAACTTGACGGATGATCAAATGACGGCGTTGCTTGTTGGTGTGTGTGCAGCGGTTGCTGTAAGCAAGCCGGTTCAGGATAAACTTGTGACCTCTGTTCCCAAGTTCCTTAACGAACAAGGGAGCAGAAGCATGGTTGGTTTGGCTTCTACTGGTTTAGTTGCTGCAGCTGTTTTCTATATTTCAAGAAATTACATTGTCAGAGATTGAGACTCCCACCCCATATTACTGTAAATCGAATTATCGATTCCTGAAAAATACGTAACAAGAGCTCCTATAGCGAAAGCCGACATGAGCAAGAAACTCAATTTAAGTGTCTTTCTTCTGTCACTCCCATACTTCTCAATTGCCCGCTTCGATTCACCCCAGAAACTGTTGACAAGGAATGTAATCATCATCGCAATAAGACTCGCTGACATAAAGAATATACGATCAACTGCGAGACGAGGAATACTACCAACAATTAAACGCATAACGTTCGGAACCACGACCGTCAACCAAACCAAATTGAGGTTATAATTGTCGGATACATGTGGTACTATGGTCAAGCCATAAATAACTAACCAGTAAAATATAACCATAATAACGGCACTGATGGGTGTCTTCATTTAAAATACACTGAGATTATTTATCCTGAATATGTTTACCACAGAATGGTCTCTTGTCTGGAATTTTTTCATATATTCCTATTTCAACAGCAAGATCTCTTAGTTTTATGTAATTCTTCCAAAATGTATCCGAATGGTCATATTCATCCACAGTGGAGTGAGCGAGTTCATGAAGAAGAATGTGAAATATTTCATTGGCTGTACCAGATATACATAATCCTATTTCTTCTCCTTTGTTTGTGTTGTATCCTATACCATCGCCGAATGTTTTGTGGTAGTACCCACTAATGACAATGCATTGTTCTAATTTTTTAAATTCGGGAATATTTTTTACATGATCTCTAAGAATTCTGTATTTTTCTTTTACCGACACAAGTTCACCTGGTTGTTTTGTATTGATGAATATATATATATTAATAATTAACAAAACAACAATTAATATCATCTCTTATATACAAAGATAAATTTACTATACATATCCGAAATCTTATTTCCACTCAACCCTTCCCACAACTTTAAAGTAAAACCCATATCTTCCAAGTGTGTAATAAGTAAATCTTTATACGCTATTGGTTCTGATTTGGGACCATCCTCATAATATGGTGTGTCTACTAAACGAACAAATAACTTTTCACCAAATCCACCAAAAGGTGAACTTTTCATGATAAAAAAATTACCCATTTCATCTTCAAATGGTGTATTAAATATAATTTTTTCGGAATCCGGAATTATACCTATAAGATGACCCCCTCTTTTCATTCTACTTTTAATTTCACGCAACGAATTAAAAAATTTTTCCTTTGATTGAAAAATATAATGTAATGAAAAATTATAACAAATTATATCAAAGTAACGCCTGGGGCAATCTGATATATCTCCGGGATAGAAATTTACCCGTATCTTCATATTTTTTGCACGCGCTATTGCCTCTTCGAGTGCTCCTGGTTCTGGATCGCACATATTTATATTTGCACCACAATTTCTCCATTTTTGAAGATCTCCACCGAAACCACAACCTACATCTAAAATGTGATTACCACTTTCCGTGACACATTGTATAAGGTCTCGTTTAGCACTGTTATGGTTACGGCGAATTTCTTCCATACTTACAATATGCTTTTTATCTTTACATTCATCACTTAAGTTAGAAAAGGCTTAAAGTTTTACACACATTACAAGATATAATATGACTTCTCTCGAACAAGATTACACGACCGTACCTGGACAACTTTTCGCTTGTCTGTCCGTTGTTGGTCCTGAATGTCCACAAAAGAATGATCAGTTTGGTGTGAAGATTCGTGGTTGTTTTTCCACCCGAGACGAAGCCGCTAATCACGCAAAGCGTCTTCAAAAGGAAGATGCCACATTCGACATCTATGTTGTTGATATGTATAAGTGGTTATTAATTCCACCAGATCCAACGAAGATTGAAGATGTCCACTATACTAATGAAAAACTTGAAGAAATCATGATGGGCTATAGAGAATCACAACAAATGGCGACCAAATTGTTTGAAGAACGTAAGAAAGATATGATGGATACGAAGTCGTTTCTCAAACCGGGCGACGAAAATTCGAAATATTATACAAAACCGGACGAAGCACCGGTATCTCACCCAGCGGAAGTTTTGGAACGTCTCCAAAAGGAAAAACCAGATACACCGATGGAAGAATTAGTCAAGGAAGCTAATGATATCGTACAAAAGGAAATCGAAGAACGACGTCTCAAGAGAGAAGAAGAATTGCGTGAAGAAGGAGAAATCGCTGAAGACCAAGAATCAACAACTGACGCAAAAATCGAAGAACAAAAAGAAGACGAAGGGGAAGAAGAAGTTAGCTCCGCTTAAATTTTTATCTAAAATATAGTAATGAATATCATATTCGTAATCGCACTTATAATTTTAATTGTGGTGTCTATTTTCTTTTTTATGAACGTACAAAGTTTCTCAAAAAAGAAAATGGATATTATTCGTGAGGAAGAGGTGGGAGGTGAAAATATTTCAGCAATGGAAGTCATGTTGGAAAATCTAAAAGATCCAGTCATAGTAAACCGAATAGATTTTACAGAAAATCCAATTGGATCAATTGGGAATTTTACAGGATACTCAAGTATACCTGAGGATCACTGGTTGCATGGTTTTCCCCATGAAAAATCCCAATAAAAATACAGCAAATGCTATAACAACCACATTTTTATCCATACTTGAAAATAAATCAATTTTTTGATTGTTTACATCCATCGACATATGTGGTTGTGGTGGCTGCATGTACATCATTTGTTGTTGATGTTGAAGGGGTGGTTGTTCATAAAAGAATTCTTCTTCTTCGTGGTGTTGCGGCTTGTTGTCCCGCATAAGATCGACATTGGAATTATATTCAATTGGATTTCCTATATCAGTTTCCATATTAGGTTATAATAATTCTATTCTTTTAAGCATCTTCTTCATCTTCACTATCCGACACTACAAATCCTTTTAAATTACCATTATCGTCTTCTTCGTAGTCATCTTCATCACTGTCGTAATCACTTTCAGAATCGAATTCATCCTCTGTGTCAATATCCGATTTCACGTCATCTGTATCATATTCGTGTTCAGCATAATCATCAACAACTGTATCCTCAGTTGGTTTAAATAGAATGGGCTTCTTTATATGGCGTCCAGAACGAGTTCTATAATTCATTATAAGAACTAATAAACTCTATCGTTTAAGTATCTTGTGCGAAAAGGTTTTTTTAGTTTTATAGATCTCTCTAGTATAAGTCTTTCCACTTCATAAGCTAATTCAAGAATAATCTCCCTTATTTCTTCATGTACATCATACTCATTGTATAAAGCAACATCTTCTAAGTTATCTAGTGCTTTATATAAATAATCAGATGAAACATGTGGCTCTTCTATAGTAGATAAAGACAGATTTATATTTTTTACAAATAGATTAAAAGACTCTGGATCTATACCAGAATATTTATAAGCCTTACGGATAATATTGTGTACAAATGGTGTGTCTTGATTGTCATCAAAAACCTTATACACAAGATAACACGAACTTAGTATGAGTATGACAGACATCTTAATTACATGTGTTATTTTTTTTTCAACATATTAAATATCTTTGGAGAAAGTTTTATGTTTATTTTTCTTTTACATGGACATTCCTGAGAAAGTATATCACCGTTTACTTTATAAGTTATACACTTATCGTGATTATTTTTGATTATATCACAATATGTACTAGTAGTGACAATTGTAAATGAACTTTTGTTTTTTGTAATTTTCATAATATTTACGTTCTCCTGTCCAGGTACATTACACCGTATAAATGATTGTAATTCTGGTTTGAATTTTATATCATCTTCTTTAGTTATTGGAGGCTTTGTTTTCATTTCTGGACATTTTACCTGTATTGGGTAAAGAAGTTGTTTCAATCTCTGTGTTAACGTGTACCTCTTACCCAAAAAGTCCTTACAAAATCCATTTTTTCGACCTACCAACGTTTCACATCTACAAAAGCATTTCTGTGCGATAATATCACCAGATACATAAAACCAAATATGATTTGAACCATGACTTCTACCCAAGTTTTCACAATATTGTGAAGTCGTTGAAATAAAATATTGATTTTTATTTTTGTAAACACTCTTAATAATAGCACACGACTGACCCTCGAAATTAGATTGAATAAACTTTTCAAGTTCTGATATAGTCTCTATATCGTTCATTTCATCTTTCATCTCGGTGTTACTAAAAGAACCTTCCTTTATAGCCTTTGTAGGACTTTCTATTGTTTTATATTCTGTTGAATTCGTACGAACTGTCGCCATTTTCATGATTTCCATACTTGGTATTTGTTTGACTGGCATGAGTGCATTTAGTGGCCCATATTTATATATAAAAACTGGTAGATATGCAACTTGTGTAATTTTACCTTCACCATTACACTCTTCACACCCCTTACCAAAACACGCATTATGTCTACCTTTTTTATGAGAAAACGGCATTCTAAAACCACTTCCTTTGGAGCCTCGTCTGATATCACCGTATACGGCAGAATCAATGATCTCATTCCATTCAATACTCCCCTTTGCCGTATATAATGCAATCAATATATGCTCACGTAAAGCAATAGCCGATCGTTGATCTACGACAAAATCAGGCCAGTTTAGATGAATACCAGTTTTTACTTTATCACCAACCTTTTTAGGTGGTGCGACAGATACAAGACAATCCCTCCCACCATGACTTTTCACTTTCATACAAATAATTTTACAAATATCTTTTATTTCGTCGAGAGTAAGTGCTTCGTTATTTTTATAATCAATATCAACGAAGAAATTGTAAATATCTGTTTTTTGTTCTACAACGAATAATTTTTCATTTCGTTTCACCGCCTCTATATATTGTTCATAAAATGCGTTCAGTTTATCAAAAGGCACAGTTAGGACACCACCGTCCATGAGCACATGTGATAAACTGGAATCACTGCGTTTACCCGTTAGTTTGTTTTCATAACACCAACGTTTAAACATACTTACCTTCATATTGTTCTTCTTCTCTATACCACCTCATACAAGAGACATCCGGAAACTCCTTATTCTGAGACAATTCTTTTTTAATGACAAGTAATTCATATACAGTTCTCGATTTTAAACCATCCACAAATTCTTCTGCATCTGTATCATAATATCCTCTATTTGTTTGAAGTAATTCTTTTATCTGTGATAGAATATAGTTCTTTGACTTCATTATTTTATAGAAAATGTTTTTCTATTGAGAGAAGTCATGCACGAATAAAATTCCGGGTTTTTGATGACATTATTTACTATAAGATCCCATCTCTTTCTGGTATTAAATTCTTCAAGAGTTTCGAAACATAAATAATCATTTTCATCGTGTGTTTTTTTGATTGGTTGTTTATTTAATTTTTTTAAATTTGTTTTATGTTTTTCTTCGTAAAATCGTTTGACAATATTCTGCTGATCATTTTTTGTATAATCAATAAAGAATATAAAAACATTATATACTAAATCAACTGTTGGACTTTCTTTAACAGTAAATACATAATGTGTATACTCACCGCTTTTTAAATTTACAACTCCTCTCGTTTCCTCTTCGAGTTCCCTCAATGCACATCTAATGGGGTTTGTTATTTCTCGTCTTCGGCACCCACCGGTGACAAAAATCCAATCTTTAAATCGCTTATCTCTCACTGTCAAAAACTTCGGTTTATCACCATTAAAACTAACAGGTATCGCTATCGCCTTGTGTTTCTTCATTGCACATTTGCAAGTTATAATAAAAGGATATGATTATTCTTCGGATTTTTCTTCGACTTCTTCTTCTTCGAGGACGTCATCTGGTACTTTTTCGTTTTTAATTTCACGTACATTTTGGCGAATCATATTGTCCTGAATAACAAGATGATTCATTATCTTAGAAGAGAAGCCTTTTACACCATTTAATTCATCTTTTGTCTTACCAAGTTCTCTAAAAAGAAACACAGTTGTGGCAGCGCATGCAATAATCGCAATGATAATCATAGTTTCTCGGTCGATTGAAATCATATTTATTACTTTTATATTGTATCTTCCTTTTAAGCATTTGAAATGATTGCACCCATACGCACCCTGTTGTTGGGGCTGCATTCATATGGCTCTTGACCAAATTGAATGGCATTGTAGTGATTGTTCTGACAATTTTGATCTGTATTGTGTTGTTGTTGTTGTTGTTGTCTCTGAGAACCACCCACGAAAGAGGTGGGTTGACCCATAAATTTTTCAATCATCTTGGACTTTGGATCATACGTGAGAACAAAGACAACGGCCGCGAGAAAGATGTTATTCCAAAACATTGTGTTTATTTACTATTAATAAACAGAATGTTTGTAAGTAAAAATGTATTAAATAATTATTTTAGTTTGAGTACATGAGACCACCCATACCATTTTCAATACGAAGGATATTATAGTTTATGGCATACATCGTCTCGTTAGAGAGAGCACTCTCATTGACAATGCGAGCTGAGTCAAGACGAGAGAAATTGAGAGAACCCGTGGGCTGGAGTTTTGACACATCCAAACAGAATGGATACAAAAAGAGACGTTTATTACCCGAAACCGCCTGACCCATCGACGAGGAATGATAATACGCGGGAACCGTAGAGAACGCAGGATCGGCGAATTTATAATCACTCACATCAGTGCCATTGATTTGAAGTTTGAGACGGTTTGAATTGTTAAGAATACTCACGGTACTACCTTGTTCAACGGCGGCTACTAGCATCTTAATGGGGTGATTGAAGTTGAGTTCCTGGATACGAGCACCTGAAGGGATCGCCTTTTGCACCTGTGTAATGATCATATTTTGTGGTTGGGAGGCAAACATTTGTCGTTCTTCTGAGTCAAGATAGACATAGTTTGCATAGCATTCCCATCGATTACTCTTGGCTGATTCACCCCATGTAATACGGAGTTCGACGTCGTGATATTGAAGACCCACGAGAGGGAGGGCTGATTGCCAGTTTTCACAGAAAGTAAAACGAAGAGGATAGAACTTCGTTGCACTGGAGCCACCGAATAAATCACCCGAAACAGACTTCGAAGTACCGGCTGCCATTACAGATGGAGCAATATGCTGGATGAAAGTATTATCTTGTTCATCGATAACTTGACCCCCAATAAGAAGTTCAACCTTGGAAATCAACGTTTTCCATGCTGATGGTGCAATCGCATCGACAGAAGCACCATCTGCCGCCAGTGGTGTGAGATAAACATATCCCAAAAGATCACCCTTGCGCTCGAAACGCACGGTCGACATACCGTTGTTTGAAACATTACCCTGGATAACTTGACGTTCTACAGTTTGAGAGAAATTTGTGTGACGCTTGTAGGTCGAACGAAAAAAGCTTACTTCTGGTTGACCAACAATGTGGGCATCCTGAGCACCAATCGCAACGAGTTGTGAAATACCACCAGACATTTTATATTATAGTAAGAGTTTATTTTTTTTAAGTAAAAATACCATTCAATTTGAAGGGACATGGTGTCTCGTTTATCAATAACTTGACCACCCCCATAAGAAGTTCAACCTTGGAAATCAATGTTTTCCATGCTGTATTAGCTTTTATGTTTTGACACCGAAATAATTATCACATCTATATATTAGAATGTCTGATGCACGTCGTTCACCTTCAACTATATCAGGCCTCGTTGGTTGGTACACAGGTTTATCCGCCGAAGTGACGAATGGTTCGGTAAGCTCTTGGAAGGATATGTCGGGACATGGGAACCATGTGACTACGATTCGAGGTAGCCCGAAAGTTGATAAAATACCACCTACATCAGATATAGTGGCATTCCACTACGGTAACTTTGATAATCATTACGGAGATGGTACACGTGCAAATGCAGCTGCTGCAGGTCGAATCTACGCCGATACATCACCTTCTGAAATACCAACAAAATTTGGAAGTTTGACATCATTAGCTTCTACGACTAATGGGCAGACAACATACAATTGGACACCACCCGAATCAATGACCACCGTCGATGCTCTAATTGTTG
>Ga0255763_1001347_pt1 | contig 25448 bp, 17 predicted proteins | sample 041ome_2_FD_179963 | JGI IMG/M metagenome (GOLD analysis project Ga0255763, IMG submission 179963) | Coastal salt marsh microbial communities from the Groves Creek Marsh, Skidaway Island, Georgia - 041406US metaG (version 2) | ecosystem: Environmental > Aquatic > Marine > Intertidal zone > Salt...
AACGTCGCCTTTCTTCTTAGCAATAGCGGCTTTGATAGCCTTGTCTCTAGCGGCTAAGTAATCATTGCTGTCGATGTCTCCATCTCCATCATGATCTTTTTTCTTGCCTTCCATTTCAACATCTTCATGTTGTTTTTTCATCTGTGTTACTTGATTCTGTACTGCATTTACCTTATGTCCTAACTTTCTGTTGTCAGGATGTAAGGCACCCATCATCTCGTCAACTTGTTCTTGTGACTCGTCAAGTTTTCTAATGCTTTCAAGTTCCCAACCCATGTTCTCACGTTTGCATCTTGCTTTAACGTCGGCTTCTGATTCGCCTTCGTCTGCAACCATTCTAACACCTTTGGTCTCGTTGTCTTTTGTAAGTTTGCAATGGTAATGTTTCTTTTCTGACTTATCAACTTTACCTTTTGTGTCTGCTCTTACACCACTTGCTTCTTCTACTTGTTCTTCAACGTCATCGTCTGACTTCTTGCCTTTCTTAGCATCTAGCATCTTTTGAAATGCCGCTTTCTGTGCTGGGCTTTGTCCTTCAGCGATTACTTCTTCTGTTTTTTCTTCAGACTCGTCAACTTTATACTCCTTCATTGCATCTACACTGTTCTCGTATGTGTTGTCTAGTCCTGATAGTCTTTTAATGTCTTCTAGCCAGTTAAGGTCTTCCTGTCTTTCCTCGGCTTGGACGTTTTCTTTCTTGTCACTCACGCTATTCTCCTCGGTTTCGTTTAAGCCTTCTTTGGCCATTTTTGTTGCTGTTGCATACATTACGGATTCTGCGTCGTCACCGTAACGCTTTTTAAAATCTTTTTTGTTTTTCTTCATGCCTTTAACATAGTCTTCTCTGTCTGACATTTCGTCTTTAGTAAGTTTTCTTTCTTCCATTGCACTTACCTAGCAGAACTCTTTGGTGTTGGCTTTTTATTTGCTGTAGATCCCATTGGACTCTTGTCGCCCATTGGAAGGTCGTTTGTAGTTTTACCTTTCTCTGTGTTAGGATCTGCATACTCATGTTTAATGCTAGACTCTAGGTCTTTTAGCATGCTGTTCTTAAACTTCTCTGTGCCGTGTTCACTGTTGTCAGACTTCTCTAAGTCTTTCTCAAGTAGTGCACCGTCTGCTTCAGCACCCTGATCAGCAACATAGGACTCATCCTGTCCTTTAGTATATACTAAAATGTCTGCTTCGTTAATACCAGCACGTTGTTTCATCATTTCTTTAATTTGTGGTGGAGTAACAGGCATCTTTACACTTGCTTCTACTACATGGACTTCGATAGGTCCTTTGTTAGGAAACTCTCCAGGATGTTCTTTAATTGGCAATCTTTTAGGCTTGCTCATTGACACCATGTCGTATGCTTTTAGTACATTCTCCATGGCATCTAACTTGTCTTTATCTAGCTCACAGCATGTCTTAATTTTAAAGTCATATGTCTTGTCTGCGGCTTCCGTTAAATATTCTGTAAATGTTTTCATGATCATCAGTCCTTGTGTTGTATTTAGCAAATTATGCTAGTTTTATTTGTTGTTTTTGAGGATCTCTTGCAGTAATGCATTCCTGTCCAGCACTACTCCTTTGCCTTCTATTTCAGCCTCTTCGTTAGTGCCATCTTTCTGACTTTGCTTGTCTAATCGTAACTTCTTAATTTGCAAGTCAACTGTCCTTAACTTACGATCTAATTTAGCTTGTTTAGCAGTAATAGCATGTCCTAGTAATTGGCTTGCTGTTTGAAATATATTACCACTAAAGCGGCTGTCAACATTCATTCCTAAGTCCATAAGATCCTGAAACTTCTCTGTTGCTAAGTCTGCTAGGTCGTCTAGTTCTCTGTCACTTGTGTCATCTAAATCTCTAACTCTAGGAAGTGCTGTGTCTATTTTATCAATAGCAGTATCTACTTCTTGTATAAAGTCTTTTTTAACAGGGATAGACTGTTTAGCCTCCTCCTCTGTTACAGGCTCTTTGTTTTCTATGTTAAAGATTTCTTCTAATTTTTTTGTCATACTATTATTTACTGTGTCCAGTATGGAACAATTCGTTTTCGCCAAGTATACGAAACGCTATTCCGTACTGTTTACACCACGTTTCAGCGGCTTGCCATTTTGCCTGGTTAATTACCCATGCTACTTTGTTGCGCTGGCTGCGTGTTTTTTCAAACAGTGTTTGATTGCGAGGTTTTATTTCGATTAGTTCTTTATGGTTACGTCTATTTTTGTCTACGTACTCTATTAAGAAGTCAGGTACGTATATTGTTTGTTTATTTTTTACTGGATTGAAGTAGGGAATCTTAACAGGCTCACTTGCCCAACTTAGTACACTAGGATTTGTATCGCAAAACATCATAAACCGTTGTTCCCAACTACTACGGTATGTTGGTAGTTGTCTGCCTAAGTATTTGTCTGGGTTAGTGGGTTTAAATTTGCCTTGTGCATATTTCGTCATACCAAAATAGTTCTTGTTATATATGGATTAGTATTATTAGCATTTTTAACACCTAAATAACTTGTACCTACCCTTGTATTATTAAGGAAAAATGCTAAAAACGAATCCATTTCAACTTGATTAGACTTTTTAATTACGTCGAATAGTTCTGTAACGTTAGTATCTTGCTGTGCGGCACCTTGAATAATTGCACCAGTTAAATGTTCTGCGGCTTGCTTACTTGATGTTCTTTTCATTAGTAGTCCTAATAAAGCATCATACTGATTTGGTGTAACAAACCCTTGTTTAACAAAATAATTGTTAAAATAGTTAGGTGTTGACTCCGCTTTAACGTTAGGTAGATTGCTAGGTATAGTCATTAGATTGTCCTAATATTTGATTGCTGTCCTAAACTTGTTTGAGTATCTGCATTTTGTTGTTCTGCTTGTCTCTGTTCTCTAGTATTACCTGAGGCTTGATTTTTACTTGCAACACTTGCGCCTTGTACTCCCGTCGCTTCAGAAGATGGCACTGTGCCAGACTGACTTGATCCAAACTTGTCAACTAAGTTACTAACTGATGGGAAGAAGAACTTACCTTGTGTGTTGTTGCCTCTTAGCACATCCTTAGCTAATCCTGTTATATCACGTAATGCGGTTTTCTTTAAATCTGCATTCTTAAATGTTTCTCGAGCTCTAAATGCATTAAGTGCCGCTCCTACAAAATTGCCATCAGCTATCTGATCACCAATACCACCTATAGTATTAAAGAGACCACCTTTACCAATAATAGTATCTCTGCCACCAAGTGACTGCAATGGACTAGGAGTCCTGTCGTAGTGTATGGTTCCAAATCCTCTAATTTGATCTGATGAAACAACACCTTGACCGATGTATCTTATTTGCTCAGGCATAACCACCATAGAACTAGACATAAACCCCTCACCTGAATAGTCGTGTTTACCATGACTAAAACTTTGTATGAGAGGATTTTCTATTACGTAGTGTGTAAACTGCTTTTGTGACATACTATACACATTAATCCTAACAATAAATGCTCCCTGTGCTCCAGTATATCCCCACTGGTCTGTTGTTCTATTACCGTACGAGCTTAAAGATGGATCATATACAGGATTTTCATGATCCATGTCTCTATAGTAATGTCTTAGGTACAGTTCATGAAATGCTTTAGTTGTGTTTCCAGTATCATCGTGAAATTCTATTGTAATAGGATTGTAGTCTACTTTAGTTTGTATGTTTACTTTTCTATTATATGCATGTAACTGTTCTGTAGAGTAATTAAACCCTGGCAGTGTTACATTTTTTGCCAACATACCTATTTCTATCTGTTGTTCATTAGTAAAAGGGTTAAACGCTGGATTAAATTCAATGTTTACGTGAAATAGTCCGGTGTGCTTTGGCGAAAGCACCATGTTGTTGTCTCCAAACATACGTTGTGCATGTTTAAAGTCTTTAATATAGTCTGCTGTAGTGGCGGCTTCTGCAAGGTTCCTAAATTGTTTACCTAAACTGTCGTTTACATCCAGTCCGGTGCCTGCCTTAATAACTGAACCCGCCGCTCCTAATGCTTTCTGAAAAGCACCTGATAATAAATTTGCCATACTATTATTTATCCATAAAAAAAGCAGGGTTTTTATACCCTGCTTAATTTATACTGCTTGTATTACTACGATTAACCTGTAATTGTCTGACCAATTGTTCTACCAACGTCGGTACCAATACCAGCACCAAGTGGTGTTTGTACTGCGTTGTCAAAACTAATTTGCATCTGGATTTGTACTGGCTCATCACTACCATATGCTACATCACCATAGTTAACTTGGGTTAAGAAACAACCATATAGTTCCCATGTCTCTAATGTGCTTGGAGCAAATGCGCCATTACCACCATCTAATATTTCACATCTTGTAATAAACTTGTAGTCGATACCTGATGCCGCACTAGACTGTTCCATAAAGTCATATTGCTTTTGCATCTGTTCGCCAACTAGTTTGGAAACATTTCCTTGAGCGTCATCACGCAAGTTAACAGTTGTAGGTTCCCATACTGGGCGTCCACCTAAGTAAACTCTTGAGTTGTAAATTGGGATTTCCATACGTGCTTGTGATACGCTTGGTCTTGCGAAATCTACAACTTGTTTTGTTAATTCACTACGTGGAGTTGTAATACCAAAGTTTTCAAAGCTCACTCGAAAGCGATACTTTAACTTTGGCATCAACAAGCCTTGTGAACTTGCTGACTGGTCACTAGCTAAAGGTACCGTAAATTTGTTTAAACTTGCTACTGCCATTTCCTTGTCTCCTTGTTAGTAGTATTTATAGTATACTACGTGCATAGATGAGAGCCTTGCGGCTCTCATAATATGCGTACTTTATTATACACTAGTTCCTGAAATTTCACCTGTGTTCTTCAATCTAATCGGAACATAGATAAATTCAGCAGCCTTAACTGGCTCAATAGCAACGTCTACGTATAGTTCGTTTCTATCAATCCTAACTGGTGTGTTGTTTGTTTCATCACACACAACTACGAAGTCAAATAATGCCCTCTTTGCTACTAGGTCATTACATAACTGCTCAACCAACTGCTTGATTTCGTCTCTAGTTAACTTGTCATTTGGTTCAAACACAAACGGTTTTGCCAATGTGTTTAAGTTAGTTCTCATGTAAACAACAAGTCTTGCTACATTAATTCTATCAAGTGAGCTTGGTGCATTTGGATCACGTGTCTTCTGACCGTATACCAATAAACCAACGCCTGGTAAGAATGTAATTGGATTAATTTTGTTCTCGTAAAGTGTGTCTCTTACGCCTTCCGTTAATCCTGCTAATGTAAATTCTCCAGTCGAAGCATTCACGTAGCCTAACTGAGTTGCGTTGTCAACTAATCCACGTTTTGTACCTGCAGGTGCAAACCAAGGGAAGCTCACATCGTCACTTCTAATCATTGTACGTAATGCCATGTGTGTTGGAGGAACAACAATAGTGCTACCTGTTAAGTCTGTACTTTGTGCTGATGGATAAAATACACCAACATAAGGATCAGAGCTTGTTGCACCCTCGCCTGCCCATGTACCAGTATTAGTGTTATAATTACTGATCTCTGTAGCACTAGGAGCCAATCTAAATGGTGTGTCTGCAAGAATAAACGCTGTATTGCGTCTGTCATTGTTTAGACTAATCATATTAGAAGTTAACTCTTCGTAGCCAGGAGCGGCGATTAAGTTATAAACTTGTTGCTCTTCTCTAATCTCTGTATTGCTGTCTAATGCTGACTTCATAGCGGCAACAACTGTTTGTCTAACTGCTTTTCTGCCCATGTAAGGTGAACCGTCAGTCTTGTTGCCTGCCTTGTTTACCCATGCATCTTTAATTGTTGGTAAACTACCTGAGAAAGCATCTGCGTTAAAGTAATCATTTTTAAATTCTTTAACGTTGTAACCACTTCTACGTGTGTTGAACAAAAGTGTTCCACGTGGATAAAGTGCGGCACTTGGAACATCTAAGTCTGTATAGTTAGATGTTAACAAATCCGTAATTAATGGCAAATCACCGGTAATTGGATTTGTTGTACCGTCTGTGTCCCAACGTGCATCTGCAAACACGATACCGTTTTCAGATGTTTGGTCACTGTTATCAATTAGTGTCCATTCTGCATCAGTAGCATCATATCTGTAAATTCTTGGGTAGTTCTCTAAGTCGCTTGTATCTAACCAAAGATCACCATTTACAAGTGCTGTACTATCTGATTGCTGAATTGGCTCACTAGCGGCTACAATAACACCTTCTGGGTCTGTTGCTGTTAAGTCATAACCCCTAGCGTCAGCGGCTAGTGTCTGATAACCTTTCCAGTTAGTACCATCATGGATCATAACGTCCACATCATCAACTGCATTGTAGTACCAAAGTGTTCCAGTTACTGGATCTGCACTTGGTTGCGCTGTACTTGCTGTGTATGTTAATGCTATCCAGTTACTTGCAATTAAGTCACTGTTGTTACCTGCTCTTACGTTAGAAAGTGCAGACGTAATACCAGCTGTTGTTAAAGGTGTGCCTGATGTATTCTTTAATACAATAACACCACCGCCTGTGTGTTCTAGGACAATTTTTCCAGAACTATTAACACTTGCGGCAATATTGCTTAAGCCTAATGCTAAAATATCACTAACCATACTAGCCGCATCTGTACCACTTAGTGTAACTGTTTGTGCAGTACTTAATGTTGTGCTGTTAGCCACACTTTGCTGAATAGTAAATGTGTTACCGCCAGTTAATGTAGGGTTAGCAACACTGCCTGTTACAGTTGTGTTTCCAGTTGCTTGGCGCTTGTACAATTTAAATGTTAAAGAATCATCTTCTAATACATCATACTGTACATAAACACTACCAGCACCAATGTTCTTACCACCACCTGTAGAATCTAAATTCTTGTTTGCTGTTTGATCGTTTTCATATACTGGTGCACTAACTGCTGTAAATGTATCAGTAGTACTAGAATATAAACTTACATCAAAACTTGCGCCTAGGTTAGCAGTAGTTGTCTTATTCCATACACTGCCTGTTGGTCTAGGTGCAGAATCGTTAGTCTTCCAGGTTGGAACACTTGTATGTGCTGACTGTTGTACGTCAGGGTTGTAATATGTTCCTGCTGTAATACCTAAATCTGTTAATGGTGTGCCTGTGCCGTTACTAATAGCAATAGCACCGTCTGCTGTACTACCATCTGATGTTGCTGTGTTATCAGCAAAGATATGAAGTATACCGCTTGAGTCGTATGCAGTAACACCAGTAACATTAGTAGCGATATCGCTTACTAAACTTGCAACTGTTGTTCCTGTTAATGTTATAGTTGTACCATTAATAATAATGGATTCACTGCTTGTTAGTGTTGGGTTAGACTGAGTAGCCGCAATTGTTGGGTGTGCTGTCTGCCAGCCTGTGCTACCTACCAGTACCCAAGAATTGTCATACTTCTTATAGTAAACTGGGTTGTTAGTATTAGTTGCAATTACAGCGTAGTCACCAATATTACCAACACTAGTCTTAGGAACACCGCCAGTTAGGTCAGATGTGCTAGTAATAACTCTAGGTACTTTGTTTGTGAATGCTTGTGTTGAGCTATTCCATTCAAAGATGCCCCAAAGTGAATCTGTTAAATCTAACCAGTATGTACCGTTAGCAGGACTTCCAGTAGGACGTACTGTTGTACCAACTAACTCTGCTGTGTTCACGTTTGCTCTAATACAATAAACTCTATTGGATACACCTAATACACTATAAGCAGTCATTAGACCATATTCATTGATATCGTAACCATGAATTGGAGTTCCTGAACTTGTCTTATAAAATGTAGGAGTACCGAATAGGCTTGTTAATTCTCTCTGACTTGTTGCGGCTACCAACTTACCAGCGTTAGCGGCTGTAGTTGCTGTAGCAGTTGTGCCAGAGGGATTCAATTTGTCCTGTGCTGTCGCCAATACAATTAAAGGGATAGATCCCAAGGCGTTTGGCGCATAGTTACTCTCATCAGTAACTGTTACTTCTACTCCAGGTGAAATTAATGCCATCGTAGTAATCCTCAATATGTTAATTAGTAGTATTTATTGATTATAGTTAAAATGGTCCTTGTTAGTTGCCCTTTTAAAGGTATCTATTAAATAAGTGTATGCAACGTAGAATATGTCCTGCCTGTAACAAAAATCAAGTAGCAGTAAACTACAAAAAACAGGGTAAAATTTACTATCGAACAAGGTGTGATACTTGTATTAGACGTAATAGAAAAGAGCCATTAAAAATACCTGCTTGGCATAGAGCGGGGTATAAGAAAAAAAGTATTTGTGAAAAATGTGGATTTAAGTCTAAGACCAAAGCACAGATTATGGTCTGGCATGTGGATGGAGATTTAGGAAACAATAACAAAAGTAATCTTGTTAGTGTATGTCTAAACTGTGGTGTTGAAGTAAGTGATATGAAACTAGGCTGGAAGCCTAGTGGCGTACTGCCAGACTTCTAACAACTTCGTATAGTTCGTCTATGCTACCGTTGTTTAGCACAGTATAGTCAAAGCCTGCGCCTGCCCAAGCCCATTCACTAATATGAACTTTATAATAATTCGTCATTAGGTCTAATGCTTCCTTATCTCCCTTATTGGCTTCAACAGCAATTTCGTACCATTCAGGATCTTCTCCACGTTTAACACGCAGGACTTTACCGCCCAGTTCTTTAATCATTTTTATTTCGTTAGGAAACCTACAGTCTGTAACAACACAATTGTCTTCGCTGTTTCGTATTTTATTCTCTAGACTAGCAATCCAGGTATCATCATGGAAGCTCTTACGTACCACTTCAGTGCCCCATTGCTGTAATATATACCTAGGAGTAAGGTTAGGTATGCCTAGTCTTTTCGACCACCATTCGTCAACTTGTTCACGCCATTGACGAGCATAAGCCGCACGTCCTTCCACAAGATCTCTATCCCAACCAAATATTGTGCTAACAGCATCTTTAAGTGTGCCAGCAAAACTGTCACGTCTGTAACCATGAAAATTTACCAAGTAGTCTGCAATCGTGTCTTTACCTGAACCGATAAGTCCCACGATGCCTATAATTTGTTTTTGCATCTAGTTATTATAAACTAAAGTCGTATTGAAGTCTAGCCTGTAACCCACCACATTGGTGTACTTCCAGCGTAGTAGTTTTGTATTTCTAACTCGAGTCGTTCCATTTCTGCGTTTGCTTCACCTTTAAGGCTAGCACCATTTAGTGACGTACCACCTTGTGGTCCTGCAATCTGAGCAAACTTTTCTCTGGCTTCACCTAGCATGTGTTTTGACAATGCTAGTGCATAATTTTGCACCCAGGGAAAAATCATATGGTCGTTTAGCATTGTTATATCAGGTTTGTAGTTGTATGTCCACAATAAAACATCTTCGCCGTCTTGTGGTATCTTACGCACAATAGTAAGTTTTTTTGTGCTTCTATCAAATGTAAAGTTTATAAATCCACCAAACATTTTCATTGCTAATTCTTGGTATTGTGTAAACAATTCATAGTTTAGCAAACCACCGACTCTACCAGCAACTAACATATAAGTGTTTAAGTAACCACTTGCGAAGGGTTCGAACTGACTAGCAGTAGTACCTGTTACACTACCAATACCACGTCTAAACACTTGGCGTACTTCTTGCACTTCACTAGGAAGAATATATTCCTGTTGCTCTTTATTTAGACTTAGAAATGAATAACTCTCTTCTTGTGAGTTATCAGCACGTTGTCTAAAACGTATAAGAGCATTGTTAATTGCTAAGTCGTAGTGTTCTTTGTCTAGTTCTACATCAACCATTTGACCACCTAGTCTAAGGTTAATATAGTTCTCTATTTCTTGTCGCTTTTCTATTAGTGTGGCCATCTTAAAATCCTGTTACATGTATTTATTGTACATGCAACAGAATTGTGTCTGAGTTTATCCTTCCGTTTAATGCAATTTCCACACTCTTGATACCGTTTAAGAACTTACGTTTAGCGGCTTTACTGCTACCTGTAAACTCTGGCAGTTGTCTCTCGGGCTTACGTAGTGTTTTTTGAGTACTTAAATTAGTGTCGTAGCCAACTATTGTTGTACCTTTAACACCTAGTACACCCATGTGAGTATCAGCAACATACTTGCCTAACTTACGTGTCTTAACATTAAACACATAAAGCTCTGTAGCACCTATAACCGTTACAGGATCAACACTTGCAATCTTGTATGTTGTGTTGTCCTTGGCGTATTTCATTTTAGCAACCTGTTTTTGTTTGTTAGGTGCTTTCTTGACCCTAGCAACCTTGACAGCCTTCTTTGTTTTACTGTATGCGTCAATGTCTGCTAGTATTGCCTCTACAAACTCAAAGTATTTCTTATAATCCTTAGCCTGCCAGTGACTGTAACCTTCCTTAAGATCCTCGCAAGTACCTGCTTTGGCTTCTTGCCATTCTGCTAAACGTTCTATAAACGGTTCTGCAATGCCTTTAAGCATATTTTGTGGCACATTTTCTTTTTTAAAATACTCGAATGCTTTAGGATTTAGTTTAGTCTTATCACGTAACTGATCCTGCATTTCCTCAAAATAGCCTACGTGTTCATTAATTTTAAGTTTGATCCTATCTTGTATAGTTAACTGTGGGACTGTGTTTACTGTCTTTTGTTCTTGTTTAATTTCTGTTCTAGTACTACTAAACCTTACGAAGTATTCCTTTAACCCATCTTTCATATGTTTAAGTTGGGTTGCGTCTAATATCCAGCCAGATTCCCATGCTCTTGCAACTGCGCCGCAAGTTGTTGGTAACATGGAATCTGGACCCAAACTCACATCAGTTATCTGTTGTTTGGAATATTCTCCTGACTCTTGCATCCATTTAAGTACAACCTTTTTATTATCTTTGTGAGAATATTCATAATTAAAATGGTTGTACATCCTCAGAGATTCTAATCTGCGCTCAGACTCTGTCCACTTTGATTGTTCTTCCTCTGTATACCTTAAGTGTGCTTTCTTTTGTTTGGTTGTTTTGCCTTTCAACGCCATAGTATCCTCACCGGTTTAGTATTAGTTATCAATTAGTATACAACCACTCCTACCAGTTGTCAATCAGCTAAATATAGCAATAAGGACTAAAATAGTGCCCAGACTTAGTTTATGGAAAGACGGTAAGCATACCGCAGACTACAAATTTTTCGATCAAAACATTAATGAAATGTTTACTGTGGGCGGTGTGGGCATTAATGTACACAAGTATTTGGGTCCAAATGCGGCTAGTGGAGAGACTGGCGACCTAGCAGACGCAACTCAGCCAAAATACACAAATCAAAGTGAAAAAAACATACAGGACTTCTTGTTCCTAGAGAACAGAGACCGCAAGTATGATACTAGCATCTACAATATGCGTGGTGTCTACACTCCTGCAAGTCAGGACTTTGATCTAACACAGTTTGGTTTAATGAACGCTACAGATACAGTATTCATTACATTCCACTACAACGAAATGATTAATATACTAGGACGTAAGATCATGAACGGCGACGTCCTAGAGTTCCAAAACTTAGTAGACTATCATCCACTTGACGAGGATATACCTGCCACACTAAAACGCTACTATGTTGTACAAGATGCAACTAGGGACGCACAAGGGTTTAGTGCTAGTTGGTGGAGTCATTTATGGCGTTGTAAAGTTACTCCACTAGTAGACAGTCAAGAATACAAAGATATCATTAACAAGATCAATGCAAGTACTGATGAGGAGTATAATCCAGAAGGTACTGATACAAGTCTGTCAGAGTTACTAAGTCAATATAATAAAAATATTGAAATTAACGATGTTATTATCGCACAGGCAGAAGCAGAAGTTCCAGAATCTGGTTACGACACAAGTAGATTCTACGTTGTTCCTACAGACGAAAACGGTAAGGCACTTAATCCTAAGGGTAAAACTACTGATGACACAAGCCTAGTAGGCGACGATGCTATCAATAGCACAGACCTGACTCGTGTTACACCGAGACGTGATACACAGGGTTACTTGGTTGGCGATGGTCTAGCACCAAATGGCTTCCCAGTAAGTTCGGGTACTACATTCCCAACAAATCCTGTACAGGGAGATTTTGCATTACGTTTAGACTACAGACCAAATCGCTTGTTTAGATACGACGGAACACGTTGGGTTAAGGTTGAGGACGATGTTAGAACAAGTCTTACACCAGGTGCAAGCAATCAGACACAACGAAGTGGATTTGTTAATAACACTAATACATATACAACTGTTGACGGCAAGACTTATGATGAGCGTCAAGGCCTCAGCGATGTACTTACAGCAAAGGCAGATAACGAATAATGTCTCAAACATTTTTTTACGATGAACAGATACGTAGATTCTTACTACAGTTTATAAGAGTTTTATCAAACTTTGAAGTACAGTTTGGTAAAGATGAAGATGGTACCAGAGTACTACAACGAGTACCTGTACGTTACGGTGACGTAAACAGACAAGGTGCACAAATACTACGTGGTAACAGTGAAAACACTATGGCAAATGTGCCTATGATTAGTTGCTACATAAATGGGTTACAGTATGATAGAGCTCGTATACAGGAACCAAACTTTATTAGTAAGATTGGTGTAAGAGAACGTAAGTACGATCCAGACACCGACAGTTACTTAAACGTACAAGGTGATGCATTTACTATCGAACGTATGATGCCAGTGCCTTACAAGTTAACTCTTAAAGCAGATATTTGGACAAGTAACACCGATCAAAAACTACAACTACTAGAACAAATGCTAGTGTTGTTTAATCCCAGTTTAGAAATACAATCAACAGACAATTACGTCGACTGGACAAGTTTAAGTACAGTAAATTTAATTGACACACTTTGGACCAACAGAGCAATACCACAAGGTATAGATGATAACATAGACTTTGCAACGCTGACATTTGAAATACCTATCTTTATTAGTGCGCCTGCTAAAGTTAAGAAACTTGGTGTTATTGAAAGAATTGTTACTGGTATATGGGATATGCAAGGCGAGTTTGACCCTAGTTTGTTCCAAGATGTAGGCAATTTAATTACACGTAAACGAATAAGCCCACAAAACTATGGTGTGCTGTATTTGAATGGTCAGGCACAACTACTTAAATTAGAAGACACTATCGCAGAGTCTACAAGTAACATAGGGGATACTACTGTAACTAAAGTAGGCACTAGAGCAGATTGGCCCAGTTTTATTAACCTTTTTGGGGAAATAAGGCCCGGAGTTAGTCAAATTAGGCTTGAAACCGACGAAGATGGCACCGAAGTTGTAGGCACTGTAGCATTACACCCCACAGACGAGAGTTTGTTACTTGTTACAATAGATCAAGACACCATACCTACAAACGACATACGCCCTGTTAACGCTATTATAGACCCTGACAGAGTAGGTCCTAATAGCGGGCTAAGTACGCCTACAGCAGGAACAAGATACTTATTAACTAATCCAATTGGCAACTCAAATAATGTAGACGGTGCTGATGCTTGGAAAGGATTACTACCAGATTCCAGCACAGATGATCTTATAGCAGATAGTAACGATATTATAGAGTACGATGGTGACATGTGGCGTGTTAGTTTTGATGCTAGTACACAAACAGGCACTCACTATGTTAGCAACTTAAATACAAATTATCAATATAAGTGGACTGGCTCTGCATGGGTTAGGTCTTATGAAGGTCAATACAAGGAGGGCTATTGGAGCCTCGCATTATAAACAGTTGTGGTGCATTAATAAGATCAAATAAAACTGGAAGATACTTATTTTTGTTGAGAGACAAGTGTAGTTACGGCAACACTTGGGGACTTCCTGGTGGTAAGTTTGAGAAAGGGGAGTCTACTCTACAAGCATTAGAACGTGAATGTGAAGAAGAACTAGGTAGCGAGTTACTGTACGAAAAATTTATACCTATTGAAACGTTTACCAGCGAAGATAAAAAGTTTGTATACCACACTGTGCTACTGACCGTAGACAGAGAATTTACTCCTGTATTAAATGAAGAACATAAAGGTTATTGTTGGGTATACTTAGAAGATCACCCGAGACCACTACACCCTGGCGTTTGGAAAACATTTAACTTTGAGGTCGTAAAGGGAAAGTTAGATACTATGGATAAAGTTTTATAAGTCCACTTCTAACGAAAAGTCTCGCACAGTTATCTCACGCAAATTTACACAATGCTTCCACTGTTCAGGAAATCGTGAACGACCACCCGTAATCCAGACAAAATCTACATCATCGTATGTATCAATAATACGTTTGGTTTGTCCTTCCCACTTTTTGCTACTGACTTTATGCTCTTTGTCTGCGTAGTTGGTTGTTCCTGCATATACATTGTTATTAATGTCGCCGTCTTGGTTGTCAAAACCTAAAATATACACAGTCTTGTGTCCGTCGAAGCATGCTAGATAGAGTGCTGTTGCGCCGGCACACAAATTAATTGCATATGGTATGAGATGTACTTTGCCTGGATGGTTAATGCAGTTGTTACTGTTTGACATAACAATGTGCTTATCTGCATATCCACTTCTAACAATTTCATTGACCATAAAATTATTGGTAGACACAAGAAATTCTGGATTCATGTCTCTGTATAGTGCATTACAGCCGTAACTTTGTAAGCGTCTTTTACCTAGGTGTCCGCCAGCATGACGTTCTATCTTTCGTAAGTCTACTGCTAGTCTAGAAGTGCCGTTGCCTATGACCACAGCTCTGCCTGTGTGCTGATTGTTTACTATGGTGTTGGGTATAAACTCTCTGTTTTCGTAACGTCTGCCTTCTTTTAAGACGTATCCATCAATTATAAACTCACCTTCGTAGTCTGTGCGATAAAGTTTTTGCATTAGAGTCTTCCTACAACAACTTCAATAACACCAACTTCCTCACTGTCGTAGTTTTCTAATGCCTTTCCTATAACTGTTCCTATTGCAGGATTGTCACTTGCTACAGCAACACCTTCAATGTTACTGCTTACCATCATGTCGCCTTTGCTAATAGTACCTTTAACTTTTGTAGGTACTCGTCCAGTAAACGCAAGGGCTACTACGTATTCACCTTCGCAGTCTTTGTTCATTAATACACCTGGTGCTGTAGAAACTACTCCAGCAATCTTGTTGCTGTCTGGTTGTCTGCTGGCTGTTACTTCGTGTTGACCACCAAATATTAAAACTGTACCTGGTTCGTACTGAGCGTCTGCAACATAGTTCTCTGCCAAGTCAGCATATCTAGCTGATGTTGCTGTACCATCAAAAAGATTTGCAGTTACAGTACCTGATGTTGTAATATCACCACCTGATCCAAATGTGACTACTGGAACACTATTGTAGGCTATTTTTACATCATTGGCGCCAACAGAACCAATCACCGAATCAGTGGCACCACCTTCAATGAAAGTAGAAGCACCGTCTGTTCTATCTAACACCAATAGTGCGTTTGCACTGGTGTTTTCTATTTCTACTTGGTATGCTGGACTTGCTGTTCCAATACCGACTCTATTATTTGAAGAATCAACGTAGAGTGTGTTTGTATCAACTGTTAGTCCTGTAAATGTTGGAGAACCTGTAAAACTTAAAACTCCTGAACCATTTGTTTGCAATATTTGATTGGCACTACCATCACTAGTTGGAAACTTGTATGCGTTGTTGAATGTGATTGCACCACTGTCGTTACCATCAATCTTAAACTGTCCGTTAGTGCCTTGAGGATCTGCACCTGTACCATCAGTATCAACAGCAACCGAAAACTGTGTCCTGTTGGCATTATTTGTATTATCAAAAGCAAACGCACCACCAACAATAAGTGATGTACCATTATAGTATTCGTGGTTACTTCTAAATAGATAATCGCCTGATGATACGGCACTTGGCGAGGCAATCGTGCCTCTATATCTTCTTGTTCTTACATCTGGAGCGTCAGCACTATCATTGTACTGCTCCATGCGAATCTGTGCTGTTTGAGCACCTTCGCCTGTCATATGTAATGTTACTTCAGGTGATGATTGATTGATACCAACATAGTTGTTGCCTGGGTCAATGTTAAGTGTACCGTCACTTTCAATACTACTTCCATCCGAACCTACAATTAGTAATTCGTTAGCAGTACCCAGTGTAATACCAGTAACCCCATCTAAGTAGTTAAGTTCTGTGGCTGTTGCTGTAACAGCAGTACCACCATAGTAGAACTGACCAGCAGTAACACGCAAATCGTTTGTGATAGTTACATCTTGATTTGTTGCGTCAATAGTAATTGCTGTACCTGACTCGCCATTTGCGGCAATTTTTAAATCATTTGTAGCAAATATTCTAAAGTTGTCTGACCCATCATTGTCGAACGCACCAACGTTTGTCATACGCAAACCAGTTCCGCTTTGGTCAATGCGTAGTGTGTCTAGTCTAAGTTCACCGTTTGCAATAGTAAGGTCACCAGTACTTGTGCCTGTAGCAGTTGTGGTACCCATAACAAATGCATCAGCACTTTCGTCCCAGGCAATAATTGCATTGTCACCTGTTGAGCCACGCTCAAATATAAAACCCAAGTCGTTTGCATTACTACCAGCACCACTGTTTAATTCTATTAAACTATCCGATATGGTACTGTTTGTGGTATTAATTGTGGTAGTTGTTCCGCTTACTGTTAAATTACCTGTAACAACAGCATTGTTTGCGTTTAGCGTACCTGTTGTCAATGATGCGTAAGAAGTTGGAACAAGATTTGCGTCTGTAGCACCACCGGAGTTGGTGTATGCTGTATAAAAAGTGCTGTCTGCTTCGCTCCAATATATAGCTACGTTAGCAACTAAACCGTTAGCTCTGTTAAAAACAAATCCAACATCACTGTCTGATGCTTGTGAACCTTGGTGTAATACCAACAGTGGATCAGTAAAAACTGTACTGTTTGAATTTAAAAACGATAACGGTGGTCTAGTTAATGGCATAATATAAGTCTGTTAATTATGTTAATATTTATCCAAAAATAAAGGGACACCTAAATGTCCCTTTATTGTGTTGCTTGAAATATTGCAGGTTATACTTTACCTACAACTACTTCAATTGTTGCTTTTTCACCGTCTGCTAGTGCTTCTAGTGCTTTACCAATCACAGTACCTGTTGCTGGATTAGCGTCTGCTTTCGCATAACCAAATCCTGCTGATACCATCATGTCACCTTTGACTACTGGACCAATTGCTAAACATGGAACACGACCCATAAGTGCCAATGGTACCACGTTAGAACCTTTTAGTCCGCCATTCATCAAGTGAGCTGGATCAGTTGAAACAATACCTGCTACACGTCTTGAATTTTCAGTAGCAGTTGTTACTTCTTCTGCGCCACCAAACTCAAGTACTGTACCTGCTGAATAATTAGCATCTGCTTGATAGTTCTCAGCCAAGTCAGCGTAAAGTGACTGTGTTGATGTTACATGTGCATAGTTAGCTTCAATGTTAGCACTGGTAAGTGTTAAGTCTCCTGTGCTTGCGCCTGTTGCGGTTGTTGTAGCAAACTTGATTCTGTCTACTGACTCGTCCCAACCCATAAACACATTGTCGCCTGTTGAACCACGCTCAATAATAATACCACTGTCGTTAGCGTTACTTGCCGCACCGTTGTTAAGTTCGATAAGGTTGTCGCTTACCACTGTGTTTGTTGATGCTACTGTTGTGGTTGTACCGTTAACAGTTAAGTCACCACTAACAGTAAGGTTAACAGCAGTAGCAGTTCCTGTAAGTGCAGGACTTGCTAAAGGTGCTTTTGCATTTAACTGTGTTTGGATAGCACTTGTTACACCATCCAAGTAACCAATCTCAGTTGATGTCACTGCTGACACAGCCACCTTACCTGATCCATCTGACACCAACGCTCTTGACGCAGTCAAGTTCTCTGTGTCGATAGTGGTTGCCGCACCAGTTATGGTTACTTGTTTGCCATCTAACTGTGTTTGGATAGCACTTGTTACACCGTCAACATAGCCTAGCTCTGTTGCTGTAAGTGTTCCAGGTATACCATCTAAGACATTTAGTTCAGTAGCAGTGCTTGTAACTGATGTGCCGCCAATCTTAAGTGTAGTAGCATCAACAACACTTGATGTTAATGTTCCTGTACTTGGATTGTAGTGTACACCTGAGTCGTACTTGACTGCTGTTAATGCGCCACTAGTAGCTGAAGCAAAATACAAGTTAAAGTCTGTATTTGTTGCTTCGTCTTGACTAATAGTTGCACCAGCTGCCGCCCAACTTAGTGTGCCTGACGCATCACTAACAAGAGCATAACCACTTACACTAGCGTCTGCATCTGGTAGTGTCCAAGTTACATTTGAGCTCACTGTAGCAGGAGCCTGGAATGCAACAAAGTTACTGCTGTCTGCATCACTAAAGCGTACATCACCCTGGTTGCCAGTTACAAATGTAGTTGATGTTAGTGTACCACTACTTGGATTGTAAGTTAATCCAGTGTCAGTTCTAACTTCCTCTGTACCAGTTGCGGCTTCAACAAAACTGATATAGTGTGTTGAATCAGTTGAGTTGGTTGCTGTCAAGTTAATTGCGGCAGCATTTTCTGCGGCAACATTAATTGTTGCTTCAGTAATACCATCACTCTGGTAAACACCCATTGTGTTGTCGCCGTTATCCTTAAGTTGCAATACACCTAAGTGGATTGTACCACCTGAAACATAAATGTCACCAATTTGTGCTGTTGGTGAACCAATGTTTTGTGTAGTATTGGCTGCTGGAATTAAGTGACCGTCTGTGTCAATTGTCCAACGTAGTGTTGCGGCACTTGCGCCTGAGTAGAACTTAACACCATCATCGGCTGCTTCAACTTGTACATAACTGTTTGAACTTGAAAGTCCTGATATTGTTTGTGTTGTTGTTAGTTTTCTAACTTCAATCTTATCACCAGTTGCTGGAGCTTCAGTAAATGTAAGTGTTGTACTGCTGACACTGTATGCTGTGGTTGGTAGCTGAACAACACCGTTGATACTAACAATACAACTTGCAGTTGTTTGTGCTTCGCTTAGTGTAAAGCCTGTTGTTGAATCATCACCATCAAATGTTTCACTTGCAATAACAGTAAACGTTGTACCAGCTGTGTTCCACTCTGTGCCATCGTAGAACTCAAGGTTGTCAATACTGGAGTTATAACGCAACATACCAGTTGTGTCAGTTCCGCCAACACTACCTGGACGCTGTGCTGTTGTACCAACTGGTAGTAATATACTATCTGTGGTGTTAATTTGAAGTTTAGCACCATTAACCAAATCGCTTACTACAGCACTGTTACCAATTAATACTGCGTCGTATGCAGTTGCACTACGTGCCCAAAGCAATGATGTATCATTTGCACCACTAACCTTAACGTCGTAGTTGGCAGTTTGATCAATGTTAAGTAGCGCACCGCCACCAACATTAATATTGCCGCCAATGCCAGCACCGCCTGTACCTGTAAGTACCAATGCACCAGTAATATCGCTTGTGCTTGCTGTACCACTTGTACCAACAATGTTGCCTGCTAGTGTTGAAACACCGCTTGCGGCAAGTGTTGTGAACGCACCAGTACCTGCTGTTGAAGCACCAATGCTAACACCGTCAATATCACCACCTGTAAGCATTACATTCGCACTTGACAAGTTGTCAATAACACCAGTATCAACGTTTGCAGTTGTTGTATTAACTGTAGTGATTGTACCTGTTATGGCGTTAACAGTTGTGCTATCCAATGTAGTAATATTACCACTTGTGCTGTTTAACGTAGCAGTTGTAGTAGTACCACCGTTGATAGTAGGAGCAGTTAATGTTGTAACGTTACCTGTTGTAGCATTAAGTGTTGTGCTTGTTGTGGTAATTGCATTAATTGTTGGACTGGTAAGTGTTGTTATGTTACCAGCTGTTGCATTTACTGTAGCACCATTAAGTATTGTTGCATCTACTTGTGCAAGAGTTGAAGTACCTGAAGCACTTAGTGTTGTAAATGCACCAGTATCTGCACTTGTAGCACCAATTGGTGTTCCGTCAATTGCACCACCATTAACGTCAACATTACTACTACTAAAGTTTGTAGCAACTAGTGTTGTGTTGATAACATCAGTTGCTGTTAGTGTAGTAACATTACCTGTTGTAGCGTTAAGTGTAACTGGATTAACAGTAACAGCATTTAATGTTGTTACCAATCCTGAACTTATAACTACTTCACCTGTGCCATCTGGTGTAATGTTAATGTCACCATTAGTGTCAGTTGATGTGATGTCATTGCCATTAATTGCAATATTATCAACTGCTAAATCTCCAGTAATATTAACACCACCTGTAACATCTAAATCTGACCCATCCCATGTTAAGTTAGCATCATCTTCTAGTTCACCACTTGTACCTGCAACAACAAGTCTGTTATCAGTTAAGTCGCTAACTGCCAAACTACCTGCTGTTAGTGTAGTAACGTTACCTGTTGTAGCATTAACAGTTGTACTTGTTGTGGTAATTGCATTAACTGTTGGGCTAGTAAGTGTTGTGATATTACCAGCTGTTGCATTTAGTGTAGTAGTTGTGGTTGTTTGTGCATCAACTGTTGGGCTAGTAAGTGTTGTGATATTACCAGCTGTGGTGTTAAGTGAAGCACTATTCAATACAGTAGCATCTACTTGTGCTACGGTTGAAGTACCACTTGCACTTAGTGTTGTAAATGCACCAGAGCCTTGTGATGAAACACCAATGTTAGTACCGTCAATTGTACCGCCGTTAATGTCAGCTGTGGTAGCAACTAAACCATTTGTAGTTAAGTTTGTACCATCGTATGTAAGATTGGTACTGTCTTCTAATGCACCGTTTACACCTGCAAAAACAACTCTATCGTTTGTTAAATCGCTTACTGCTAGTGTGCTTGCAATAACTTCACCTGTACCGTTAGGAGTAAGTGCAATATTGCCATTTGATACACTAACAATTTCATTGCCATTTACATCTAAATCACCACCTAGTTGAGGTGTTGTGTCTTGTACAAGATCAGTCATCACAGTACTAAAACTTAACTGCGCACTTCCGTCTGTAATCAGTGCTTGACCAGCAGTTCCATCTGCTTGCGGATGACTCAACCCGTCAATGACCACACTACCTGTTCCATCTGGTGTGATGTTAATATCGCCATCGGTGTCAGTTGATGTAACGTCATTGCCATTGATGTTGATGTTATCTATATCTAAGTCGCCTGTGATATCCATAGCGGCTGTCAATGCCAATGTTGTACCATTGAATGTAAAGTTAGCATCATCCTCAAGTTCACCACTTGTACCAGCAATAACAACTCTGTTGTCAGTTAAGTCACTAACTGCCAAACTACCTGCTGTTGCAGTAGTAATATTACCAGTTGTAGCATTAACTGTAGCACTTGTGGTTGTACCTGCATTAATTGTAGGTGCTGTGAGTGTTGTGATGTTACCTGATGTAGCATTGACTGTAGCACTTGTTACTGATGTAGCATCTACACCAGCTAGTGTGCTTGTACCACTTGCTTCTAGTGTAGTAAATGCACCTGTAGCGGCTACATTCGCACCAACGTGTACGTTATCAACATAACCACCTGTTGCTTGTACGTTACCACTACTAAAGTTTGTAGCAACCAATGTAGTATTAATTACATTTGTAGATGTTAGTGTTGTGATAGAACCATCTGTTGCTTTCAATAGTTTGTTAAAGTTCCAACTATCATCTGCACTTGCGTATGTAATGGTTGCGTTAGCACCGTCGACTGTAATACCAGCACCGTTAGCAGATGCGGCATCTGCGGCACCGTCAGCAATAGTAATGTTCAAATCTTCAACATTGAGTGTTGCTGTATTAATAGTTGTTGTGTCACCTTCAACTGTTAAGTCACCAGTGATAACAACATCACCACCGACGTTTAAGTTTTCAGCAATACCAACACCACCGTCAACAACCAAAGCACCAGAACTTGCATTGCCACTGCCTTGTGTACTTGTAACAGTTGTATTGCCACTTGCTGTTAATGTTGTAAATGCACCTGTGCTTGCACTTGCGGCACCAATTGCTGTGCCATCAACTGCGCCACCATTAATATCAACGTTAGAACTGCTGAAGTTAGTAGCAACCAATGTAGTATTGATTACATTTGTAGCAGTTAATGTTGTAACATTGCCAGTTGTAGCATTAACTGTAGCACTTGTGGTTGTACCTGCATTAATTGTAGGTGCTGTGAGTGTAGTTACGTTACCATTTGTGACATTTAGTGTTGCACCGTTTAGTATAGTTGCATCTACTTGTGCAAGAGTTGAAGTGCCACTTGCTTCTAGTGTAGTAAACGAACCTGTAGCGGCTGTGTTTGCACCAACATGTACATTATCAACATAACCACCTGTTAAGGCAGCATTGGTTGCTGACAAATCAGTAAATGTACCTGCGGCAGCACTTGCTCCACCAATTGTAGTTCCATCAATAGTGCCACCGTCAATGTCAGCAGTAGTAGCACTGAAGCCATTTGTGGCTAGTGTTGTACCATTATAGGTTAGGTTAGCGTCATCTTCAAGTGCACCTGCTGTGCCAGCAATAACAACTCTGTTGTCAGTTAAGTCACTGACTGCGGCTGTTGAAAGAACAACTTCACCTGCTCCGTCTGGTGTAATGTTAATATCGCCGTTTGATACAGATACAATGTCGTTGCCGTTAACGTCTAAGTCGCCACCTAACTGAGGTGTTGTGTCTGCAACGATATCAGTCAATACAGTAGCAAAACTTAGTTGACCACTACCATCTGTTTGTATTACTTGGTTAGCTGAACCGTCTGCTTGTGGATAGTTTAATCCATCAATGACCACACTACCTGTTCCGTCTGGTGTAATGTTAATATCGCCATCGGTGTCAGTTGACGTAATGTCGTTGCCGTTAATTGTGATGTTATCAACATCCAATGATTCTGCATCAAGTGTTGTAAAGTTACCAGTTGCGGCTACATTAGCACCAACATGTACATTGTCAACAAATCCACCTGTTGCTTGTACGTTACTACTACTAAAGTTTGTAGCACCTAGTGTTGTAACATTGCCTGCTGTAGCATTTATGGTAGCACTTGTGGTTGTACCTGCGTTAACAGTTGTGTATGTTGCTGTTGTACCGCTAATAGTTGTAACATTACCGGTTGTAGCATTAACTGTAGCACTTGTGGTTGTACCTGCATTAATTGTAGGTGCTGTGAGTGTTGTGATGTTACCTGCTGTGCTGTTTAATGTAACAGCAGTAGCAGTTGTAGCGTTAAGTGTTGTTACTAACCCTGAACTTATAACTACTTCACCTGTGCCATCTGGTGTGATATTAATATCGCCATCGGTGTCAGTTGATGTAATGTCATTGCCATTAATTGCAATATTATCAACTGCTAAATCACCAGTAACATTTAAGCCACCAGTAACACCCATGTCACTGCCGTCCCAAGTTAAGTTAGCATCATCTTCAAGTTCGCCACTTGTGCCTGCAATAACAATACGATTGTTTGTTAAATCACTAACTGCCATACTACCTGCTGTTGCAGTAGTAATATTACCAGTTGTAGCATTGAGTGTTGTACTTGTTGTGGTAATTGCATCAATTGTTGGGCTAGTAAGCGTAGTGATGTTACCTGCTGTACTGTTTAATGTCACTGCATCAAGTGTAACAGCATGTGCACCTTCGATTAACTGAGAATTCTTAATAATAACGTTATCAGCACCACCACCTGCTTGGATAGTTAAATCACCGCCGCCTGGTGTACCAATGTTTTGTCCATCAATAGAAATGTTATCAGCAGTTACGTTACCAGTAACTCTTAATAGTCCTGTTAGTGCTAGTTCTGTGCCATCAAACGTGAAGTTAGCGTCGTCCTCAAGTTCGCCACTTGTACCAGCAATAACAACTCTGTTGTTAGTTAAATCGCTGACTGCCATACTACCTGCTGTTGCAGTAGTAATATTACCAGTTGTAGCATTTAATGTTGTAGTTGTGGTTGTTTGTGCATCAACAGTAGGAGCAGTAAGTGTTGTGATGTTACCTGCTGTACTGTTTAGTGTGGTTGCATACCATGTTGCGGCATTACCAGACGTTGCTACAACTTCGTCGTGATTGGTAGTAGTAAATGTTCCAGTTGCGGCTGTGTTGCCACCAATTGTAAATCCGTCTGCATAACCACCTGAAATTTGAGCGTTACCTGAACTAAAGTTTGTTGCTACAAGCGTAGTAGCGGATAAGTTGGTTGCTTCGAGTGTGGTTGCAACTAATGATCCAGCCGTTAATTTGGATACAATTTCTGCATTACCTAATTTAACATTTCCGTAGCCACTGTTGTTAATACTTGTGATACCTGAACCAGTGTCAGTTGTTGCAATTGCAACAAAAGCACCTTCGGCTTCATCCCAAGCCCAGGCTACGTTAACACTGCCATAGTCGGCAAGTGACGCAAGGTTTCTGTTTACCAGCATACCAATGCTGTAGTTTGATAAATCACCCGTATAGCCATTGTTGTAAACAACCAACGGATCATTAATAAATGTGTTTGTACTGCTAACAGTTGATGTAGTTCCTGTAACAGATAAGTTACCTACAATACTTACGTTAGAGTTTAGTGTGAGTGATGATGCAAATAATCCGCCTGTCAGTGTGGTATTTGCTATCTTGGCACCAGTGATAGTGCTATCAGTAATCTGATTATTTTTAATACGAGTAACGGCCATTCTAGCTTCCTTTTAATAGTGTATAAACGCTTTAATCCCAGTGACAACATCCGGACATGCTTGCCAGTGATACAGTTATTTATCGCATTCGTAAGGAAACACCTTTTGCCGTTTTGTTTTTGAATGATTTTGGAAAAGGGGAGGGAAGGGGTGTTATGAAGTGTGTCTTGCTATATTATTTAGTCCAAATTATAAAACTATTCTGCTTGTTTTACTGGTGCAAAGGAAGAAAATACTCTGTTCCACCAACATAAACTTTAAGCCATGCTGTTGGAGTTGACGCATCACTAGGTGTGCCAGATGTGGCACTGACTTCTAGATTTCCTGTTAAACTAATAACGTTACCTTGTAGAGTGACTTCGCCTGTTCCGTCTGCTTTAATTGGTATATTACCATCACTTGCACTGGTAATATAATTACTGTTTACGTCCAAGTTACCGCCTAATTGTGGACTTGTATCTTCAATCAAACTGTTTAGTCCTGATGCGGCAACTGCAACTGCTAGGAAACGTATATCAATAATATCAGTTGCAAGTGGTGTTTCTGTAAATGTTATGTCTGTTCCGCTTACGCTATATGAAGAGTCTGGATTCTGGCTAGTACCGTTGATACTAACAAGGATACCATCAGCAGTTGACTCTTGATCCAGTGTAAATGTACTATCAGATCCATTTGGTGTAATAGTTTGCTGTGTAATACCGGATGACCCTGACGCCCAGGTTAAACCTGTATACCACTCTAGTGTT
>Ga0255763_1001349_pt1 | contig 25442 bp, 19 predicted proteins | sample 041ome_2_FD_179963 | JGI IMG/M metagenome (GOLD analysis project Ga0255763, IMG submission 179963) | Coastal salt marsh microbial communities from the Groves Creek Marsh, Skidaway Island, Georgia - 041406US metaG (version 2) | ecosystem: Environmental > Aquatic > Marine > Intertidal zone > Salt...
CACAATCCAGGGTTTCGTAACGATAGAAGAATTGGTTGGAGAGGGACATTTTGACAAATACGGAAGTCAAAAACCGTGCGTCGCGTGAGCGAGAGAGAAAGAGTACTATTATATCATACGATGATGGCTTCTACTAAATGGTGGTTTCTAAAGAATTTTTTTCTCTTCTTCTTCGTACGTTGACCTTTCGTGTTGTTGTTGTTGTTGTTTTGTATTATAATGTGGACTAAAACTCCCCTAAAATAGTGACTCTAAAAATATCCGCTATGTGACCATGCGTCTGTGAATAAATACAATCGCGATGATGGCTTTTTTTATCTCTAATCTCTTATCTATGGAACCCCTCTACGTTCGGATCTATTTCGATGGAGTATCTCTTGTGCCGTTTTCTTCCGTGGAGACGCAAAGCAAACTCTACGCCCGCGGGAGTGTCCAACCAATCCTCGAAATCGTCTTTGCCTTCCTCGACCATGGCGGTTAAGTGCACGTCGTCGGCTGGGATGAACGTGTTTACTCTCGGTAACGCCTCAGATGGGCACAAAACCGCGTTCCAGTGTATGGTGTCGTCTTCGTCTAATCCTACTCGCAAGGCGTTTTCGTGTAAGCTGGGTAAGTTGTTCGTCACGCCGCCGTCGACGCAGATGTTGTTGTCCCACACACAAAATCCAGGCCAGGTCCAGCCGGGGATGTATCCGCACGCTAACACGCAATTGATTAAATCTTCTCGCGAGTGCCACTCGGAGATGATGACGTTGTGCGGCGTCGGGAACAACTTGGTGACGGATAAAAACACTCTCCCGTTGCACCTCGTGTGCGCGTCTTCCGGTAACAAAGTGTTTAATAAATACCTGCAATACTGTCCGATGTTGGTCAAGTTATGGATAAAACCCATCGGCTCTCTAAACTCGTGCGCGATTGGTGGGATTTGTTTCCAAATTTCCTCCGGCTTCACGCCCGCACCCGCAAGCGCGGCGACCAAGGCGCCGATGGAGGCGCCCGCGAAGACGATGTCCTCCACTCCGCTCTCTCCAAAGTTATCCCTCAAACCGAAATAAACACCTAAATGATACCAGGTTCGAAACCCGCCCCCGCATAGACTCACGTGCGCGTGGTCGTCCCCGTTTTCAGTCTTATCTCTTCGTTTCTCTTCGTTCACGTGCGTCGTGTTCTTTTTAAACCGGTGCGGAAACGTCGGCTTCCACAGCGGCTCCCCCAACAGTTGCCAAAAGACTATCCAAAACAGCACCCAAACCGCTTGCAACGTCGCCAACGGAAATGCGAAGAGGAAGTACGCGCACGTTTCCAAAAAGTATCTTCGTTTTGGAAACGTCGTCGGGTTCCTCACCGCTCTCGTCGTCGAGTACGCGTACATCTGGAGGAGATAGATAAGAGTCAAACTTAAAGCTACGTTTCGAATCGTTTTCGCGTCGGTTTCCTCGTAAAAGAGTTGGACGTGCCTTTTCGCGTCGTCCAAAAACTTTTGCGCCGCTGATGCGTTCATATTACTCGTCATCGAAAACGACTTTGAAGTCACAGTACTGCTACGAGTACCATGACTACCATGACTACCACCACCACCGAAAAGACTCTCTCGGAAAAAGTTCATCATCTCTCTCTCTTTCCTTTTCAGAGATCCTCTCGAGTTTATTTTGTGGACGTTTTGTTCCTTTTTTGGCCCCCACTGCCGAGAAGAAGAAGTCAAGAAGAAGAAGAAGAAGAAGAAGAAGAAGAAAATGCCGGAGAGAGAGAGAGAGAGGTGAAAAAAGAAGAAAAAAAATTTGTGTTTTTCGCTTGAGTGGAATCTTTTCCTCTTCCTCTCTTCTCGTAGCTTGTGGCTGAGAAATATCTCTTTTTTCTTTGGGATAATCTTTTTTCTTCTCTAACCGGATTACATCTCTCTCTCTTCATCATCCGCACACAAAAAGAGCGCGCTCAATACCACACACGTGTGTATATATATAACTCATACACACACGCACACATTGTTGCGCACGCAAGCTTATACATATATATATACATTTTTTGTGTATAAAAAAACTTCCCCCACACCCGTCTTTTTCTTTTATATGTCCATGCAAACGTCCTCTTCGGTGCGAGCGAAACAATTTCAGACCACCACGGGCGCACTCAAATCTAAAATTCAATCGCAAAAGAAGATGAGCACCGTCGTTCGAGCGCAAGCCGTGGCTGGCGTGGCGGTGAAACCGGTCCCGACGAAGCCGATCGAGGGGCAAAAAACCGGCACGTCCGGTTTGAGAAAGAAAGCGAAGGAGTTTTCCAGCGAAAACTATCTCGCCAACTGGGTACAGTCGTTGTTCATGGCGTTACCGCAATCGGAGTTGCAAGGAAGCGAGATGGTTTTAGGCGGCGACGGGAGATGGTTCAACAAAGAAGCGTCGCAAATCATCTTGAAATTAGCCGCCGGAAACGGGGTTAAGAAGATGTACGTCGGTCAAAACGGTTACTTGGCGACGCCGGCGGCTTCGGCGGTCATTCGCGCGCGCAAGGCGTACGGCGGGTTCATCATGTCCGCGTCGCACAACCCGGGCGGGCCGGACGAAGATTGGGGGATCAAATTCAACTCCTCCGCCGGGGAACCGGCGCCGGAAAAGATCACCGATAAAATCTACGGCTTCACGCAAACCGTGAGCGAATTAAACATGGCGGATATCCCGGACGTGGACTTGAGTAAAGTTGGCGTGACGAAGTTTGGCGACTTTGAAGTCGAAGTCATCTCGCCGACGGAAGATTACTTGACGTTGTTGAAAGAAGTCTTTGACTTTGAATTAATCGGTAAGTTGTTGAAGAGAAAAGATTTCTCCATGCAATTCGACGCCATGCACGCCATCACTGGCGCGTACGCGAAGCCGATTTTGGTCGACGCCTTGGGAGCGCCGGCGAGTTCGTGCGTCAACGACACGCCGATGGAAGACTTCAACAAAGGTCACCCGGATCCGAACTTGACGTACGCCGAAGAATTGGTTAAAGTCATGTTCTCCGAGAATGCGCCGGACTTTGGCGCCGCTTCCGATGGCGATGGTGATCGTAACATGATTTTGGGTAACAACTTTTTCGTCACGCCGTCTGATTCCGTCGCCATCATCGCCGCCAACGCGCAAGAATGCATCCCGTACTTCAAGTCTGGCTTGAAAGGTGTCGCGAGATCTATGCCGACTGCGGCCGCGTTGGACAGAGTCGCGCAAAAGTTGAACGTCGAGTGCTTCGAAACCCCAACTGGTTGGAAGTACTTTGGTAACTTGATGGACGCGGGCAAGTGCTCGGTCTGCGGCGAGGAGTCCTTCGGTACCGGCTCTGACCATATCAGAGAGAAAGACGGACCGTGGGCCGTCTTGGCGTGGTTGTCCATCTTGGCAAAGAAAAACGAAAACGTCCCGGAAGGTGGGAAACTCGTTGGCGTCAAGGAAATCACCGAGGACCACTGGAAGACGTACGGCAGAAACTTCTTCTCCAGATACGATTACGAAGGGTGCGAGTCCGATCCGTGCAACAAGATGGTCGAATCCTTGCGCGAGAAGGCGAGCAAAGCGAAGAAAGGGGACAAGTACGGCGCGTACGAGTTGGACTACGCGGATGACTTTGAATACACCGACCCGATCGATGGGTCTGTCGCCTCCAAGCAAGGCGTCCGATTCGTCTTCACCGACGGGTCCAGATTCATCTTCCGTTTATCCGGTACCGGTTCCTCGGGCGCCACGGTGAGAATGTACATCGAGCAATACGAAGCCGACGAAGCCAAGCAAGGTGTCGACGCGCAAGTCGCGTTGAAGCCACTCATTGACATCGCTTTGGAAGTTTCCGAGTTGCAAAAGTTCACCGGCCGCGAGTCTCCGACCGTCATCACTTAAAGTCGCTTTCTTTTTTGAAGAAAATTAACGGCGAGCGGGAAAGGGAAAAGAGAGATGCGTTTATGCCACAGTAGCGCTTTATGACGCAGTTTACGAGTCGTTTAAACGCACACACAAATATACATATTCATGATTTAAGTGCGCGGTGTTGGTGTTGGTGGTGTGATAGCTATGTTGAAATCAACTCTGATTGTCTTTACTACGGAATACGCGCTTTCTTTCAAATTTCTCTACTCTAAACTAATAAATATCTCTCTTCTAAAGTTACAAATACACATTGACCGAAGCGTTACCGATCACCTCGTCTTCACACTCCTCCTCTTCCGATCGCTCGCTCTCTGCTCTCTCTCAACCTCTTCGCCTCCCTCTTCAACTCTTTCACCACTAAAGCTAAACTCTCCGGATCCACGCCGTTTTGGAGCAAAGAAATGCACACCGCCAACGTCTCGCGGTCCAAATCGCAGTCTAAAATTTTTGAAATCTCGTGCGTTATTTCCAAGTGTTTCTGCGCCGCGCGCGCGGAGATTCTGTCGTCGTCGTCGTCGTAATAGTTATTATTATTATTGTTACCGTTCAGATTCTCATCTCTTCCTCTCTCGTAAAAGTTTCGACGCGGAGACGCGGACATCTCTCTCTTCTCTCTCTTTTTTTTTGTGCGTGCGTGTGCTTTTTTTTTTGAAGAAAAGCACTTCTCGTCACTATGAACTCTCTCGATGCACCGTCTTCTCCTTTTTTATAACCATTATTCCTCTCGATCATCGATCGGTCTCCTCTTCTCTCTTCTTCTTCTTCTTCTTCTTCTTCTTAGGTGCGGATCGCGCGCTGACAACACGGAAAGAGTGGAAGACGACGAGGCGCTCGCGTCGTACGAATCTCGTTCGAGACCCAAAGAGACGACGTTGGCGAATATTTTTGAAGACGACGACGACGACGACGAGATCGAATCCGAATGCATCTCAGATGCGTTCTTTTCTATTTTTAACCAACGACGACAAAGCGACGACGATGATGATGATCGTCGTCGTCGTCGTCGTCGTCGTCGTCGATTCAAGGGCAGAGCAGCGGAAGAGGATATTTTTTGCGAGCATCTGGTACAGGCGAAGGATAAGGACGCTTTGAAATGTCTCGTCGCGGTGAACGCAGTCGCGTGTCGTCTGGAACGGTCTAAAGTGAAAAGCAGATTGGGAAAATGTAAAAAGCGTTTCAATTTTAAAGAAGCGGGAGGATGCGAGCGGTGCGCGTTGAAACAGATAGGATCAGACGATGACGAAAGAGATACAAACAACTTCGATAAAAAAGGTCGAATGAAGCGAATGTTTAACTTCTTGTTTTACGACGACGACGACGACTACGACTACGACGACGACGAAAATAACGCCAATAAAATGGATGAAAACGAGAAAGACGCAGACGAAGACAAGACTACTCATTTCTTCTCCGTGACAAAAGAAGCGGAGCTGCACATGTACTTTACCGCCCTTTCGAGAGTAGAGTCCGAGTGCGCGCAACACGAACAACGCTTTCGCGCTCTGAGAGCTTCAAAAGAATTATCCGAGTTTTTCAAACGAATTGAAATGTCAGAGTTGGAGGCGAAAGCGAGCGTTGAGAAGTCCATGGCAAGATTACGATCGATGGAATTAGAGATCAAAAGCTCAGTGCACGAGACGTTGTTGGAGACGCAAAGCGTGCACAATCAAACGAGAGACAGCCTAAACACGACGTTAACGCGCGTTCAAGAAGCACAAAATGCGGTAGATAAACTAATTTTATTCGCGAAGGTACATTCTGTGCGATTGAAAGAACTCGCAAATACTTTCAACCGCACGCGAGACGTGCTCTCGAAATCGAGTTTGGTTTTCTTCTTCTTCATTTGGTGGTTCGTGTTTGGGGTACCTTTCGTACCAGACGCGTTCAAAACGTTTCTCAGAGAAAGTTTAAGACAGATTTTAGGCGCCATCTTGTTCAGTCACGCGATTGAAATCGCCCTCGTGCCTCGATTTGCCGAGTTTTATTTCCATCATCGAAACGGTATTGGAACCGCGGAAGAAGAAGAAGAAGACGTCGACATCGAACTCCTCATCGCACACGCCACGCAAATCGTCCGCATGACCGTAGCCACTACCGTTTTCGTGCGAAGCATACGAACCACGATGCTCAAAAGTAGTCGCGAGAGAGCCCGCGCGCTCGAACAAGAAGCTTTCGCGAGTAGCTTGCGCCGAGTCGAAACCGACGTGCGCACTTTGCTCGAACGACAACGACGAGAAAGAGAAGAAGAAGAGAGAAGAAGAATAAGAGTAGGAAGAGGAGAAGATGAAACAGCGATAAAAGCTTTGCTGCCATCTGAAAGAAGAGAAGAAGAATTCACGGAAACGACGATAACCTCGTGTCGTTCCTCGCAAAGATTACGAGAAAAGAAGAGAGTTTTGAGCACCTATGAAACCATAGAAGACTCGGAAGGAGAAGGAGAAGAAGTGGAAAAAGACAAAAACATCGTCAGCAACAACAGAAGAAAAGTGTGCTCGAAAAAGAGAAAGAAAGGAGCGCGCTGAAGAGAACTTACCACCCCGCGCAAGAAAAACGAGTGCATGTAAAAGGCGTCTTCGTCGTCGCAAACAAGAAAATGGAAGAAAACAAAGACGAAATAACGATATCGCGGCTCACAATTTACCCACTGAAATCGTGCAAAGGCATCGACGTAAAAACCGCCTACGTGACTGAAACCGGGTTCGCGTTCGACAGATCGTTTTGTATCGTCGATAAAGACGGGGAATTTATCAGTCAGAGAACCGTTCCGGAGTTGGCGTTGGTTGAGACCGAGTTTCGCGGCGCATTCTTTGATGATGATGGTTCAGGTTTAGAACGGTTGCTGGTGACTAAAATATCCGAAGAGGAAGAGGAGGTTGAAGAGGACATCCAATCGAAAATGAAAGATGCGAAACTGGTTCTGCGGAGCCCGAACTGCGCGGAGGAGTGCGAGATTCCTCTGCTGGCGAGGAAAGAAGACTTGTCCGGCGAGGTGGAGTGTTCGGTGTGGGATTATTGCGGCGTTCACGTGGCGGAGAGCGACACGGTGAACGACTGGATATCGAGGGCGATTGGAGTGCCTGGAGCGAAGATTGTTCGCTGGATCGGCTCGGGAGGGATACCGGAACGGTTTAACGAAAATATCTCCACGAGTGATAAGAACTCTCGCCCAAAAAGACCTTTAGACGATAGGTACGCGAAGAGTGGAGGCCAGACGGCGTTTAGCGACGGCTACCCGGTGTTGTTGGCCCACGAATCCAGTCTCGAAGACTTACAAAAACGAGTGATCTTGGGTAAAGAGCTGTTCAGTTTAGCCGGAAACGAAGTGAAAATGAATCGTTTCCGACCGAACGTGGTTGTTTCCGGAGGTAAAGAGTGGATAGAAGACAAATGGTCAAAAATAGAAACGAAACAGCAGCACAGTCATGGCGGTGGCGGTTTGACCTGGGACCTCGTCAAACCGTGCTCTCGATGCACGATCCCGGACATCAACCAAGAATCCGGCATCTTCGATAAAACCCGCGAAGTCTCTCGAGCGTTGCAAAAATTCCGCTCCGGGACGGTTTTAAATTCCCAAACCAAAACGTGGGCGAACGAAGTCTTCTTCGGTTGGAACATGGTCGTCTCGACCGGCGAATTAGGCTCGAAAATATCCGTCGGAGACGTCGTGACTGCAAAAGAGCTGCGTCCAACCGGGGCTGCTTTCATGTAGAATAATTTAATAAAGAGTAATAAAGAGCGCGCGCTTGTGTATATATACATATTAGTAGTAATAGTATAATAGTAGTATCTGTTTATCTGCGTGTGCGTGGTGTATAAATACTTAGCAATCAATACGTGGTACGTATTTTAACAACCTGAAGGAAAACCATCCACAAAAACCTCAAAACAAAAAAAAGAATAGAAAGATGCACGCATCCACGAGCGCGGCGTCCACGTCCGCGCCGACATTTTCACCGCGCGGTAGCAAGAAAAGCGCGGCGGCGACGACGGCGACGACATCGTTTCGGAACCAAAGAATAAGCGGAGGCGATGGAGGCTTTTATTCTCGAAGAAAGTTGTCCTCGTCCTCAAAATCTTCCTCCTCTTCTTCTTTGTCGTCGTTCCGGCGGCGGTTAAATGTTGTGATTAAAGCGCTAAACGACGACGACGACGACGACAACTCGAGAACGACGACGACGACGAGTAAAAGTCTCGCTCGAGAAATCGCGGAAGATGTCGACACCGTTCTCTTAGATTGCGACGGGGTCATTTGGCACGGGGATGTTTTGGTTCCCGGAGCGAAGAAAGCCATCGAGTATTTGAGAGAGACTTTACAAAAGCGAGTGTTTTTCGTCACCAACAACGCGACGAAAACGAGAGAGTATTACTCGTGGAAGTTTTCGGAGCTCGGGATCGAGGTGGACGCGAACCACATATACACGGCAGCGTTCGCATCGGCGTCGTATTTATCCGCCGTTGGGTTTAATAATACCATGATCGAAAGCGGCGGGGACGGATCAAAGTCGTCGAAGAGCAAGAAGATATACGTCGTCGGCGAGCAAGGGTTAGTGAGAGAGTTGGAGGAGTGCGACGTCGGGGATATCGTCGGGGGCGTTTACGAAGCAGTTTCGTGCACTCCGAGCGATTGGGAGGAGATGCACGAGTGGACCGGGGGTGATTCTGAAAACGACCACGACGACGATTCTCGAGTAGACGCGGTTGTCGTCGGTCAAGACACGTCGTTTACGTTTGCAAAGTTAGCGTACGCTTCGTATTTGATACAGAAAGGCGCGAAGTTTATCGCCACGAACCCAGACGCCGGGGATAGGTTAGGGAAAGAGAAATTGTTAATGCCTGGAGCAGGGCCCATAGTGAAAGCGATCGAAACCGCATCCGGGAAAGCACCGGATGTGATTTGCGGGAAGCCGGGGAAGTACATGTTTGACGCGATAATGTCGCACTCGCACGGCGACCCGCAGAGGACGATGGTCATCGGCGATAGAATCGACACGGATGTGAAATTCGGAAAAGATAACGGGGCAAAATATTCCGTCTTAGTCCTCACCGGCGCGAATAAAATGAAAGACGTGGAAGAGAACGAAGACGAATCGAAACAACCATCGTTCGTGGTCGGTTCTTTAGCGGAAGCGTGCGGAATACCGTTCGATCCGAACGAACCGACGGCGCGCGTCGGCGAGCGCGCAAACATGGCGAAAAATTACCCAGTCAGCGACGGCGAAGTCCACGATTTGTGGGCCAGCGGAGACATCGACGACGACGACGAATACGACATCGACGTCATGGAAGATGACGACGATTTCATTCCAGCCACGTAATAATGATAATAATAATAATAATGTTAATGATGATGAGAATGATGGATGAGAATAAAAGAAGAAGAAGAAAAAGAAGGACAGGAGTGTTGTAACAAGTTGGAATTTTTACTACATAATAAACAAACAAACAAAGGTTTTGATCGCTTAATTTCTCTCTCTCTCTCTCTCTCTCTCTCTCTTTCTGTGGTTCACTCGCTCATCACGTGTTGCACCTTTTCTTAGTCTTCTTCCCGTTGTCGCGCGGTGTGAAAACTACTCTCTCCTTTATTTTATGAAAGTTAATCCCTTTCTTCTTTCTTTTTTTTTCTCTCTCTTTCTCTCTTCTTCATTTTTTCCCCACGCGACAGCCAAACACACTCAACATGTCAACGGAGAAGAAAAAGAAAGCTTCCGCCGCTTCTAAGAAGAAGAAGACGGCGACGAAAGCGGAAGAAGAAGAAAAAGAAGGAGAGGAGGAAGAGCAACAACAACCACCGAAAACGCCAACGGCGCCTCCCCAAAAGTTGCCCCAAATAACCGTCGCGCGTTTGTTGAACGAAACGCAGTTGGGCGTCTCCATGCACAAACGAATCATCCAACAGATGACGACGTTGCGCGCGAACGATCCTCAGATGTTTTTACAGGAGATGTGTAAATGTTTGCTGCACGTTTTGTTGGAATACAAGGTGCGTCGCCGCCGCGCGTCTCTTTTTCGAGTCTTTGTTGTCGTCTTTATCTATCTATCGTCGTCGTCGTCGTCGCGTATCAACGTTAAACGACTTTAACATTTTAGATATGAATTTTTTTTTAAATTCTTCTTTCCCCTCTCGTGTAGAGAGAAGAGAGTGCAAAAATAACCAACTAATAACGCACGCAAAAATACAAATGAAAAAAAAAACAGAGAGATTTACACACGGAACGGGTGATTCGATTCGTGATTTCGTTCACGGCGCATCGAGAACCCGGTCACGAGGAAGAAGCGGACGAATTTTGCGAGTCGTTGATTTCGTTTCTTTTGAACGTGACGACGGCGAAGGATCGCGCGATTCGGTTTCGAGCGTGCCAAGTGGTGGCTGGGATTTTGAACGCTCTCGGTCCGGACGCAGAGATTTCGGATGATTTGTACGACCAGATGGAAGAGACGATGTTGGAGCGGTTGAGAGATAATACGCCAGTGGTGAGAGCTCAAGCGGCGAGAGCGCTGTCGAGATTACAGGATGGCGGGGAAGAGGCTGATTTCAGTAACAGCGAGATTACCAGAGCGTTTATCGAGTTGATTGGAGGCGAGAAGAATAAAGACGCGAGAAAAGCTATTTTAGGCGCGTTGGCGATTTCTGATCACACAATTTCCGTGGTTGTGGAAAGAACCAGAGACGTTTCCGAAGAAGTGAGGCGCATCGCGTTTTTGGCGTTAGCCGCGAAGGTTCCGGTGGAATCTGTCTCGATCGAACATCGAGCGTTGGTGTTGAGAAGAGGCTTGAACGATCGATCAGTTTCGGTGAAATCGGCGTGCGTTGACATGCTCAAGAAGTGGATGTCCTCAAACGTGTGCGAGAACGATCCGATTAAGTTGTTGAAGTTGCTCGACGCGGAATCGCACCCGAACGTTTCGGAGATGGCATTGAAGACGTTGATTGAAATGAAAGCGGTGAAACCGATGTCGTACGCGACCAAGGAGAAGAGCGAGGCGAGCGGTTTGCGCAGATTTTTTCTCAAGAAATCTGCAGAAGAAGAAGGAGAAGAAGAAAAAGAAAGAGAAGTCGAGCTCTTCTCGCCGGAAGAGGCGCTGTTTTGGCGCGTCATTGTCGAAGCGCTCGCGAACCAAACGTCGAGTTCAGGGAAAGATACGTCTCTCGCCGTCGGTCAAGCGCGCGCGGTGCTCCAAGCCGAAACCGAAGAAGTTGAAGACGCTTTGGATCAGTGCTTGCCGGAATCCTCGATGGATTTACTCCGTGCCATTTCTATGCACGCGGACGGTAAAACAACAGCCTCAGTCTTTGCGGCGAGACAGTTGATGATGACGTTGAACTGCGCGGATATGAACGACGGCGCGTTACGAAGAGGTGCCGCGACGCTTGTCTACGAGCGATTGAGATCGATTGGCGACTTAAGTGACGAAAACGACGTTTCGTGTTACGCGCGAGGTGGCGATGGTGAGTGGGAAAAGCAGTTGATTGACTTGGCGAAGCGTGTGCACGACGATAACGAGCACGTTGCCGTCGTGTTGGGCGCCTGCGACAGTCTTCGCGGCACCGTGACGGAGGAAGAGAACAACAACAACGACGATGATAACGACAACAGCGTCTTTGCGGAAACGCAAGCGCTCTTCATTGCCTCTTCACTCTTCGAAACGGCAAATAACTCGTTATCATCCAAACTTCCTGCGCACGCGACTGAAGCTGTCATGCAGTCGCTCGTCCGACCGGCTATCGCGCACGCGTCCGCTGGCGTTCGCCGCGAAGGTATCAAGTTACTCGGTTTACTCCTCATGTGTGGGACGAACGCATTGACGGAAGAAACGGTTCGAATTTTACGCACGGCTGGTGATGCCGATCCATCAGAGCCGGTGAAGTGCATGGCGTTGCGCGCGCTCGGTGATGCTGCGATGTTATACGGACCGAAAGCGCTGGATGCGAGACGCGAGATGCCGGTGCCAAAGAAGGGCATTCACGTCCGTTTTGACGACGACGACGACGATGATGAAGATGAGAAAGAAAAAGAGAACAACAAAGAAGATGATGATGATGAGGACGAAGATGAAGTTCCCGGTTACCAGCTCACGCTGGAAAAGCAGCTTCTTCGAATCATCGAGTCGGCGTGTGAGCCGTTTGAAAACCCGAAAGACAAGACGGATCTGGATAAACTGGACGCCGAAAACACCGACGCGATGAATGAAGCGGCCTTTACTGAATCTGAAAACTCCGCGCAAACCATTGCGTGCGAAACGCTCGCAAAACTCGCCTTGAGAAGAGGGTATTACGCCTTTGAGCAACCATCTCTGGTCATCTCGACGCTTTTGGGCGCCATCTTTGCGTGCGATGCGCAAGAAACGCCCAGATTGGCGCAATGTCTCGCAGTATTTTTCCCAGCTATCGCGTCTGCACCGGATGCAAAGGTGAGAGCGTGCCTGATCGATGCCGTGTTGCCGTCGTTGAGAATGGCGAGTCAAAAGAAGGGCGTTGCGAAAGTTGCCGCCTTTTTGACGTCTCTCTTAGAGCTTGAGACGGGAGTATCATCATCCAACAAAGAAGGAGGGGATGAAGTATCGAACAGCGATAACAACAAAAACGCGGGCGTTATCGAACGGTCTGATGCTGGTGAAGCCGAGCTCGTTCGAGCGCTCTCGATTGAAATCTTGGCGTTGAACGCGAAACCGTTTGGTACCGGCGTCGCCGGAGCGCAGGTCAAGGCATACCACGCCGCCGTCTCGAGAGTCTTGTCTCGAGTACCGATTCCGGATGTAAAATCAATGTTAACCTCGCAACCGAACGATGGTAGTGCCGTTAATGGAAGCATCGTTTCTGAGGAGACGAAGCAACGTGTCACTTTGCAATTGTCTGAAGCGTTCGTCGCGATGAAGATGGCGATGAAGAAATGCCCGAAGGAGAAAATCGCCTTGAAAGATATCAACATCGCAAAAGATAGAATTCAAGATTCGTTGGGCGTTTCCACCTCGTCCAGTAACAGTAAGAAGAGCAAAGAAAGAGAAGAAGAAGAAGAAGAAGAAGAAGACGAAACCTTGGACGAAGACTTACAGTTTGCGGAATACACGGAAGGCGTCGAAAAGCACGCGAGCGAATTATCGCAAAGCGAAGACTTGCCGTTTTATGATCGCAAAGGACCGAAAATATCAAAACTAAAACAAAAAGTCATGGCGGCACCGGCGCGAGAGCGGTCTAAACGAGCCGCAGCTCAAGCTGCATCAGAAAAATGGGTCGAGGACGATTTGAACGTGCCGTTGGCGAAGGTAACTCCTCAACCGACGCGTTCGTCTCGACGCCGAGAAGCGTTGCAAGAGTTCAATGAATAATAAAATCTACCAAAATCATTATATACTACTATTCCTACTACTATTTCAAATTGTTACACTGAGTTGCTTATTATAACCTACGAATCGTACACATGTATCTACTGCTACGAATTTGTTCATGTCTTTTACTACGATGTCCCCGTTTTCGCTTTTAAAATCAAATTCAAAGCGTGGGGCGCAGTCAATCGCACTCGCAAATCGGAAATGTCTATATCGTGGCCGCCTTCGACGAAACCGTGCCTTTCGATTTGATAATCTTCTTCCACTCGAGCGCACTCCAACGCCTCCTCTGGGTCGATGATATTTCTATTCAACGCTAAACCAATCAAGAGCGACTTGGATGCCGCTGCCGCCGCGAATGTGCACGTCATCTCCCACGGTGATAACGACCGCAACCTCTTCTCCATCAAAAGTTTCACCTCTTCTGGCTGAGGCTGCGCGAATATCGAGTCCGAACTCAAATTCAACTGATCCCCGAACTCTCGCCTCGCCCAATCGTGCACTTTCTTCAGCGTTTTCAACTGAATCTCTCTCAATTCGCTGCCGCTAGGATGCGCCACTACGGCTTGATCGGCATCAAAAAATTCCAACAACTTCTTCACGTGAAAATCAAACGTGGCGTAGTCGCTCATGTGATCCAACGCCGTGGAGGATAACTGCATCAACGGCATCGTAAACGGTCGAATCAAATCATCCTCCTGCGTCGCCCATTCTGTGGCAATTGCGCACGCCAATAACTTGTTCGGTAATATAAACTGCGCGCGTTTTGGCGACTTTAACGGTTTCCCATCTAATAAGATTTCGTATTGGTTCGTCGACGAGGATTCCGAACCACCAGCCGCGCTCCCGATGACCTCTCTGATATCCACGTTCTCGTAATACTTCGCGACGGTCCCATCGCCTCCGATAGCATTCGCGTGATCGCTCGATTGAAAATCTCGCTTATTCTCGCTCTTGACAATCTTCTCCAAATATTCTTGTCGTTTCAACTCTCTCATTCGTTTCGTCTTCTGTTCGTTTTCCTCTTGCGTCTGGTACCGGTCCGGAGTGAAATCTTTGTTCGCTTTCTCGTTCGAATCGAATTTGGACGGGTACTTTTTCTTTCTCGTCGTCGGCGTCGTCGTTGTCGTCGCGGTAAAACCATCGCCAGAGTCTGCGACGTCTCCTTCGCGTTTATCGCGATCAACCGATGACGACGTCGAAGTCGCGAAGTACCTTTTTCTCGATTTCATCGACGCCGCGTTTTTGTTTTTGTTTTTGTTGACGTTGTTGTTGTTCGCGGTAGCGGTGGCGGCAAAAGCACCGCCTCCAAAGCCATCGAAACCATCGCGAAAGAAGACGAAACGACGGCGAAAATAACGCGCAGCAGCAGCAGCAGCACCAGTGGTGGTGGTGGCGTTGCGCGAGGAGAGTATTCGTTTCATGTCACGAGTAGTATTGTGTGTGTGAGTAAGTGAAGAAAGTGAAGAAAAAGAGCGAGACGAAAAGAAAAGTTTTATAACTTAGTACCAGCAGTATATGCAAAAAAATCTAAAAATGACGTTACGTGTACACAAAGGTAAAAACTAATCGTGCGTCCTACATGGTTTTCCTCTCAAACGGAGCACCGCTGACAAACGCGGGATGGTCTTTCGGCACCGCGTCGATGTTATACAACGGACCAACGAGAGTGCGTTCTCTTACATCTTTCATTCCGTTTTCGTTCTGGATGTCGTGGAACGCTTGCCTCTTTTCGGCACTCGGAAAACCAATTAAAATGGTGAGCTGAATGTCGTCCGCATCTTCTTGATGAAACCCTTCGCGCTGTTCCGGAGTAAACGGACCAGCTTTGATTATGCAACCATCGGTTTGAGCGACGACATCTTTGATTTTCGACGCGTAGTTGGTTTGGAAGTCTTCCTTGGCCTCGGCGCTCGCGAATTTTTTGTTCGTCACGACGTAGTGCGTCAACGCGTCGTAATCGACATCTTCTCCGGCCATAGAGTAGTAGGAAGTCACTTGACCTTCCAACAACTCGTGTCGCATCTCCGGTAAACCGGAGACTTTATAATCGCTCAACCATCCGTCGAAAGAGGCTTTGTTCGGGAAGCTATAGAGCGCCGCCAAGTCGTGCGCTTTCTGTTCGCCGTATACTTCCGCTAACGGTTGGATCGAAGCGTACCCGCACTTATGCTTCGCGGCTATTGGCACCGCCTTCGGGAGATAGTTTTTGAACTCACCCTCAAACCCGCCGCTGTTCGGTTTGAATTTGCCCAAATACTGCGTATGCGTTTTGTCGCGCACGAGAGACCCCCGAGTTAGTTACAGTTGAAAAAGGTCGTGCTAAAGACTGGTCGGCAGGCTAAGAAAAGATGAGACGATTGATGTTCTCTCCTTCCCTCCCGGGAAAGGAAGTTCTCAATGAATAAAAAAAAAGCGCGTTCGATCTCTCGCGTTTCGTCGATGAAGACGAAGGGTGCGCAAGAGAGAGAGAGCGAGAGAGAGCGAGAGAGGAAAAGCGCACCCACACAACTCTCCATTATTCTCTCGTTTTGATCGAAATAAATATTCTCTCGTTTCGATCGAAATAAATATAAAAAAAACGACACAGATCGTCGAGATCGACGACATTCGCGCGCACCAATAAGAAAGCTCTCGTGTTTGCCGTCGGAGCTGCTGCCATTTTTTCTCGCGCGTTTTAAATAGATTATGTTATTGCAGAGTGTGGTGCGATTCAATTTTGTTGTTGACTTTTTGTTGTTCTGTCGCCTCTCTCTCCTTAATTTATGGGAAGACAGAGAATAATTTAATTGGGTACCACACCACTTATTTGCCCAAAAATTTTACACGGTATCTCAATAAAATAGCGGTATCTAATAAACGATGAGAAAATAACAACACGCACGTGTTATTTGATTCGTTCGCGAGGAAAGAGAGAGAGAGAGAGCTTTACATAAGAGAGCGTCGAAGAGAGAGAGAGAGAGAGCCCCCTCGAGCGGGAACGACTTTTTGTTTTTTTTACCGCGACCTTCTCTTCGCGTTCTTAATTTTGTGAGCACACTTATTAAAAGTACGGAAACTTTTGTCGAAGAAGAATCTGTTGAACGTATCGTCGAATACTCGCTCTTTTGGACGCGACGACGACGACGACGACGACGACGACGATGGCTACCGAACGACGAAGCGACGAAGGCTTCGACGAGGAGAGGACAGAAACGGAAGAAGAGGCTTTGAACGAGGAGGAGTTCGAGGAAAACTTCGACGACGCCGTTTCCGAGCTCTCTGATTCTGTTCGCGAGGTTGGAGAAGAAGAAGAAAAAGAAGAACGACGAGGAAGAAACAGACGCTCTGATGAAGATGCGGACGTGATTTCTGCTTCAACCTCTGCCGCTCCCTCCTTCTCGGAACAGTTTCCATTTCACAAGGCGTGCTTTGAGAACGATGGAGAAACCGTGAGAGAGTTTCTTGTCACCGCGGAGAGACTGAAAACTACGAGCACGTCGCGCGTAGGAAAAGAAGAAAAATATGATTTCGATTTACTGAATTCGTTCGATTCGAGAGGAAATACCGCGCTACACGTAGCAGTCATGAGAAAAAACACGGATATCGTGAGAATGTTGACCGAACATCCTCTCGTCGACGTGAATCTGAAAAATTGCGTGCACGGATGGAAACCGTTGGACGAAGCGTTGCACGTGAAGGACAGACAAGCAGCGATTTACATCGTGACCGCGAAGAAAAGGAAAGCGAAGGAGAGTTTGGAGACAAACTCGCCGGCATTGATGCAACGATTGTTAGACGCGCCGGATTTTTCCGCAAAGTTAAAGTGGGAGTTGAATTCGCCGATATTTGGACCGATTTTGAGAAGAGTCGCGCCAAGCGATACGTACACGCTGACAAAAATCGGAACCAGAGTACGGATAGATGGAGAGTTGAGAGGGATAGAAGACGTAGAAAAGCAGATCTCGGAAGAGACGATGAACGGCGTGGAAAGTCACGGTAATCATAGCATTAACAATAATAACAATAGCAACAGCGACAAAAACGACGAGGGAGAGAGGGGTAACGAGGAAAGATATAGCTTGGACAGCAACGGCGGCGACGATTCGCAGATTTCCATCTCCTTGTCCGATATCGCGACGGCAAAGGAAGACGAGAAAGAGAAGAGCAAAACGAAAAAGAAGAAGAGAGATAAGAAAAAGAAACGCGGTGGTGGGCTTTTACCGGTATGGAACCGCGCGCCGTTTTCGATCGTGTTCTTAGCGAATCCACCAAAGGAGGAAGAAAATGGAGAAAGTGGAAAAGTCGAAACGGCGATGCTGTATTTCGACCACGAAAACAAAAAGTGCATCGACGCTTTCGAAAAAGAGAATTCTTCGATGAAATCATCATCGAGTAACAGTTCTTCTCTTCCTCAGAGCGATTTATTCAAAGATATTTCGGCGATGACTCCCGAAGAGCAGATTGAAACCGAAGTCGATCTCCTGTTTGTTGAAAACCCATCGCGAGGTGTCTACGAACCTCAGGAGTATACGTTCGCGCCCGTGGACAGCTGGGGATCGTATCTCGGAGTGTCTGAGCGGAAGAAAGAGTCTAAAATCGACGGAAGATATGCGAAAGTTATGGAAGCGAAAGGGAAAGCGATGGAAACGAGGAAATATCGAGCTGGTTTTCTGCCCGAGGATGAAACGTACGACTTTGAGAGTTACGCGAGCGACGCGAAGGAGTTTCAGGACCGGCCGATTTATCGAGACGTAACGAGAATACGTTCAGTGGGTAAGAAACGAAGCGACAACGATTTTGAGTTTGAGGATAAACGAAGAGAAAAGAGCAATAGGAGAAAAGAAAGGAAGAATGGCGGTGGTAATGACGAGAGCAGTTTGGAAGACATCGACGACGGCACGATGGGACGGAAAATGAGCTGCCGCGTTTGGCTCGTCGAAAATTTTCCGCTCAAAGTGCAAGATCTGCTTCCAGTCGTCGAAGTTGCCTCTCAGGCGAACAAAAACATGAAGCGTTTTCGGAATTTACTCATAAACTGGGGAAACGAACCGAATAGGCAGAATTTCTTCCCAGTGAAGTGTTCGATCCCAATCGCTTACACCGTACACTTGGACGTTCTTTTACACAACTTCAAGTTGCTCGAGAAAGACGAGAGCGATAGGCTACAGTTTCAGGATAAGATTTTCAACACTCCAGATGGGTACGATTTAAAAGGATTAGACGAAGCTATCAAAGAATTAGAGGATAAATTAGATAAGCTCGAAGCGACAGCCATGGCGGAGGAGGAGCGGGAACGAGCGCTGATGCAAGAAGAAGAAGAAGAAGAGGAAGAATCTGACGACGACGACGACGACGACAACGACGACAACGATTAGAGGAGACTAATATCATAGCTTTTCGAATCTCTGCGGTTCGATACGTGTAATTTACCTATATTAGTCTACAAAAAAGCATGCACGCTAAGGACTACATATGATACATTCTAGTTATTTCTTTCTATTTCCCCAAGATGACGAAGAGGATCCCCACCGCGGCGACGGCGGTGTTTCCGTCGGCGTAAAAATGAGAATCGGTTCTCCGTCCGTCTTCTCAAAATACCTCTCCAATAGCAAGGCAGCCGCGATGGAATCCAACCTTGGATCGTCACTCGCCAACGAACCACGCTTCATGGCCATCGCTTCGTCGCTCGTGAACGATTCATCGTACATTTCAACCGGAATTTTCCGTTCGCAAGTTGCCGAGGCTTGCGCCAAGGCTTCCGCAAATTGTTCGCACACTCGGTGCATGCGAATCGGAACTTTCTTGTTCTCCTTGTTTCGTGCGTTGCTCTCCGTCACCTCTCGAATCTTCTCCTCCAGTAATTCCAACTCCTCTTGCGTTTGTCGCGGATATCCAACCACGTATACGTCCGCTCGTTCTCTTTCCGCCACGCTCACAATCTCTCGAATCAACTCCACTCTCGACATGCCTTTACAAAAAACACTCTCCAAAGGTCTCGGCGCTAAACCGCCGCTAGATATCGCCAAACCGGTTTTCGAGAGTCCGTAATCGATCCCTAACGCTCGCCGAGTGGCAAAAATTTCGTTTACGGGCGCATTTTTTGCCGCTCGGTTCATCTCTTCGTCCAGAAGGGACCAACTGTCGTTGTTGTTTTTGTTGTTGTTTTTCTTTTTCCCTCCGGCGGCCAAGAATGTGACGCACCCCGCGCTTCTCTTTTTCTTCTTCGCGAAGAAGGTGCGGTAGTCGGCAAATGAGTTATTCTTCGTCGAGTTCGTCGGCAGAGAGTGCGCCGCTCGTACCGTTGTCGTCGACGGCGATGATGATGGTGTCGTCATCTCGTTCCAAATTACATCGTAGTAAGTGACGCCTGTTGTTGTTGTTGTTGTCTTTTTTTTTTGGCTTTTTTGCTTCTTTTTCTCGAGCGCGTGTGTTCGTGCTGCCCATCTGCAGGGTGGGTCGTGTCCCTCTTTTTCGGATTTTTTCTCCCCCAAGCAGCCAAGGGATTGCGAATCCAAAAGGGAGCAAAATTTTTTTCGCGCGAGGTGAAATTTTTAGCGGAAATAAAAGAAAAGCAGCTCTTTCTTATAAAAACGATTCAAAATACCTTTCGCGTCATAAAAGCACACACTCCTACTTAAAGAGATACCGCATTAAGTAAACCAAAAATGGCCTCTTTAACTTCATCCGTCGCGTTCGCGATCAAATCCTCGCCGAAGTTGTCCTCGAAGAACAACTCCAGAGCGCAATTTACGAACAAATCTTCCTCCTTGGCGAGAAAAAATCAATCGTTCGTCGTGCGCGCGGAAGGCGAAGCGGCTCCGGCGTGGTCCGCCCCGAAGTTGGACCCGAACACTCCGTCCCCGATCTTCGGCGGTTCCACTGGTGGTTTGTTGAGAAAGGCGCAGGTACGTTTATTCGCGTAGATTGATAGCTCGATGGTTTCGTTACGCGGTCCTCCACGAATCGATTTTTGATTTCTCGCATATAAAAATATAAACTGTATCGGGAAAAGGAAGCGAAAGAGAGAAATTTTTGCCTCCTTCTCTGCTGCTCTGAAACTTGGAGAGATATGAAATTCGCGGATGCGTATCGTCGATTTTAACACGGATAGAGCGCATTTCTGGATTGGGAAAGCGTCGCGTTCGATCGATTACGATTTTTTCTAAATGAATATCGCGTTAATTCGTCGAAAATCATTTCGCGTGTGCGCGTAAAGAGTTGGAATCTGATGCGCGCGGAATCGGCCGATCTCTCCTCTCTCTCGTGTTATATTTTTATATATTCGTTCGAGTTCGTTCAAAATATATTTCTTTCTTTCTTTTCTCTCTGTTTTCAAAAACTGACCCACGAAAATTTTTTTTCCCTCCTCCTCTTGAAATGAAATAATAGGTCGAAGAGTTCTACGTCTTGACTTGGGAAGCGAAGAAAGAACAAATCTTTGAAATGCCGACTGGTGGTGCGGCGATCATGCGCAAAGGCCCGAACCTCTTGAAGCTCGCGAGAAAGGAGCAGTGCATGGCTTTGGTGACTGCGTTCCGCTCGAAGAAGATCGCGGATGGCTGCATCTACCGCGTCTTCCCGTCCGGCGAAGTGCAATACTTGCACCCGAAGGATGGCGTCTACCCGGAAAAGGTCAACGCTGGTCGCGTTGGTGCCAACCAAAACATGCGCTCCATCGGTAAGAACACCAACCCGGTCAACGTCAAGTTCCAAGGTAAGGGTACTTTTGACGTATAAATGTTGCGCGATGTTGAGAGAGAACACACGCGAGAAAACTGTAAACCAAAGAGAGAGAGAACACAACAACATTTATATCAACAAAAAACAATCAAATGCGAGGCTAGTCTAAAATAATATATACTTAGTAGGGGAGAGAGAGAGAGAGAGAGAAAAGATGATGAGTTGTAATCTGTGATATAGACTTATGAATCTTTATATAATAACATTAAGGCGTTCTTTGTTTTTTTCTTCCGTTAGTGTGGCCAAAGCAGAAGAACCCAAGTTCGCACACGGCGCAGCAAAAAAAAAGATCTCGTTTCGGAGAGGCGAGACCAGAACAGAATCTCCGTTTTCGTCCGTCCCTTCCAAAAAGCGAAAAAAAGAGAGCAAAAACAAAGGGAAGAAAACCGAAAAAAAAAGAGGGTGACGTCAATTTTCACCCTTTTTCGCTCTCTCTCTGCTCTGCTCTCTCTCTGCTCTCCGACGCGCTTTTCAAAGACGAGTTTCGCGCGCGTAAAACGTCACATATATTTGTTGCTGCAGTAGTAGTTTGTAACTCTTTTACTCACACACATCGCACGTATAATAAAAATGGCTTCTTCTGTTTTGTCCGTGTCTGCGGCGTCTCTCGCCAGCAAGAGCAAAGTTGTTTCCAGCAAAGTGTTCTCGGCCAAGAAATCTGCGTCCTGCAGAAAGGTCTCGATCACCACGCGCGCGACTGGAACCATGGTCGACGATAAGACCGGGATCAAGAAGATGAGAGACGGCATCAAGGAAGCCGCCGACGAGAACTTGTTGACGCCGAGATTTTACACCACCGGTACGTTTCATTTCTCTTCCTTCCATCGTCGGGGGACGGTTTCCGATCCGTATCCTTCGTCGTCGTCGTCGTCTTTGTTTTTCATTTCTTCTCTTCCCGGTCGTATCCCCCGGCCGTAGCTTTCCTATAGATATCTTTTTTCGAGAGAAAATTCTCGGCGGATAGAGTTTGTGTTTTTTTTCTATATGTGTTTATGTCGATCGATCTATTCATCATCGACTCGAGACGACGAGGTGGAAGAAGATGTGATCCACGGCGCGCGCGCCCGCAGAGGGCAAACCCGAGAAAACGCGCGGACGACTGATCAATCTGACATCACGTATCATCTTTCTTTACATCTTAAAAAAACAGATTTCGACGAAATGGAACAGCTCTTTTCTACGGAAATCAACCCGAATCTCGACGAGTCTGAGATCTTCTCCATCTTGAACGAGTTCAGAGACGATTTCAACCAAAAGCACTTCGTCCGCAACGACGAGTTCAAGAAAGCCGCGGACAACATCCAAGGCGAACAAAGAAGAATCTTCATCGAATTTCTCGAGCGATCGTGCACGGCGGAATTCTCCGGCTTTCTTTTGTACAAGGAACTCGGCAGACGCTTGAAGAAAACCGCACCGACTGTCGCGGAGATCTTTACGCTCATGTCCAGAGACGAAGCCAGACACGCTGGTTTCTTGAACAAAGCGATGAGTGACTTTAACTTGGCCTTGGATTTGGGTTTCTTGACCAAGAACAGACAATACACGTTTTTCAAGCCGAAGTTTATCATGTACGCGACGTACTTGTCCGAAAAGATTGGCTACTGGAGATACATCTCGATCTACAGACACTTGCAAGCGAACCCGGACGACCAGTTGTACCCAATCTTCAAGTACTTTGAAAACTGGTGCCAAGATGAAAACAGACACGGTGACTTCTTCTCCGCCATCTTGAAGGCGAGACCGGAATTCTTGAACGACACGGAAGCCAAGTTGTGGAGTCGATTCTTTTGCTTGTCCGTGTACATCACCATGTACTTGAACGATCACTCGCGATCCGAATTCTACGAATCTTTGGGTATGGACACCACCAAGTTCAACATGCACGTCATCCACCAAACGAACAAAACGACCGCGACCATCTTCCCGCAAGTCATTGACACGTACAACCCGGCCTTCAAGGCTGGCTTGGACGGCATGTTGGCGGCGAACCAAAAGATGGCGGCCATCTCCAAGTCTGACGACTCTGACATCGCCAAGGCTTTGGCCAAGGCCCCGTTGTTGGCTACTTTTGCCACCGAGTTGATCAAGCTCATGATCATGAAGCCGATTGATTCTGGATCTATTGACACGACTTTGGAAGGTCACCACATGGACGTCAACGACCCGGCGTTTATGTACTAAATATTATTTGAAGAAAAAAAGAGAACAGAAACAATAACAATAACAACAACAACAATTGAGGTGAAAACGCGCCAAGGGAGTGAGGATGTCAATTGAACGAGAGCATCGAGAGAGATATTTGAGTGAGTGAGAGAGGGAGATGAGAGGAGAAGAAAACGACCAGAGGGGAGAAATCGTTCAAAAGGAGTGACGAGTCGCGGCGAGAAAGAGAAAGAAAGCTGCAGCAAAAAAACATAGCAAAAAAGGAATCAAGCGTCGTTGGAACCACATCACCGAACGATCGTTCGGTTGCGCGTTCTTGCGTGCATTTGATCTCAAATTTTTAATATCTAATACGTATATACAAAAATCGAATTACTAATACGCGCGCTTTTCTTTCTCGATATCGCCCTTTTTCGTCTCAACGTACGCGAGATGTTCTCTTCCTCGTTTTTTTTTTCGGCAGAAGAAACACACGCGCGCGCTTCCCGTTGAAACGAACGACAACATGCACCTCTAAAAACGAAACAATCGTCAAACGAGCAGAACAAAAACAACGCCAACGATGTTTTCTCGCTCCCAGAGCAAGAAACAGTCCGCCGAGAACGATTTGATCGCCGCCAACCGGCTTTTAGCGCAGCTCAAAAGAGAGTTGAACTTCAACATCAATCAGCTGGAAGTGATGCAAGCGAACGCGAAACAGGCGCACGAACGGGCGGATTTAGTGCAAGAAGTCTCGGATAAGCACGCGAAAGATTTGTTAGACACTCGCACGAAAGCAGAGGAGCAAACGAAAACGATCGAACAGCTGGCAAACGCGGTGTTGAAGAGAGAGAAAGAGTTGGGCGAGAATAAACGAGCACTGATTTTGCAAGGAGAGGAGTTGAACGCGGTGGAGAAGCAGGCGAAAGAAATCGAAGGACGTTTGGAAGAAAAGGAAAAAGAGATGGCGACTATGAAAGAGAAGATCAGAGAAGAGATGGAGGCGACGTTTAAACAAGAACTCGAGGAGATGAAAAGAAATGCCGAGGAGGAGTTAAATCGCGAACGCGAGAAACACTTGAATCAAGTGGAGACGTTGCAAAAAGCGTGGAGTCCTCAAAAGGAAGAATACGACAGGAAGAAAAGAGAACGAGAAGAAGAGGAGAAGAAAAGAGAAGAAGAGGACACGAAAAGAGAGGCGGAATTGGTAGAGACGAGGAAGGAAATCGAGCGGTTAAAGGAGGAGTTGGAGAAGAAATCATCGGAGGAAAAACCGGTGATCATCGAGACGGTGATACAATCTCCTCCTCCTCCTCCTCCTCAGGACGACTCTTCAAAAGAGGAGCTCGAGAAGTTGCGCAGAACGTGTAAAGAGCAAAGCGATACGATTGGACGATTACAACGAGAAGTCGAGTCTTTAGACGACGTCATCAACGAGCAAATAGCCATGCTCGAAGAGAACTTACGAGTCGACGAGGAGGCGGGAAACAGAAACGATAAGAAAGAAAGCAAAGAGGAGAATTCCAAAGCTGAACAAGAGCAAAGACAACGCGCGCAGGAAGAGGCACGCATTCACGAGGAAACGCGTGCAGTTCTCGAAGCAGCCGTAGCGGAAAAAAGTAAACTTCTCGACATGAGAGATAAAGAGATATTCACTCTTAAGAGATCGATTGAAAACTTGAAAAGATCCGCCGAAGTGAAGCAGCGTAACTTTGAAGACAAGTTGAGCGAAGAAAAATCGAAACACGAGCTCGAATTGATGACGTTACAGACACGCTTGGAAGCTTCGAGCGCGAGTGCGAAGCAATACGCGGAAGCCGAAGCTGAAGCAAAACGTCGCGTGGAAGTTTTGGAGCGACAAAACTCCAAACGGATCATAGAGGAAGCGACTTTGCGAGAGACAAACGCCAAGAACGCGTCTCTGCAAAAACCACAGCAGGAGCACAATCTGCTTCCGAAACGAGACGCATCGATGGCAACAAACGCAGAAGCGCCCACAGCACCGACCGTTCCAAAAGAAAAGAAAGACGATCTAGACGATGGCGAGGACGAGGACGAAGAAGAGCCAATCGATGAAAAAACCGAAATCGCGAGCTCCTCGCAGTCCTCCTCGCCGCCTTTTCGAGACGCGAAAAAAGACGTCGCAAACTTGCGCAAAAAAGTCGCCGAGGCGAGAAAAAGTGCTAGATCAGCCGCCAACTCTCCATCCTCGCCGAACACGCAGTCTCCAAACGCGCAGAAGAAATCTGAAATCAGCGCGCTCGGCGAGCGAAGCATCGTTAAACGCGCCATCGAGGCGCAAAAAAGAGTCGAAGAAGCCGCGAAAGGTTTGAACAGAATAAACGAGAGTCAAAAGAGACT
>Ga0255763_1001354_pt1 | contig 25373 bp, 16 predicted proteins | sample 041ome_2_FD_179963 | JGI IMG/M metagenome (GOLD analysis project Ga0255763, IMG submission 179963) | Coastal salt marsh microbial communities from the Groves Creek Marsh, Skidaway Island, Georgia - 041406US metaG (version 2) | ecosystem: Environmental > Aquatic > Marine > Intertidal zone > Salt...
GAGTGGAGGAGAAGGAGGAGGAGGAGGAGGAGGAGGAGGAGGAGGAGGAGGAAAAGCGGGCACTTTGAAACGAGAGCAAGTCATCGACCGTCGCGAGCGCGGTAAGCTCAACGAGAGCGACGACGCGCTTTGGTATTCGCAGCCTCGGTTTTGCACGCACGTGGACGATGGATTTTTAGAACAGTTGACGCGTTTGTATCGGCAGCGCACGACGCCGGAGTATAAGTGTTTGGATTTGTGCTCGTCGCACGTGTCGCATTACCCGTACGAATACGAATACGTTCTCGGCCACGGTTTAAATCGCGAGGAACTGTCCAGGAATGGTGCGTTTCAAGGCAATTTCTTCGTGCGAAACTTCAACGAGAATCCAACCATAGACGCTCCGGATCAAACGTTCGACATGGTATCGATGTGCGTTTCGATTCAATACATGCAACGAGCCGAGGAGCTGTTTAAAGAAATTTTTCGAGTGTTGAAACCCGGTGGAGTGGTGATTATCTCGTACTCGAATAGAATGTTTTACGAGAAGGCGTTGAGCGTGTGGCGAGACGGCACCGGATATTCGAGGACGCAATTGGTGAAGAGTTACTTTCAAAACGTGAGCGGGTTTACGGAGCCGGAAGTAATCACCGAGGTGTTACCGGACGGAGTCGAGGACGAAAAGAACGTCTTCGTGAAAATTATGAAAACGTTCATGAAACGCGCGAGCTCGGATCCGTTCTATGCGGTCGTGAGTTATAGGAACTTCAAACGCGTCGAGTGAGAGCGCCTGCACTATATTATTATCGGTCATAGTCTATTTAAAAATAATTCAATTCTACGCATTGCTACTGCTATTTTGTTCCTCCTCTTCTTCAGTTTCTTTCTGTTTAATTCGTTCCATCAACGCTTTCCTACCCAACTCTTCTCTCAGCTTCTTCTTTTTAAGCTCCTCGTCCATGGCTTGCTCGCTTTCGTTTCCCGAGGCCGTATCCTCTCCGGATTTTGCCGGCGCCGGCGCCGACGCATTCGAAGAAGAACCGCTCTTACCCGCCGCCGCAGAAGTAGCGACGATATTCATCCCGAGCAGTTTACGGCCTCTCCACCGAAAGTACACGTTCCCACCGATAACTCCAAACAACGCCACGCCAAACACCCTCTCCTCTCTGTTGATTTCTCCGCCGAGGAACACGGCTAAAACCAGATACCAAATCGGCCCGTATTTCGCCGCCCGTCGAACCGGTTCCTCGTCGCTTAACTCGTTCTTCAACTTTTTACAGAGCACTAACAATCCACCCAACGCGCCGTGAGGCCCGAGCGCTAACGCTTCCGCCTCCGCTGGTTCTCCAGTTACGATCGTTCGATGGATGAAATCGAAAGCGAAATACAACGTCCCAGTCACCGCCGACGTGACCAACAACAATTCGCAAACGACTCTGCTCCCAACGAACGCTCGCTTGAGCAAAACCTCGACGCAAAAAACCACGCCAACGACCGCCGGCAACACGAGTAAAGACGGAGAGAGAATCTGACTCGTGACCACCGTCCACGGTTTTCCGAACAGCGACGAAAACGTCAGCGGTAAACCGAACGAGTTATTAAAAGTGGTTGAGAAATCAAACACGTAACACGAGAGTAACACGGACGAGACGATTTGCGATAAAGGAGACAACGCGCGAAATTGTTTCACTCGCTTGTGCACGCGCTCTCGCGTCCTCGTCGTCGGTTTTGTCGTCGTCGTCGTGGTGGTGGTGGTGTTCTCGTTCTCCATCGTTCGATCTCGGATGGATTGTATCGACGATAAAAAGCAGCAGCAAAGTGCGCTTTTGTGCTGATTTTTCCAATTGAATTCGCCACTTTAAGGACTCGTCGTCCCGGAATAAAGAGCAGGAAAGGACAAACGGAAGACGACGACGCGATGAAGAAGAGCTCCTCGTCGCGGGTTTCGAACAAACGTGGCGGTCGATGCATCGAGAGAAGGACGTCGGCCTCTCTCTTTCTTCTTCTTCTTTTCTTCTTCTTCTTCTTCTTCTTCTCGGGAAGAACGAATCGCCTCGTCTTTGTCGACGCGGAAGAAGAAGTCTCCTTCGTTCCGCGAGCGCCAAAGACGAACTATTTTTCCTCCTCCTCCAATTCTTCATCCTCTTCGACGCCGACGCCGATACGCGAAGCGTGCGAACCGCTCTCGGTGCCGTTCGAAGACCGGTGCGACTACGTGACGACGACTCCGTCGTGCTCCATCGAGAATCAATCCTTCGTAAACTACCCGAAGGTGTACTACTGCGCGGCGAAAGGCGGGAACGTTTTGAGCGCACTCTTTGCTTTGCTGCTGATAAGTTTGTTCTTTCACGTGCTCGCGACGGTGGCGGAGTGCTTTTTCTGCCCGGCGTTGGCGAAGATTTCGGTGTATTTGAAACTGAGAGACGACGTCGCGGGCGCGACGCTGTTGGCGTTTGGGAACGGCGCGCCGGATATTTTCGCGCAGATTGCCGCGCTGAACGATTTGAGTTCGAACGAGGAAACGGATGGGATACCGTTGGCGTTAGGGGCAGTCTTAGGTGCCGGTATGTTTATTGCGTTCGTAGTGTTTCCGTCCGTGGTTCTAGCCGCGCCTGAATCAAATTTGAACGCGAGGCGGCTGAGAAGCGGGAGAAGAGTCGGTGGATACGTCGAGGTAGATAAGACGGCATTTATGAGAGACTGCGGGTTTTACTGTTTAGGTGTGATGGCGTTGGTTAGGTGCATAGTCGTCGGCGAAGTGACGTTTAGGAATTCCATGCAGTTGTTTGCGTTGTATGCGCTCTACGTAACGAACGTGTTGTTGCCGGAAGGATGGAACGCGAGGGACGTTGGCGGCGGTTTAGCTGAGAGACTAGCCGCGTTGAGACGAGAACCGAGCGCTTCGGCTAGGTCTTTAGAGAATAATAATAACAGCAACAACGTTTTAGACGACATAGCCGAAGAAGAAGAAGAGGGAGAAGAGGAAGACAATGGCGATAGCGAAAATAGCGATGCCGACGCCGAAGTAGGTTTGCTCGTCGACGAAGACGAGGATGGTGAAGAAGAAGACAACGACGATAACGACTCGTCCTCTGCTTCTGAGATTTCTTCGGAAACCCCCTTCGACGACGAATTAAGCGATGGTGATGATGCTGATGATGATGATGATGACGATGACGACGGATCAATCTTACATCACCCTTGGGAGCGTGGATGGCGACGAAGTCGTCTCTACGATGCGAGAAACGGCGAGTCTCTGTGGAAGCAGTGCTGGCTCGCGTTTACGTCCATAGCATCGTTTCCAGTCTTCATCGTTCGCGAGATATTAAAGTTCACAATGCCTGAGCTCGGGTTTAACGGACGTCGCGTGAGACGTTGGCAAACGAGCGCGTTGCCGATATGTGCGCCGCTCTTTTTCGTGTGGGCGGAGAAGATGTATCCGGGCACCATTCACACCGGCGGCATCGTGTACGGCGGTATAGTTGCGACAGCTTTTTCCGCCATCATCTTCACCGCTTGGCCACACTTGATGCCAGATAACTACGCCGTCACGCGACGAAGCAGAAGCGCACGGAGGAGAGCTCCAACGACCAACTATCCGACAACGACGAGCAATCCAGCTTCTCGTCTTTTTTCTGGCATGCTCACCATCGTTGCTTTCCTCGTCTCCATGGTTTGGATGGACGTCGTCGCTGGCGAAGTTGTTTCCTTGCTGACAGCTGCGGGTAAAATTTGCGGCATCTCCGAAGCTTTGCTCGGCGCCACTGTCCTCGCGTGGGGTAACTCCGTCGGCGACTTCATCGCTAACCGAACAATAGCTCGAGACGGCCGCCCAAAAATGGCCGTCGCCGCATGTTTCGCCGGACCCACCATGAACGTCTTGTTAGGTACCGCCGCTGGTTTAGCCTTTCGAACGTTCTCCTCGGGCGACATGAAAAATATCCGAGCTGCGAACGAACTCCTCGTTTTATTCGCGTTTCTCATCTGCGGCTTGCTCTTCTTGCTCTTCGCGGCGCCGTTCTTGTGGAGATGGAGGGTCGGCAAGAAACAAAGTTACGCGATGATGGGATATTACGCGGTCTTCGCGGTATTGTACGCGCTGACGAGCACAGGGGAGATATTCAAAACGCCGTGGGTTCGTTCCGAGTGAGATTCTTTGTATTTTTTTTGTATTATAATCAATACGTGCGGTGTACTACATACCGCACGGTACATGTTTTTCTTTAAAGCAAAGGTTATTGTAAATCGTGTAAAATAGAAGTCAGAAGTGCCTCGTTTTTTAATCTCATTTCGTCACTCCAAAAGCGACGTGAAAAGAGAGGGAGAGAGAGAGAGAGAGAAAGAAAGAAAGAAAGAAGCGAGCGCACGCGTTCGCGCGAGGATAATAAAAGAAGAATGGTTCTAACGCGCGTTTCGACGAGCGCGCCCGCGCGTGGCGACAGATGTCGTCGTCAGCGCAGGACTCCACGGACTGATGATTGGAAAAAGTTAACCTTTTCCAATTCGTATCTCCGTCATCAACGAAAAAAACGCCTCGCTTTCTTCCCTCGCGCGTCCTCGTCGACGGAACAACCGCAGAAACGAAACGCGACCAACGCGGAGTCCGTGGCGGTGCAGCGGCGTTTGGCTCGAAAGATGGCGGAAGCTCAAGCCGGGTGGATCGTCATGAGCGAGAAAGAGAAGACGATGAAAAAGAAGAAGAAAACGACTGCAGAGTTCGTTAAAGAAGAAGGAGAAGATGTGCTGGTGGACGAAAATACGAGCGCGGACGAGGACGAGGACGCTCTGTATAACCTCTCCTTAGTGAACGCGACGGCGCTCGAAGAGGCGTTTTCGAGGGGCAAATGGCTGCTGTTTTTGCTCGTTTTACAATCGTGTTCGAGTTTTGTTTTGTCGTCGAACGAGGCGTTGATTCAAGACAACGTCATCATCACGTTGTATCTGACGATGTTAGTCGGCGCGGGCGGGAACGCCGGGAATCAAAGCGCGATTGAGGTCATCACCGGATTAGCTACTGGAGCGATAGAGTACAACGGAGATAGTTTTAGAAAGACGATATCGAAACAGTTGCAAGTTGGCGCTTTGCTCGGTTTCTTTTTGGGAGCTGGAAGTTTCGTGCGAGTGTACGTGACGAATAGAGATTTGATCGGGAGTTTTGCAATTTCTGCGGCTTGTTTTTCCATCGTGCTCTGTTCGACGATAGTTGGTGGTGCGTTACCGTACGTATTAATATTTTGTGGTCAGGAACCAGCGAATGCTGGGAGTAGCGTCCAAGTGTGTATGGATGTGCTTGGCGTGACCATAACGTGCTTAGTGTGCACTTACATATTCCAAAACGCGGACTTTGTCGTTGGCATGTTGCATTCGACAGCGGCGGCATAGAAGATTCCACACCTGTGTATTTTATTTGTAATGCTAGATAGATTGCTGGGGAGAGCGCAGCGCGATATGCTGATGATATTCGTATTTAGTATGATTGTAGTAGTAGTAGTATTAAACATCAAATGATGATTTCGTGTTTCGATCGCAAAACGCAATCGCCGCTTCCAAGTTCCCGAATTTCTCTAATAATTTAGCTTTTGACTCTGCCTCGCACGTCGGTGATTTACCGTATTGAAACATTTTCAGCCAGTGTCTTTTGCGCTGATTAATAAACCAGTTGTTGATTTGCGTCGCATCGAGTGTAGTTTTGGCTTTAATCGCCGCTTTGTCTTCTTCGGTTGGGTACGGCCAGCATATCTTCTTGTTCCAAAAGTGCTTCAAGACAATCAAAGCTTCTTTTGGGAGTTTGCCTTTCGGCTTTTTGTTCAGCCAGTCTTCTTCAAGCGCGGGGATATCGTCTTTATATTTTTCGAGAAGTTGTTTTCGAAAGGCTTCGTCGGATTTTACAGAAAGCTGTAACGAGTGGTCGTCTTCATCGTGGTCTGCGCCGCCGAGGATTTCCTCGTCTACCTTCTCGACGCCTTGCTTGCGTTTCTTCGAAGCGGCTCTCTCAGCAATATTTCGTGTACTTTTATCGGTCTCATCGCTCTGTACCAAAGTCAATTCTTTCATTTTGACGTCAAAGCTTTCGCACGCGCGATCGGTTTCGTCGTAAATTGTCATCAACTCTTTTTGAAATTTGCGAGCGTTTTCGCACGAGTGCTCCATGAACGCATCCAACTCTTGCTTAAACTTGGTGTCCTCACATATGCGTTCTAACGAGTCTCGCCGGAAGGACGAATCTGGAATTCTACACAAGTCCATATTTTCAGTCTCTTCGCTCCCGTCTATGGTAAACGTCGTCACGTTCGACGACGACGTCGGCGACGGCGAAACATCGCTCGAACGCTGGCGAAAAGTTTCTCTTTCGGCGTCTAATTTTGCGAGAAACTCTTTATCCTTCGTCTCTAAACTCTCTCTTTCTCTCTTCGTTTGCGCGTTTAATTTCCTACACGTCATCATAATTTCCACGTACTCTCGAAACTTTTCGTGCATTCTCACTGCCAAAACCAACTCCTCTCGCGTTCGCTTTGGTTTCGCTGTTGTCGTCGTCTTCGTCGCTTTTCTCGAAGCCGAGACGACTTTCGCTTCGGCCGGCGCCAGTCGATCGTCGGCGCGTGACTTCTTCTTTTTACAAACACCGGTAGCGACACGAGCACCGGATGAAGGCCGGTCTTTTTTATCCTCCACGTGTAAAACTTCTCGCTCCAACATCGCGTTCCACTCGTCGTCGATGAGGTCTTCGCGTTCGTTCATCTCCGAGTCAAACATCGCCTCGTCGTTCAAATCCCGCGCGCGGATATTTTTAGCATCACTCGAAGATATCGTTCTCTTCGTCGTCGAGAAAAGAGTACTCTTCCGTTCCTCTTCTTTTCGATGCCGTTCATCGTCGCCGCGAGGCGCCGCCGCGAGAAGAAAATTCCACGAAGCGGCGAGGTCTTCTTTTCCCTCGATGTCCTCTCGATCGCGGAGACGAAGAAGGAAATCGTCGTCGATGTCGTCGTCGTCATCCTTTCGACGAGAAGGAAGGTGTCGTTGATGGTCGAAGAAGGAGAAGAAAAAATCGGTCGGCAACGCGTCGACGAGCGGCGGCGACGACGACGACGACGTGGTGGTGGTGGTGGTAGTCGACGTCCACCCCGTCGATCTTTCGTCGAGAACTGTTCTCGAGAGCGGGTTTTCGCGCTCGGACGCGCGCATTTCGCTTCGCGAGAGTGCGCGCGCGCGAGAGAGAGACGTGCGTATCGCGCGCCTTTTTACGCGTATTTTCGTCTTTTTTTTGTGTCGTTTCTCTCCAAAAAATGTCGTGGCAAAGCCGTCGCTTGTCGTCGTCGCTGCTGCTGCTGCTGCGGCACAGGCACCACCACCACGGCGTCGATCTCGCGCGTCGACTGAGCAGCTCGTCTTCGACGACGACGACGACGACACGAGGAGGAGGAGGAGGAGGAGGAGGCAAAGAAGATGATGAAGAAGAAGAATCGATAGAATCCATCGCGAGAAGAAATGGAAAATTCGATTTTCTTCGAGTCGCGGAGCGGTTGTTTGAAAACCAAGGAAAGAACAACGGGGAGGAGGAGGATACGAAAGAAGGAAACGGACGGCGATACGCGGATAAGAGAGCGGAGCACACGAGACGTTGGGAGTACCACGCGTGGCATTTTTTGTGCGCGTTGATGCCGCTCGGTTTGAGCATGGCGATGGTTTCCTACGTGAGGAGGAATCCGCATCCGAACTTGGTCGAGCGCGCGAAGAACGAAAAGGAAAAGAATAGAATTGAGATGGAAGAGGCTTTAAAAGAGAGGAAGAAATTAGAACAAGACGTGATTGAGAGCGCGAGGAAAGAGGAGGAGGCGAGGTATGGGAAGCTCATGGAGAGGATGGAGCGGCTGGAGAAGGAGGTAGTGGAGGCGAAGAAGACGAAGCAGACGGCGGCGAGCGCTTCCGCCGCCTCGGATGAAGTTTCTTCTCACGCTTCCCTTTCTTCTTTGTCGTCTGGAGCGAGTAAAAAAGACGCGAAGTAGTTATTATTATTATTATCATTGACGTTGTTAGGTTTTGCTTAGAGCATTAGCTTTAGTAGTATTAGTGAGTTTCGCAGTAGTACAGTACATTCAGATTGCTAAAAGGCTCGCTTGATGGACAGCTTTTTCGTCGGCGCTCGAAAATCAACTCTAATTCTCCCATCTTTTCCATTTTCGTGCTCGTAATACTCGTAACTCTCGAGCATTTGTTTCAACTCACCTCTCGTTTTCTGCAACGTGTTCACTTTTATATCTCGAAACATCTTTTCGATGTCTTTCCCGTGTTTCTTCATCAGCGTTTCGCAGATTCTCTTTTGCCTCGGCGTCAGTCGCTTCGGCGGCGCCGCGCCGTTTGAACTCGCCTCTCCCACAGCTTTCCTCAACTCGTCCCGATCCGAGTTTTTCGTCAGCGTCTCTTCGGTCACTTTATTCTTCGTTTTCTCGTCGTCTATGTTTTTTACGTTATCGTTCAGCGCGTTTCTCCCGCCCGAGTAATAAAAACTATTCGCGTCGGACACCAAGCCGTTTCTCGAATAGTTATTCACCAGAGACGTTTCCTTGTCCCAATCCGCATCTCGCGTCGCGCCGGGGAGACGAACCGGTTTGACCTCTAAAAATTGTCTCGCTTGTTTCAATCTGCCGACTTTGACCGTCGAGGAAGCCGCTTTGTGCTTCTTCTTCCGGCGGCGAGAGGAACCCATTTTTTCGTCTCTTCTTCTCTCTGCCGCCACCTATACCTCTTCCTCCCCGGGAAAACTTTTACCAACAAACTCTTCTGCTTTAAAAAAAAAGTCACGCGCGCGCTGGGAAGGAAAAACGCGATAAACTTCTCTCTCTCTCTCTCGAACGCGACGCGCGCAAACAAAAAGCGTTTTCAACGAGAGCGAGGTCCGGGGGGTCCACAGAGAACAACAACGACGACCGCTCTCTCCGCTCCTTTAAAAATAAAACCGGGGGGTGTCGGTTTTGCCTTTTTTTCACAAGAGACTACTTTTTAGGGTTTGAAACACTTTTTCTCTGTTTCATTTAGGGTTTTTTATTAGATTTTTTCGGAAAAGGAGCGCGCGCCCTTTTCTCTTCATTTTCTCGCAAACAGAGCAGAAGAGAAGAGTTTTGTCATCACGCGTCCGCAGGCGAGAGAAGACATGTCGTCCTCGTCGGAAACGCAAGCGCTCTTGAGCCAAGGAGGAGACGGGAAGAAGAAGTCTTCTTCCTCTTCTTCCTCCATCAAATCGTCGTTAAAAGCCGCGACGGCAATCGTCGCCGTGTCGACGTCTATTTTTGCGACCGCGACGTATGCGGTGAGTCGGTCATCGTCAGCCCGCGGCGCTTCTTTGGGCAGCGCGCAATCGGAGCACGGTTTGGACGCGTTTAAACGCGCGATCGCGAGCTTGGGCGACGATGTCGTCGCACCGGTCGCTGGTGCGAACGATAAAGTCACGTTAACCGTCGGGTGTTCGCACAAGGACGTTCTCAAGCGATTGCCGTTCGATCCGGAAGGATGGGATTCTAAAGTTGGCGCGAAGTTAATCACGGAGAGCAAATCGAAAACGTTTGCCTTTGAAGACGCCATCGAGATGACAGAGGTTGGCTGCGGAAAGTTCCAAACGCCGTATAAGTTAGGCAGCGGCGCAAAGTTTGGGTTTTATTTGTACGAGAAAGCGAACCCGGAGAACTACGTGAGTGATATCGGCGGAAAGTTGTTGTTTAACGAGGAAGAGGAGGAGGAAGCGGCGATCGGCAAAGGCGAGAAGGAGGCGGGGAGCAAAACTTCGAAGAAAAAGGGTTCTTCGTCTTCATCTTCATCTTCTTCGGTTTCGAAAGCTACCTCCACCACGGAAACTGCCTCCACGGATTACGCCGCGCAAGCCGCCGCGGCGGAGCAAAATGCGAACGAGAGAGCGAAGGAAATCACCGCGTTGTTGTCCGCGAGCATCGGGAAGAAGAAGCACGGAAGCAACTCGGCGAAATCGGCGAAATCGGCGAAGAAGCAAGTCGAAGAGGAAATCGAAGAAGAGGTTTCGGAGGAAGGTCTAGTTGAAGAGAATACTTCTTCATCTAAGAAGCACTCTTCTTCTGTGAAGAAGACCGTGAAAGGTTCGAAGAAATCTGATCCAGCTGCGGTCGCTTCGGAAGAACTCGAGTCTTCCGGGATCCAAGTCGTCGGCGAGTACTTTGACTGGGGATGGTGGATGTCTGCCTTGTCGCAAGGTACGCAATACCAAACGACCGATATCACGTGTGAGAATACCACGTGCACGATGCAAGTGTGCGAGAAGACGAAGTGCACGGAATACAAGAAGGAGTGCGAGTCCACTGAAATGTGCGACGATCTCGGAGATTTCGTGAAAGAGCAAACCGCTTCCATGGGCAAATCTGGTATCACCAAGAAGCAAGCGGCGAAAGCTTTGGAGGAAGCGACCAAAGCGAGTTCGGAAGTTTCAGAGTTTCAAATTCAGACGACTTCTTCGTCGTCGAAGAAGTCTCATCACAGACACTTGCTCTCTCACCACCACCACCACGCTACGGAGGAGGTGAGTGAAGAAGAAGTGAAACCAACGCACGTGAAGGTGCACAATCACAAGCACTTTGCCGGCTTCGGTTCCGACGCATTGCAGGAGGATGAAACCAGCGAAGAAGGAGATCTCGACGAAGAACTCGAAGAAGCGCAAGAAGAATTCGAAGAGGAAGAAGAAGTTCCATCGAAGAGCAAGAAAACTTCATCAAAGAAGTCTTCCAAGAAATCTTCCTCCTCCAAGCATCACTCCAAGCACCACGAAGAAGACAGTATCGCCGACACCGGTGCAGATGAGTTCGACGTGCGACACCCGGCGCACATCGCCTCGAGAATGTCTGGCTGCACGACGCAACACGTTGCGGAGAACATGGAGTTTTACCCGCGAGTTCACGGTCCGGCAAACGCCAACCACGTTTACATTTTTGGCGGTTGCTACGCCGACCGCGACCACGCGACGTGTAATATTCCGATTGATGTCAACCCGAAACAGTGCGTAATTGTCCGCTTGAATGACAAGAACTTCCAAGAAGCGGTTAATGCGTGCTTGGAAGAAGCGCCGGTCGATGGTAAGTGCGTCAATTACGGCAAAGAGTCCAAGTACGGAATCTTGCCCAGATGGGATGTGACGCAAGTCCACAACATGCAAAGAGCTTTCGCGGACACCGAATTTAACGGTTACCTCGGCAGCTGGGACACTTCGAATGTTCGTAACATGAACCAAATGTTTGCAAACAACAAAGCATTCAACGGCGACATTCGTAAGTGGAGTTTTGAACATTTAGGTTCCGCCACTGGAATCTTTGATGGTGCCGACAAGTACAACGCCAAGTGGGAGTGCGGTTTCAAGGCGACTGGAATAATCGATTTCAGCTCGTGCCAATCGTCAGAAACGTTGAAAAAGCAAAAAGAAATCGAAGAAAAAATGCAGCGTTCGCACTTCGTTGCAAACCCGGAGTACAACCCGGAAGAGAACACAGTGCAAGAAGACACTGAGCCACAATCTTCGGCAACGACGTTTGATGACGAGAACGCAGAGAAGTACGCCGCAGAGAGAGAGCAAGATTTCAACGCGCAAGTCGAAGAAGCGAACGAGGAAGAAGAATCCTCCGGTGGTTTCTTGAACAAACTTTTTGGGGGCGGTAGTTCTTCCTCTGCCGCACCCAAAGAAGAACACGAAGAGCCAACAGCAGCAGCAGCAACAACATCAACTGTTTCCGATGATGGCGATTATGAAAGTAGCAATGAACAACAACAACAACAACAATTACCAGAAGAACTCGAAGATGACGCGAGTTTCCTAGCATCTTCTGAAGTTGACGAGGACCGAGCATCTAGCGTTTCCCCCTCTTCTTCTTCTTCTTTTTCTACGAATACCTTCACGGAGAAGGAGTTAACTGATGCAAACTTTAAACAGCAAGTCGCTTTATGTTTAGCCGAAGAGCCGAAAAGAGGTGACTGCATGGACAACGAGTTTGGGCCGATGATTTCTTGGGACACGTCGAAAGTCACCAACATGTACGAAGCGTTCGCGAACCCTCCGACGTCAGTCGAAGGCGATGAAGCTTTTACCTTCAATGGCGATTTATCCAAGTGGGACACCTCACAAGTCACCAACATGCGAAGAATGTTCAGCAACGCCAGGCATTTTGAAGGCGGCGACTTGAGCAAGTGGGACACCTCTCACGTTCAAGACATGTCTCAAATGTTCTCCGGCGCGAGTTCGTTCGATGGAGATATCAGCTCCTGGGACACCTCGCGATGCGAAGACATGCACCAAATGTTCGAAGACGCGCGGCAGTTCAACCAAGACATTGGTAAATGGCAAGTCGGCAAGGCTTTGAAGATGAGTTCGATGTTTCACAAGGCTGAAAGCTTCGACCAAGATTTGCGAAAGTGGTCCGTGGCCAAAGTCGCCGAGCAAGAGGACATCTTCAAAGGTGCTAGCGCTTTTAACGAAAAATTTGAATGCGCATCAAAGCACAGCGGTCCAATCATGTCGTGTAAGGACAAAAGCGAGAAGGAATACGGGAACAGCAACGTGCTTTCCAAAATCTTCGGTTAAAATGAAACAACGTCGTCAACAGAGAACTACTGCGTAATCGGGAATCAGCGTTACGCCAGTCGCGAAAGGAAAAGGAAAGAAAGAGATTAACAAAGAAAGGGAAACAAGTTATTGGTAACAACATTACGAGATACTATCACTTTATACATTATACATACATTAGTGTTTAATTTAAAAGAAAGAAGAAACTGTACTTACGAATATTCAGAAACGAGTGCGACGACGCGTGCGTGTGAAGGAGAGAGAGTTCACCTTCTTTCTGTCTTTTTGCATTTTTTTCATCGCTTTTCGTAATTTTTTACGATGGAAGAAAATTTTTCTCACCTCACGAGAGAGATCGAGAGAAAAAAAGCACGCGCCCGCACGCTATCCGCGGAGAGAGATAACGAGTTAACTCAGCAAGGTCTGTGTGGCCAACGAACTCTTCCTTATTCGGTAGGCTTGAAAGAGCTCGTGAAAAGAACGCGAGAAGAAAAGCGACGCACCCGCGCGCGGCCTATTTTTTTTATTCCGGATTTAAAAGGCCGCGGAAAGAACGCAGGAATTGCATCGGGATGAGCGCGCGCAGAATGCAATCGGAGGCGGAGCAGGTGCCCTTAATGGGCACAAAAGTGGACGACGTCGACGAAACGAGGAATACGAAATCTACGCTGAAGTACATTTCGGCCGCGGCGGCGTTTGCGGCGGCGTGCGCGTTCGTTGGTGTTTCCACCAACCAGGCGAGCAGCGGCAGCGGTGGATTGTCTTTGCTCGGGAAGAGCAGCGGTAGCGGCGGGTCTTCGTCCACCGGGGCGAAAGAAACGATCACTTTGGTCACCGGATGCTCTCCGCGAGATTTAATCTTCAGCTTAAACTTCGATCCGGACACTTGGACCGGGAAAGTTGGGGCGAAGTTGATCACCTCGGGAATGTCCAGCGAGTTCCTCTACGAAAAAGCTTTAGATATGACGGAAATCGGGTGCGGCGTGTACACGGCGGAATACACCATGGCACCGAACGCCACGTTTGGATTTTTCTTGTACCAAGTTGGGAACTCTACGTCAAAATATATGTCTGATATCGGCGCGCAAGTAGAGAACGGTCCAATTAAGCAGTCGGAGATTGCAGCGCACGCGTGGGCGAACCAAAATAAAGCAAGCTTAGAGAACCACTTGGATTCGACCGGCACTTTAGAACAAGGCGAGATTACGGACGCAGAGGAAGACGTGCAGTATTCCGATTTGGCCGCGTACAGATCAGCTGTAGAGAGCGGGCACGTGGACAAAAATGGACACTTGGTGGAAGAAGCCGATCCGGAAAACATCAAGTTAGCGCCGCAGTTGCCAGCTGGGTATAGCCAAATCCAATATTACGATTGGGGCGCGTGGTTGAAGTACATCGTTCATGGCGTCGATCGCAGCGAAAATCAAATCGAGTGTGATCCAAGCGCGAACACGTGCACATTGCAGCACTGCTCAAAGTGGCAATGTACGGATTACACGAAGCCATGTCAAGAAGGTATCACCGGATGCACGCACCCAAAAGATTTCATGAGCGAGGCAAAATTGGGGAGACTAGGCACGGTTAAGAGGTACAAGAACCCGAAATCGATGCCGGCGAGAATTGAACCGAGAGAGTGGACACCAAAAGAAGTGAGAGAGATGAAGAAGAAAAGCGCTTCAGATACTTCATCGTCGACGACCTCGAAGACTTTGAAAAAGCACGGCGTTAAGCAAGTTGGAGAACGCGTTATTTTGAAAGCGGCATCTTCCTCCGCGAAACCAGCCTCGAAAAAGTCTCATAAGCACTCGAAAACGTCGATTGATGCAGAAGAAGAGCAACCTCCGTCGGAAGATATTATCGAAACAATTGTCGAAGACATCGCGGATGATGTCATCGTGCCTACTTCCAACGTCGCCGCGAGAGCTTTTCACTGGGACAGATCTGCCGCCGGCAGCAGATCGGTTCGAAGGGCGTTGCAATCGTTTCCGTCGATCGCAAACGGCGTGTTTTCGTACACTCCTGCTCACACGACGAAACCGACGCCTCAACTTGGTTTGGGGCGAATTTATCCTTCGAGTTTAATCAATTACATGGCTGATTGCAACACGAAGGTTTTACACGCGACGAACAACGGCAACGCAAACGTAGAGTATTATCCAAGAGTAAACGACGTGTCTAACGCTGGCAGAGTGTACATTTTTGGTGCGTGCTTCAACTCGCGTGACCAAAACACGTGCGCTGTGCCGTCAGATACGCACCCGGCGGGTTGCAAAGATGCAACGGCAGGTTCACAAACGAACACAAACACGGCGACCACAACCGGGAATACGCGAAAGGGTAATACCGCCGAGCAGCAGACGGTGACGACTGCTACGGCCATTGAAGATGAAACGCTGTCAAACGCTGATGAAAGTGGAGTTGAGTCTGCGGCAACGACGTCGACTGCAACGACTGCGACACCTATCGCTTCGCAATACACGCCAATCACCAATCAAAACATCCACGAAGCCGTGGCTGAGTGCCTGGGCTACGAACCACTCGCTGGTGAATGTCCGGAGAGTCAATACGGCGTCATGTCCGATTGGGATGTCTCCCGCGTGACGAACATGGACCAACTCTTCTACGATCCTCCGCGTGTTGGCGGAGACAAGATGAAATCGTTCGACGGTATGCTCGGCAATTGGGACGTGAGCTCAGTGACATCGTTTGAGAAGATGTTCAAAAACGCCAACGCTTTTAAAGGCACGAACTTGTACAACTGGGACGTCTCCTCGGCGACAAATATGCATGGCATGTTTGAACACGCGGAAAGCTTCGTTGCAAAAATTTCCGGATGGAACGTCGGGAAGGTGAAAACCATGGCCACCATGTTCCAAAATGCCTTGCTCTTCAACCAGCCGTTGGATAGTTGGGACGTATCTTCCTGTAAAGATTTCGCGCGAATGTTTTCTGGAGTCAACGAAGATGGTTTTGCGCAAGACATCTCCACATGGAACACTAGGAACGATGCTAACATGAACAACATCTTTTACGATAACAGTGCATATGCGGCGAAGTTTAAGTGTGCAAACGCCGATAGTGGTCCGCCGAGTTCGTGCAGAGCTAAATCGGTCTCGGAGATGATTGCCGAAGCGATGATGGGTACCGATGAAGACGGGAAAAAGTCATCCAAAAAGCACTCATCGAAGCGCAGCACCATCAGTAGTAGTCAACATAGCATTAAAAAAGCGTCGTCCAAACATACGAACAATGTCGATTTTGTCCCAAATGTCCATTCCACGGCAGATTCTGAGGCAGAAGATGTGGTGATGGAAGCGACCGAAGTCGCTCGAAGCGGGAAGTCCTTGTTCGACAAGTTCGGCTCGCTCTTTGGTGGGAAGAAATCCGGGGGAGATGACCAAGAGTTGACATATGCAGATTACAATGACGAGGAATTTTACGGCGCGACGTCGCAAGAGTCGGAGGGTTTCGATGCTGCCTCTGAGGAGGAGGCTGGCGGAGAAGAACAACAGGAAGAGAACGCCGAGGATGGTGAACTCGGCAAAGACGAAGACGAAGAGGAAGAACAAAACGTCGACGAGTGGGGCGAGCCGTTGAATAAATACGACGCCGATCCAAAAGCTACGCCTAGAATCATCCGTCAAACCGGGCACGTCGACTTGTTCGGAAAATCCTCCTCGAGTTCGAGCGCGAAGAAATCTTCTTCCACGCGGCACAACAAGCACTAAAAAACTTGTTGAAGAGTCTCGCGTGCGCGCGAGAGAGAAGAGTGAAGGAGGTAACGAAAGAGGGGAAAAAAGGGAGAGAGCTTTTTTAAATATTGTACATTTACATTTTTATCCACATTAGACATACATATAAACGAGGGTCGGTTTTATTATTATCAACTACAACATCTTCTTTTATACAACTGTTGCGCGCGCGCGAGCGAAAAGCTTTTTGGTGTGGAAGCCACAAGTTAAACTTCTTCTTCTTTTTCGAGAACCCTAAACGAAAGAAAAGAAAAAAACGAGCCGCGGGCAGTGACGTTAATTTCATCACTTTTGTACGCGCGCGTAGTTTGTTTCTATTCATCGAACGAGGTGCACACACACATCAAAAACACGCGAAACGAAAAGAAAGGAGCCGCGATGAACACGCAAGAAGATAAACCGCTCTTGGCGAAAGCGAGAGGCCAACCGGAGTCTGCTACTTCTTCGAATGGATTTTCCCGCGCGTCGAAAATGGCAGCGGGCGCTGCGGGACTTTTGCTCGCCGGCGCGGGGACGCTTTCGGCCGCGAGAGCGAACCAAGCGTACCACCTCGGCGCTGGAACGGCGTCATCCAATGTCGTGACGTTAACTTTGGGTTGCTCTCCGACCGATTTGCTCTCGTTGCTCCCGTTTGAGCCCAAGTCTTGGGACAGTTCTCGAGTTGGCGTGAAGTTTGTTTCTTCGTCAATGTCGAAAACGTTTGAGTTTTCAAAGGCGAAAGAGATGGTCGCGACGTCGCAGTGCGGGGTGTACCAACTTCCGTACCAACTAAGCCAAAACAGTAAGTTTGGTTTCTACTTGTACGAGAAAGGAAACCCGAGCAATCACATGTCCGATATCGGCGCGCAAGTGAAGGGCGGTCCAGTTTCGGATGCTTCTATCCGCGCTGCCGGGTGGTTGAACGACAAGAACGCGGCAGCGAAGCACACGATCGACATCGAAGACATGCGCAAAGCGGCGAAGAAGGATGCGGTTGATTCAGATGCTGCGGCGAAGAGAATCGCGGAAAAGACTTTCCACACGAAGACGGAGACGGTGACGAAAAGAAACGCCGCTCCTACCGGCAATGAAGTCGTCTCCAACCTCGGTTTGGTTGAAACGAGAACGTATTCCAACTTCAACGGCAACGCCAGAGTGACGTCCGATACGATTGCTTGCGACGGCGTGAAGAAGACATGCACCTTGAAATCTTGCGTTGGTCCTGAGTGCACGGAGTACACCAAGCATGACTGCGCCGCGGGTATGCCGGGTTGCAAAGTTTCCGCGGACTTCAAAAATCCGGCAGATGTATCCGTGAGAACGACCGAAACGAAGAAATTCTTTCAAACGACCATGTCCCCGCAAGAAAAAACGCGCGAGCAAAATAGAGATATGATTGAAAAAGCTCAAAGAGATTTGGGAACGACCGTCGAAGTGTTGCCAACGAGAAGACGCTTGTTGTCCAAGATTTTCGACATCAAGAACTCTGTCACCACGTCGTTGCCGGAAATGGGCTACGGTCAATCGCATCCGACCAGAGTTATCAAGTACATGGCTTCGTGTACGACAAAGCACGTCACGGAAGAAGCGGAATTCTTCCCAAGAGTTCACGACGCTTCTAACCCGGGTAACACGTACGTGTTCGGTTCGTGCTTTAACAACAGAGACCAACAAACGTGCAAGTTGCCGACGGAAGTTTTGGCGCCGGGATGCCCGGGCTCTTCCGCGACTTTAGCAAAGTCGGTAACTAATCCAATCACAACAAAAACGGCGGCGGCTTCGTTGTCTGGCGACTCCGCGAATCACTTGACCAACGAAAACATCCAAATGGAAGTGGCCAAGTGTTTGGGCGACGATCCGATTCAAGGCGACTGCCCGAAACAAAAGTTTGGCAAGATTTCCTCTTGGGACGTCTCTCGCGTTACTGATATGACACAACTGTTCGATCATCCGCCGTTAAAGAACAAAAACGATCGTTATTCTTCCTTCAACGGTGACCTTGGAAACTGGGACGTCTCCCACGTCACTGACATGAAGTTGATGTTTAGCCGCGCCTTGGCGTATGAGGGGAAGAACATTAACAAGTGGGACACCAAGAACGTCGAAAACATGTCTGGCATGTTTAAGCACGCGGACAGATTCAACGCGATGATTTCTGGCTGGAACACCGCTAAGGTGAAAAAAATGAATGTCATGTTCCAAAACGCATTTGCGTTTGATCAAGACATTTCCCGCTGGGACGTATCTCAAGTGCACGATTTCACGAGAATGTTCGCGGGTACCTTCGACAAAGGTTTCGGTCAAGACATCTCCGGCTGGAACGTTAAGCCGCACGCGAGACAAGTTGACATGTTTTTTGAAGCGTACAACTTCCAATCGAAATTCGTGTGTGACCATGTGGACCACGGACCAGTCAACTCGTGCGTTGGCGCATCCGCGAGTGTTGGTAAGACCGAGAGCGAGTTGAAAGAGATGGCAGAGAAGAAGGCTGCTGAAGATGAAGCCGACGATGATATCGATGTCGAAGAGAAAGAATCGTTCTTTGGTAGATTCAAGCACTGGTTGCAAAACTAAACTTCAGAATATCGATATGGATGTTGCGTCGATCCCACCTTTACTACTTAATTATTAATCATCATAATTGTTAATGTAATATATCATACACTCGAACTCATTATTATTACACTTGGACTACATTTATTATACATCGACGATGGCCCTTCTTCAAGAATCAAACCATCTCAGTTATCCATCTATTTGTCTATCTTGTGCTTCTTGTTTCTTTTTTCTCCAGTTTTTTTCACCCGTCAAACTCTCTACTCCAACATCTCTCGCGCTAACAAATTCGCGAACACAACGTCGTCCATCTCCACCTCGTCACACCCGTCAACGCTCTCCGCCAACGCCGCCGCTAACATATGTTTGCACATCAACCTTTCGTCCCTGGAAATTATGTCCCAAGCGAATCCTTTACACGCGCAAAAATGGTCCGGGTACGTCAAATGTTGCTGTTGCCCTTTCGTTCCGCCGTCCGCGATGTTCGTCGGAGACTTCATTTTCCCGCCGCCACCACCACCGCCAGACGCCGTCGCGCGCACCGCGTACACCGTCCTCCTCGATTTCTTACCGACAAACCTCGTCACCCCACCGCTCGCGGCGACATCCAGCGCCCTCCCCAGGTGATTCTCGCCAAAAATATACTCCAGTTTCACCAAATCCTCCTCGCTCAAGCCTTGCTTTTTCACCCGAATGTCTCTGAATATCGCTCGAGATATGGACGCGATCGAACACCCGTCCAACCGATGCTGCCTCGTCTCGTTTGCAATTTTCTCCTCCTCTTGGTCTTCTCGCGCGTCCTCGTCCTCCTCGTCCTCTTCGTCCTCCTCGTCCTCGTCTTCTAAATCTGCATCTAAATCTTTGCCACGCATCTCCGTCCCTTCTCCATTTTTGAATTTATTTCCCCGCTTCTTCGACGACGGACTCGCGCTGTTTAGATTACTAATACCGTTAACGTTGTTGTTATTGCTCGCGTTGTTCGCGTTGTTGTTTTCGTGGGACTTTCTTCTCTGGTTTTTCGAGGACGACGACACGCGACCCATGAACGCCGGGTACGCCGGCCCGGTCGCCAGCTCGTCGTCGGGGTCCGCTGCCGCTTCTTCTTCCATCATCGCGCGCTCTCCGTCCGGTTTTGATGTGATTTGTGGGGAAATTTTTGCGCTTTCGACGCTTCACTTTTTTTATCATCACCATCGTAACGAGAAGAAGATTTAGATAGAATGGAGACCACCGCGACGAAGAAGAGCAGCAGCGAGGACCAGAACGACAACGTCGAGCAGCGCGGTGGTTTCCTCAGGAATACTACTACCGCTAATAATACTAAGAAGAAGAAAAACAGCGTCGTGATAACGAGAGGCGAGGAGAGCGAGAATTCAGAGGATGAAGATGAAGAAGACGAAGAAGAAGAAGAGACGGGAGGACAAAGCGAGATGATGAAACGCGACGGAACAACGAGTGGACGAACGGAAGGTGGAGCGACGACGACGACGTCGTCGTCGAGCGGTGGGAAACATCGAAGCGGCGAAGCGAACGACGGCGAGGTGGAGAAGACCACCACCACCACCAACAACAACAACACTAAAAAAAGCGAGGAGGAAATATTCATCAAACGAAAACCGGCGCGTCCGACGCTCGGACAGAATCCTTTCGCGCGAGGCGTACCAGCGACGCCACTTTTGTCCGACGTGATGAGCAAACTCAGGAAAGCGTCTCAGGCGTTGATCGATGCGTTGGCCAAAGGAAGAGACGACGCGGAGCAGTTATTCGAGAAGATTGACGGCAGCGTGGAAGAGACGAAGAGTTCGGTGCACGAAATCGAGGCAATGAGCAGAGATATCAACGATTCGTTGCGGCAGATGTGCGAGATAGGTTTGCGGAAGGGCGGTAGCAATAGCAAAAGTAGAAAATCGAACGATAAGAAAGCGCGGCCTTCGGCTGGTTTCGTCGTGAAGTAGTACGTAGCGTAGCGAAAACAAAATCTAAATCAATAGCTCTAATCGTACTGTTGCCGCAGAAGCATCTCCCCTTCCGACTTCCACTCTTTCGCGTCCCTACCGTTCTGTCCCATCTGACGCTTCTTCCTCTCTCGCTCTTTCACAGTCTCTTTCGCCGCCGCCGCCGCGCGTTGGTTTTTTTGGTTGTTTCTTCGTCCACCGTTAGGTGTTGCCTCACCGTCTCTTCTCTCCGCCGAATTTTCTTCCAAGACGACTGCTCTCGTCGTCGTCGTCAAAACCGCGTCTCTTCGAATGAAGCTTTTATCCTCTCTCGCGCGTTTCGTCGTCCTCCCTCTCATTTCATCCTCTTCGTCGTCCGAGGCATCGTCTCTCTTCTTCTCTCTTCCCGAGAGAAAAGAGGCTTCTTGCTTCGTCCCGAGAAAGTCGAGCGGGCTCGGCAGACTATTTTTATTATTGCTTTTTGCCATCTTCTTCTCGTCGTTACAATCCACGTCATCCTTTCTATCTTCTTTTTCTACTGCTACTGCTACTACCGCGTCTTCTTCTTCATCGCTTTCGCCGTACGACGCGTCGAAAAAGCCCATCGTACTAAATGTCGTTAGTATTATTAGGGGAATGCGCGGAGTCAAAACGTCGAGTTCTATTTAGGGTTTGCGTAATTTTTGAAAAGTGTGACGACGCCACCAAGAAACGTTACAAAACAACCGCGCACACGCACAAAAGTATATGTCGGAGAAAGAAGGAGAAGAGACCATCGTCGCATCGATACGCGCGCTCGTGCACAAAGGGCAATGCGCGCTTTCGATATCCGCGAGCGATGAGATCGTCAACGACGAGTGCGCGTACACTTTTGATGGACCTTTGAAAACAACACGAACCGAAGAGGATGGGATTTTCGTAAACATGAAGACGCTCTGCGCGGTGAGCAGGAAATATTTACGGATGGATTCGATGAAGACGGAGAACCAAGGTTTGTATTTAAAGAGACGGTTTAGGAAGGTTTTTATCGATGATAACGATGGGACGAGCGAGGATGAGGAAATGACGACGGTGGACGACGAAACGACGACGAAACGAGAGAAAAAGGAAATCACGAAACTAGGCATCGGGGTGGAAGGCGGGTTCGGCGAGGAAGACGCGAAACCGAAATTTACGCTCGAGAAGGACGAGAGAATCGTCGTGTACGATTGCGAGGAAGATTCGATCCTGGCGGAGATGAAGGTTGACTTTGAGAGTCAGGAGGTGCAAAATGTTTTGCCGACGGTTGTTTTCGAGTGCGCGAAAACCATCTCGGAGAGGGAAGGCTACGACGCGAAGAAGGACGTGATGGCGAGTTGGGAGGACGTGCCGAAGGTTTCGAAGTACAGCGAAAATTTAGTGCAGGTGAAGAGCGAAGGTAAAGAAAGGATTTTGCCAGATCCAAAGACTTGGAAGTGTTTTGAAACTGGAGAGACGACGAATTTATGGTTGAACTTAAGCGACGGCGTCATCGGGAGCGGTAGGAGACATTTTGACGGAAGCGGCGGGAACGGCTCAGCGTTGCGGCATTACCAGAGTGAAAAAGCGAAAGGAAACGAGTACCCATTAGTGGTTAAATTAGGCACAATCACCCCAGACGGAGCCGATGTCTATTCCTACGCCGCGGATGAAGATGATGCGGTGACCGATCCCAAATTAGCCGAGCACTTAAAATTTTGGGGCATCGATATCATGTCGCAAGTTAAAACAGAGCAAACGATGAACGAAATACAAATCGATAAGAATCGAACTTTTGAGTTTGACGCTATAACAGAGCACGGGAAGGATTTAAAAGAAGTCAGCGGTGAAGGATTAATTGGATTGAAAAATTTAGGGAATTCGTGTTACATGAACTCTGTCGTGCAAGTGATGAAGGAGTGCGCGAACGTGAGAAAAGTGTTCGCGGATGAGAAGAACAAAGAGCTCGTATTTGAAACTGGGAAAAGTGGTGGCGCCAAAGCGATCGAGAACGATGCGTTGGCGCAAACTGTGAAGCTATTCTCCTCTTTGACTTCCAGCGAGTACGCGAGAACGAGCGAAGAACTCTCGGATGAAACCCAAAGGAAACAAGATCTGAGAGGGTTAGCAGACGGGTTAGCGCCTCGCATGTTTAAGCGCTTGATCGGAAAAGGTCATGCCGAGTTTTCGACCGCTCGACAGCAAGACGCGCGCGAGTTTTTCGATCATTGCTTAGAGAAGTTTGACGATTGGCAAAAAGAAGGAACACGCGAATCACGATTTTTAATAAATGAACAACCCGCGGTTGGTAGTGCACTTAGTTCAATTAGCTCCGAATTTCGATTCGAGACTTTAGAAAGGACCGTGTGTGGAAGCTCTCAAAAAGCAGGTTTCCAAACCGGCTCGCACGTCGTGTTGGATGTGCCCGTGCCGAGAGAATTGGCGATGAAAATAGATGCCGCAAAAGAAGAACAAGAAGCAGCTGCGGCGAAAAGGCAAAAAAAGGAAGGCGAAGAGGACGCTCCTGCGCCGTTAGAAATTCCGTTTGCCACGTGTTTAGAACCTTTCACGCAAGAATCAATCACAGAAGACTACGATTCGCCTGCGATTCAAGGCAAAACGTTTGCAAAGAGAAAGACGTTCTTGAAATCGTGCCCAAACGTGTTGGCGTTGTGTGTGAATCGATACTACTACGGCGACGATTGGAGACCGAAGAAGATAGACTGCGTTGTGAACGTTCCCGAAAGAATTGACCTTGAGAGTTTGCGCGTTGACCAGAAAAACGACGTGGATGCGTATGAGCTGATGCCAGAAGATGTGAACATGGATGCAAATGCGGCAAATGAAATCACCGCAGACGATTCGATTGTCGCGCAGCTCGTCGCCATGGGCTTCAGCGAGAATGGGAGTAAACGCGCCGCAATAGCCACGAGCAACGCAGGTGCAGAAGTGGCCATGGAGTGGGTTTTTGCACACTCCGAGGACCCGGATTTCAACGATCCACCAGTAACTAAGACAGATTCGAGTAAAAACGAAAACAAGACGAATAGCGTTTCGGCTGAAGCGCTTTCGCAACTCGAGTCGATGGGATTTTCGAGCGCTGCCAGCCGAACGGCTTTGCGCGTGAGCGGGAATAGCAATAGCGTCGAAGCTGCGTGCGAGTGGCTCTTTGCAAACATGGATAACATTGACGAGGCGTGCGCGAAAGCTGAGCGCGAATTGGAGGAGAAAGAGAAACGCTCTGGAGAAGACGCGTCCATCATCGCGGATGAAATAATCGACGGGAAAGGAGAGTACGAGTTATTTGGTGTCGTCAGTCACATGGGTGCAAACACTGGATGCGGTCATTACGTCGCCCACGTGAAGAAAGACAATCAGTGGATTCTTTTTAACGACGAAAAAGTCGCGGTCAGTGAAAATCCGCCGCTCGGATTAGGCTACTTGTACTTTTTCAGAAGAACTTGAAGCAGAAGGGAAACTACTCATCATAAGATGCGGCGAACTGCGATCCTAAACGCATACAACTACTTAAACTTCTAATATGCCACTATCAAAAATTGCCACTGCCTTCGTCGGTTTTGTCCAAATTAGCTTACTTTTCGCTGCGCGCTCGTCACCCACACGGTTGGCTATGAAATTCCACGCCTTTACTTGACTCGATGGCGAAAACACCGGTGTGTTTGCGATTTTCGCAATCACGTCCAAACTCTCTCGATCGACTTGTCCGAAAATGATATTCTTCCCATCTAAGCTTGGCACCGGCGCCGGACCAGTCGTTATTAAAACCTCCGTGTACACGTTCCCATCGAACGGACTCGCCGTCCGACTCCCGTCGTAGCTCAATGCCAACGAAACAACACCGGGTTTTAGATGCTTTCCGCTAAACGCCGACGCTTTGGTAAAATCCGCGTTTCTTTCGCCGACGGCGAACGTACCGTCCGGTATAGAAACTTGCCCCAAACGTTTGCTGCCGTTTAAACCAAACGCAACAAACTCCCCTTTCCTCACGTCGTGGAATACGGTTCGGTTGTACGCGCCGCTCTCGACTAATTTTTTAAACATCGACACCGTATCCTTGGCGCTTGAATTGCCATACAAACCAACCTTGACTCTCCCTAACATCTCCGCGTCTGCTTTCGAACACACCGCATCACCACCTAACGCGCGTTCCGCGCGAACGATCGATTCACACGTTCCGATATCGAAATACGCGTACGAAGTTACAATGTTGTTGTTGTTGTCGTTGTTGTTGCTGTTCGCTCCTTCTGTCGCGAAAGAAGGAGCGGCGGTGGTTAAAAACGACAGCGTCGGTAAAATCAACGCAGCTCGTCTGCCGCTGCTCTTCGTCAAAGTCGAGGAAGAACGAGAAAATGAAGAAGAAGAAGAAGATAAATCAGCGCGAGGAGCGCAAGCGCGGCAGAGAAGAAGCGCTTTAGGAGAAGACATCTCTCTCTCTCTCTCTCTCTCTCTCTCTCTTCCCCCGGCGTCGTGTGTGTATGGTGTGTGTCTGCTGTTTTCTCTCTTTTTTTCATTTGCTTCATATTTAGGGTTACAGATTTTTTTTTTTTGCACTCACTTGCAAGGCACCCTCTTCTTTTCCTAAAATTTCAG
>Ga0255763_1001358_pt1 | contig 25339 bp, 20 predicted proteins | sample 041ome_2_FD_179963 | JGI IMG/M metagenome (GOLD analysis project Ga0255763, IMG submission 179963) | Coastal salt marsh microbial communities from the Groves Creek Marsh, Skidaway Island, Georgia - 041406US metaG (version 2) | ecosystem: Environmental > Aquatic > Marine > Intertidal zone > Salt...
GATCGCAGATGAAGGTTATTATTTGCGGCGCAGGTCAAGTCGGATGGCAGATCGCGCGACATTTGTCGGGCGAACGCAATGACGTGACTGTGGTTGATAACAACCCTGATCTTGTGCGTCGTGCGACCGAAACCTTGGATGTCGGCGGGATCACCGGCTTTGCGTCCTATCCCGATGTCTTGGAACGTGCCGGCGCGCGCGATGCCGATATGGTGATCGCGGCCACCCATTCGGACGAGGTGAATATGGTCACCTGCCAAGTGGCCCATTCCGTTTTCGAAGTCCCGCGTAAGATTGCGCGCTTGCGGTCGCAATCCTATTTGGATGCAATCTATTCCGATCTGTTCCGTCGCAATCACATGCCGATTGACGTTGTGATCAGCCCAGAACGCGAAGTGGCCGAAGCCGCGTTAAAGCGATTGGCATCACCCACCGCGTTTGATTCAGAAACCTTTTTGGACAGCAAGGCACAATTGTTGGGCTTTCGGTTGGATGACCAGTGTCCGGTGATCAACACGCCGTTGCGCCAATTGACAGATTTGTTTTCCACCCTGCGCACCATCGTTGTTGGTGTGCGGCGCCAAGGGGCGCTCTTTGCCCCCGAAGCAGGCGATCAGCTGTTCCCAGGTGATGAATGTTACGTCATGTGTCACGTGGATGATGCGGTGCGCACAGCCGAGATTTTTGGCAAACCCTACACCAAACAAGACCGCATTGTGATTGTCGGCGGCGGCAATGTGGGCCTGCGTGTGGCCGAAACGCTTGAGGCAGACAAACGCCGTTTGCGGATGAAGGTTATTGAAAAAAACCGCGCTGTTGCAGAACGCGCGGCTGATGCTTTGGAACGCACCATTGTCTTGAACGGGGACGGGTTGGATTCCAACCTGTTGAACGAGGCAAACATAAGCAGATCAGACGCCATTTTGGTGGTCACAGATGACGACAAAACCAACATGCTTGCCGCCGTTCGTGCCAAGGCGCAGGGCTGTGCGATGGCCATCGCTTTGATCAATGATCCGACGATGGTGCCGTTGATGGAACCCTTGGGGATTGACGCTTATATCAATCCACGCGCGACAACCGTAAGTTCGATTTTGCGCCACATCCGCCACGGTCGCGTGCGCGATGTCTATTCGATCGGCGATGCAGAGGCCGAAATCATCGAAGCCGAAGTCATGAGCACATCCCCCATTGCAGGCCAGCGCATACGCGATATTGCCTTTCCCGAAGGTGTATTGCTGGGCGGCGTGTTGAAGAATGGCGAAATGGTAAAGCCCACCGGTGGAATGCGCATCGACGATGGCGACATCATCGCATTGTTTGCCTTGACCAAGGACGTGCCAGAGGTTGAACGTCTGCTGCAAGTGTCGATTGATTTCTTCTAATGCAACGGCACTTTGAACATCTGCCCTTTGTTCTAAAGCTCATGTTGATTGGGGCGGTTTCGATGTGGCTGCCCGCCATTTTTGCGTTGGTGCACGAAGAATTTTTCCAAGCACGCATGTTCTTTTACACCGGTGTCTTGGGCGTGTTTGCGGTGGTGATGATCGCCATGGTGATTTCCAATCGCGACTTGACCGAAAACGGGTTTCAGCAGGTCATCCATCTTGGGACATCGATGGTTGTGCTGCCATTGTTTTTGGCCATTCCGATGTATGATATCATTGGCAATACCACCTTTATGAATGTCTATCTTGATATGGCTGGTGCCTATACCACGACTGGATTGCAGGTCTTTGCACCTGAGCGGTTGCCAGACTCTGTGCACCTGTGGCGCGCCTTTGTCGCGTGGCAGGGGGGCGCGTTGATGTGGGTTGTGGCCTCTGCGATATTGGCGCCGCTTAATTTGGGTGGTTTTGAGGTCTCGGCCGGCAACGCAGGGCATCGCGTGGGACGCAGCCATTCTTTGACGACCCAAGATCGCCACCGTCTGTTGTCGCGCGCAGCGCAGCGGCTGTTGCCGGGCTATTTCGGATTTACAGCATCGCTTTGGATGATCTTGACCTTTCTGGGCAGCCCGTCGTTTGACGCCTTGATCTATGCCATGTCGGTGATGTCAACATCTGGGATTTCAGGGCCAAATTCCTTTTCCTCTGCGCAGGCGGGGTTCTTGGGCGAGGCCTGTGTTGTTGCGTTTTTTATCTTTGCGCTTACGCGTATTTCCTATTCCCAAGAACGCGTCATGCAGCGCAACACATCCCTGTTCCAAGACCCAGAGTTCCGCTTGGCCGCCACGATCATTCTTGTGCTGCCCACTGCGTTGTTCGTGCGACACTGGCTGGGGGCCTATGTGGATGATACTGACACATCTGTGCTTACGTCGCTTCAGGCCCTGTGGGGGGGTATTTTTACGGTCACGTCCTTTTTGACCACAACGGGTTTTGTATCGGAATTCTGGGGTGAGGCGCAGGCATGGTCAGGCCTTGAAACGCCCGGATTTTTGTTCATGGGGCTTGCGTTGATCGGGGGCGGGGTTGCCACAACAGCGGGTGGTGTGAAATTGCTGCGGGTCTATTCGCTCTATCTGTCGATTTTACGGGAATTGGACCGCATGGAACATCCCTCATCCGTGGGTCAATCGCGCAAGCATTTGCGTGCCGATTTACGGGCAGGTGGGTTTATTGCATGGGTGTTTTTCATGCTTTTCGTTGTTGCAATTGCCGCGTTCACGATGGTGTTTGCGTGGTTTGGGCTGGATTTCGAACATGCCATTGTGTTGGCGATATCGGCGCTGACGACCACGGGGCCGTTGATTGATGTATCGGGATTGGGCGATTTTGGCATCATTGCAATGCCTTGGGTTTTAAAAAGCCTGGTTATTTTTGCAATGATCCTGGGGCGCCTTGAAATTTTGGTGGTTTTGGCGATTATGGCCCCCTCTGCGTGGCGACGATAAAACTTTTTATCGGCAAATAGTATTGGTTGTATTTCCGAAAATTCACTGGTAGCCTATTGCCAACCTTGGTGGCTAACAAAAACAATAACATAAGGGCATAACCCATGGCATCGGACCGTCAAAATCTGCAAGACGCCTTTTTAAACCATGTTCGCAAGGCAAAAGTGCCTGTGACTGTATTCTTGATCAACGGTGTGAAACTGCAGGGCGTTGTAACGTGGTTTGACAATTTCTGTATTCTGTTGCGCCGTGATGGACAGTCGCAATTGGTGTATAAACACGCCATTTCGACAATCATGCCATCGCAGCCTATTTCGCTGTATGAGGGCGAAGAACCAAGTTGATGGAACATGATCGGCGCGTAACCCGCACATGGGTTTTGCATCCTGATATTAAATCAGACAAGGATCGCCGCGCAGCCAAACCAGCCCTAGAAGAAGCCGTAGCCCTTGCTGCGGCTTTACCTGATTTAGAGGTTGTTGGAAAAACGCTTGTCCCGCTTCCGCATCCCCAACCGGGTCGGTTGTTTGGATCGGGGAAGGTCGAAGAACTGTCCCAACTGTTCAAAGCCAACGACATCGAATTGGTGATGATCGACGGGCCTGTGACACCTGTTCAGCAACGCAATCTGGAAAAAGATTGGAACGTCAAGATTTTGGACCGCACCGGTCTGATCCTTGAAATCTTTTCTGATCGCGCTGCCACGCGCGAAGGTGTGCTGCAAGTTGAAATGGCCGCGCTCAGTTACCAGCGCACGCGCTTGGTTCGGGCGTGGACCCACCTTGAACGCCAACGCGGTGGCTTGGGGTTTGTTGGCGGTCCGGGCGAAACGCAGATCGAAGCAGACCGTCGTGCCATTGATGAACAACTTGTGCGTCTAAAACGGCAACTGGAAAAGGTGGTCAAAACTCGCACGCTGCACCGCGCGGCACGTGCCAAGGTTCCCTATCCGATTGTTGCGCTTGTTGGGTACACCAACGCGGGCAAATCAACGATATTCAACCGATTGACGGGCGCGGATGTGATGGCAAAGGATATGCTCTTTGCCACGCTTGATCCCACAATGCGGGCGGTCAAACTGGCCAATGGTGTGGATGTCATTTTGTCCGATACAGTTGGATTTATCTCGGATCTGCCGACCGAATTGGTCGCTGCCTTTCGCGCGACCTTGGAAGAAGTGCTTGCCGCGAACCTGATCTTGCATGTGCGCGATATTTCCCATGATGCGACCGAAGAACAGGCCGAAGACGTCCATGCCATCATGGAAAGCCTTGGCGTGTCGACCGAGGTTGAAGTGATCGAGGTCTGGAACAAGATCGACGCGCTCGCGGGGGATGAGAAATCCGCGCTTGAAAACATCGCCGCACGACAAGACCATACCGTCGCCGTGTCCGCCGTGACAGGCCAGGGGATGGATGATCTTTTGGCGATTATCGCCCAATCCTTGGGGCAGGATAAATCAACCGCAACGCTCAGCCTGCCATTTTCCGACGGCAAGCGGCGCGCGTGGCTTTATGCCCAAGGGATCATTGAAGAAGAGGCGCAAACAGAGGACGGCACAGATTTCACTGTTTCTTGGACGCCGAAACAGCAATCACAGTTTGAACGACTTTAATCCTGTCCCTGCGAGGGGGTGATGATTGTGATCCCCGTCGCCGCACCGCGTGCCAGATTGGGGTCAAGCGACATTTGGATATATTCCCCCCGCCGCCACAATTGACCCAAATCATCATAATGGCGCGACAAGAAATGCCCCGATTGACCCGTCGATGAAATAAAGACCGAACTGTCAGGGTCAGAGAAATCATAGACCCCGCGATAGGCCGCCGCATGCACATTTAGATAGGGGTTTGGCCCCTTGCCAATCGTGCGGCCGCGCATCAAGGTGTTATCCCCACCCGATGTGTGTTGGCGGATGTTTACGAAATACTGCAACACGGGCACTTTGCCCAACACAGGGTGGTCATGGGTTGCTTGGTGCGCGTCCCCCCACCGCAAGGCATTGGGATCACGGTCAAAGTTTTCACCAAGCCAGATCAGCGCGTCATCCAAAGATTGGCGTGCAATTTGTTCGCAGGTTTCAATGGGTGAACTTTGCAGAACATCACACCACACCCCCGCACCATCAATGTTGCGGAACACTTTTTCAATAAACAAGGGTTCGATCTTGGTAAAATCATCCGCAACAGGCCCCAGCTCATCGCGGATCAAACGATCCTGCAGCGCGCGCATCCATGCCATGTATATCAAAGGTTCTGGCAAATGTTCGTTCATTTCGCCATTCCAACTTGCCAGCAGTTTCAACGCATCTTGGCGTTGGCGCTCGAGCGTGCCTTTTTCCGCGGATTCACCTGTGAACCACAAGTTCGCCCCCGTCAGCGGCAAAAGCGACTGCGCGGTAAAGCTGACGGTATCAAGCTGCGCTTCGATAAAGCTTTCGCGTGTGTGGACCTGACGGTCTTGCATCAAACGTTCCCAACGGCGAATGCGTTGGCTGTCACCCCATGTAAAGGACATGTGATCGGGAAAGGGGGCATCCACAATTTTATTGTTGGTATTGCCCAAAATACCCCCGACGGGATTTACAATCTCTGGCGTTTGCGAAAATGGTCGCATCCCTTTCCATTGGTTTTCCGGTTGCCAGCCCAGTGCGGGCATGCGCCCTTGGGTTTGGTGGGCCGCGTCGCGAATGGGGAAAGCACCGATTGATTTCATCGCAATTTGGGTTTGATCCACAAGTGTCAGGTTTTGGGGCGGCGAAACATAGCCCTCAAACCCTGCGATGGCATCATAGACGGATCGCGCCGACATCAATCGCAGCGCGGATGAAAATGACGGGTCATTGTCGCTCAGCGCGGTCCATTGCAGCGCGGGCACATGCCCCGTTGGTGTAACTTCGGCAAGCCCGTATTGTGTAGTGGGAAGAACGGGACCATTGCGGGTCCAGCGCAGTGTTAATGTGATGGGCGCGCCACCCTTGATATTGATGATCGTGGGGCGTGATGTGAGTGTCGCCCAACCTGTCGCTGTGCGATATTCTTCGGGATTGTTCGGGTTGATTTCCTCCATCAACACATCTTGGTCGTCCAGATAGGACGAGGTCAGCCCCCAACCCAAAACATCGGACCTGCCCACCAGAACCGCAGGGATGCCGGGGATTGTGCCACCGATCACGCCGCCTGATGTTAATTCCAGATGCGCCAAATACCAGATTGACGGCGCAGTCAGCCCCAAGTGCGGATCATTCGCCAACAATGTGCCCCCCGCCGCAGACCGCGACGTAGCGGCAGCAAATGCGTTCGATGCCCCCGCCAAATCATAGGGACGCACAGGCGACAGCGGGTGCTGGGGTTCGGTCTTGGCCGATTGGAAATATGGTGTTCCCATCGCCGCCGCGTATTCGGGCAAATCAATCACGGCATCGCCCGGGAAATTCGGCAAAAGATCATCCAACCGATCTGGAAATGGAATTTGAAGGGAGGTCTTGGCGCGCAACACTTCGTTTGCCAAATGCCCCGAAAGCTGCAAAGCCATCAGCTTTTGGATCGCCAATGAATCCGCAGGTTGCCACGGGGCAAAAGGGGCGTCGAATAAAAACATCTCGGGCGCGCCGCGCCCCAAGGCGTTTTCGTTAATTTCTTGGATGCGGGCATTGATCCCTTTGGAATAAGCCTCAAGTGCCGCAAGCGATGCAGCGTCCTGCGCCGCGACAGATGATTTCGCAAGGTTGTACAAATCCAAGCGGCGCAGCAGAATATCAACCTCTAACGTCTTTTCACCAAAGACTTCGGATAGGCGACCTTGGACGGTGCGCCGCATGGTGGCCATCTGCCACAAACGGTCTTGGGCATGGGCATAGCCCAAACCGAAAAACACATCGTCATTCGTTTGGCCAAAAATATGTGGCACATTCGCGGTATCGCGCACGATTTCAATCGGCGCTGTCGGGCCAACAAGGGCGATGGTTTTATCATAGTCAGGCAACGACCGAGAGGCGAGATAATAGATACCCAAAACCCCAAGGATCGCCAAAACAAGAACGATCACCAGAAACCGAAATACCAAGCGAAAGATGACACCCATGCCTGTCCCCTTATTTACCCAAAGTGCTTGCATCCTAGTTCGCAACAAGACACAAGTATAAAAAACAGATTTAGTGAGGAATTTCGATGGCAAAAGTTGCTTTTTTGGGATTGGGCGTCATGGGCTATCCGATGGCAGGGCACTTAAAAGCCGCAGGGCATGATGTCACGGTGTATAATCGTACAACGGCGAAATTGGAAAAATGGGCAGAGCAATATGGTGGCTCCTATGCGACAACCCCGCGTGAGGCGGCGAAGGGTGCTGATTTTGTGATGGCCTGCGTGGGCAATGATGATGATTTGCGCTCTGTCACACTTGGCGATGACGGTGCCTTTGCGGGAATGTCAGGGGGGGCGATATTCGTGGATCACACGACCGTTTCCGCCAAAGTGACCGATGAATTATATGCGGCGGCCAAGGCGATGGGCCTGTCCTTTGTGGATGCCCCCATTTCGGGTGGTCAGGCGGGCGCGGAAAACGGTGTCTTGTCGATCATGTGCGGCGGTGATCAGGCAGCGTTTGACGCGGCTGAACCTGTGATGGATGCCTATTCGCGCATTTGCCGTCGGATTGGCGACAGCGGGGCAGGTCAGAAAACCAAGATGTGTAACCAGATCGCCATCGCTGGTTTGGTGCAAGGATTGTCCGAAGCATTGCATTTTGCGGAAAAAGCGGGTCTTGACGGTGCTGCGGTGGTCGAGGTGATCAGCCAAGGCGCGGCAGGAAGCTGGCAGATGTCAAACCGCTATACCACAATGTTGGCAGATCATTTCGAACATGGCTTTGCCGTCGATTGGATGCGCAAGGATCTGGGCATATGTCTGGATGCAGCCGATGAAAATGGCGCAAGCTTGCCCGTGACCGCTTTGGTCGATCAGTTCTACAAAGATGTGCAAAAGATGGGCGGTGGGCGTTGGGATACATCCAGCTTGTTTAAGCGCCTGCGCGCAATGAATTGACTTTTTTCGGCCAAATGCGTGTCATATGCGCATTTGGCCATTGTATTTTTTCCAAAATTGACATTAAGGTGACCCTAAGGCCGTTCGTTTAGTACGAATTTCGCCAACAAGTTTCGCTGTTCCTCACATCTGCCAGAATATTCTGACGTCAGAGGCTCAGATTGATTGGACCAGTTTTGGTCAGACATTCACCCGAACCGCCGGTGCGGAGGGTCAATAAAACGTAGTCCGCCTGAGATTGGGCGTGATTGCATTAAAGGTAACGCGATGACGCGCACGAGGCTATTACAAGCAAGAACAGAGGGTCGAAATGGCCCCATCTGCCGCGCGCCTCTGATCGCCCCAACAAATCCACGTATCTCACCCCTTGCTTTGAATGGGCCATGGGTTCGCAGTGCGTGTAAATGGACAACATGGTTAAGAAAATGCTTATCGACGCCACCCACGCCGAGGAAACTCGCGTGGTTGTGGTTGATGGAAACAAAGTCGAGGAATTCGATTTTGAATCCGAAAATAAACGCCAACTTGCAGGCAATATCTATCTAGCAAAAGTCACACGGGTTGAACCTTCGCTTCAGGCCGCTTTTGTTGATTACGGTGGAAATCGTCACGGATTCTTGGCGTTCTCTGAAATCCATCCTGATTATTATCAGATCCCTGTCGCCGACCGCGAAGCCTTGATGGCCGAAGAACGTGCGTTCGACGAACAGCAGCGCGACGAAGAAGACCGCGAAGAACAGCAGAAAAAAGGCCGTTCACGTCGCAGTCGCAGCCGTGGGCGCGTTCGGTCCAAACAAACGACCGATGCCGTAACCGCGGTTGAACGCGATTTGACCGGCATGGAAACCATCGATCTTGACGATGATGCCCAAGCGCAGACAATTGCCGCAACGGTGCAAAGCGATGATTTGGTTGTGTCCAGCGATGTGATCGAATCAGACGCTGATACTGCGGCGGATGCCGCAGATGCCCACGAACACGTCGACCCTGCGCAGGATGAACACCGTGCTGCGGACGACGAAGACGGCGCAACAGACGAGGCGCCTGAGGCCGAGACATCGGACGAGGACGATCATCACCATGACGCCTATGACAAAGATGATGCAGAGGCTGACGAAGACGATGCCATCAACGACGAAATCGAAAATATTTCTGACGATGATGACGCGTTGGATCTGCGTCCCAAGCGCGCGCCACGTCCACGCCGGTACAAAATTCAAGAAGTGATCAAAGTGCGCCAAATTATGTTGGTGCAGGTGGTCAAAGAAGAACGCGGAAACAAAGGCGCAGCACTGACAACCTATTTGTCATTGGCGGGTCGCTACTGTGTCTTGATGCCGAATACCGCACGCGGTGGCGGGATCAGCCGCAAGATCACAAATGCCGTTGATCGCAAGAAAATCAAAGAAATCGCAAATAGCATTGATGTACCACAAGGCGCAGGTTTGATTGTGCGCACCGCCGGTGCAAAACGGACAAAAACCGAAATCAAACGCGATTACGAATATCTTCAACGGATGTGGGAACAAATCCGCGAATTGACGTTGAAATCAATCGCGCCTGCGAAAATCTATGAAGAGGGTGATTTGATCAAGCGCTCGATCCGCGATTTGTACAATCGTGATATCGACGAGGTTTTGGTCGAAGGCGAACGCGGATACCGCAACGCCAAAGATTTCATGAAAATGATCATGCCAAGCCACGCGAAAAACGTGAAGCATTATCAAGATCAACTGCCGTTGTTTGCACGCTTTCAGGTCGAAAGCTATCTGTCATCAATGTTCAACCCCGTTGTTCAATTGAAATCAGGCGGGTACCTTGTAATCGGTGTGACCGAAGCATTGGTTGCGGTTGACGTGAACTCGGGTCGGGCGACCAAAGAAGGCTCGATCGAAGAAACAGCGCTCAAAACCAACCTAGAAGCCGCCGAAGAAGTCGCGCGCCAATTGCGTCTGCGTGATTTGGCGGGTTTGATCGTGATCGATTTCATCGACATGGACGAACGTCGCAATAATGCAGCAGTTGAAAAACGGTTGAAAGACAAGCTTAAAACCGATCGCGCCCGCATCCAAGTGGGCCGTATTTCGGGCTTTGGTCTGTTGGAAATGTCGCGTCAACGTCTGCGCCCTGGTATGATTGAGGCCACGACACAGCCATGTGCACATTGTCATGGCACGGGTTTGATCCGCTCAGACGATAACCTTGCGCTGTCGATCCTGCGTCAAATCGAAGAAGAAGGCGTGCGTCGTCGGTCGCGTGAAGTGTTGGTGAAATGTCCTGTCGGGATCGCCAACTACATCATGAACCAAAAACGTGACCACGTCACCAATATCGAATTGCGCTATGGTCTGTCGGTCCGCGTCGAAGGCGATCCGATGCTGATCAGTCCTGATTTCTCTCTTGAGAAGTTCAAGACCGCAACGCGGATCGTTCCCGAAGCTGTGGCACCTGTGATCAGTGCAGATGCGTCGTTGATGGATCAAATTGACGAAGACGTTGAGGACGAAATCGAAGAAGACATCATCGACGAAGTCGAAGAGGAAGAAGAGCGTAAGCCCAAGAAACGGCGTCGGCGTCGGCGGCGGCGGAAGGGTCAGTCCTCTGACACAGATACTGCGACCGAAACTGATGCTGATAACGACGCAGATGTAGATGCAGATGCCGAGGCACAATCAGACAACGCTGGCGATGCATCCCAAGATGCTCTAGACAGCGGTGCACAGGCCGAAGAAACACCTGCGCCTGCAGCAGATGCAAAGCCCAAGAAACGGTCGCGTTCGCGCAAGAAACCCGTCGCAGCCCCCGTCGATCAAGACGTGGTAGAAAGCGTTGAGATTTCTGCCGACGAGATCATCGAGGACGAAGCGCCAAAACCAAAACGCACACGTGTACGCAAGCCAAAGGCCGCTGCAGCAGACGCGGAAACTGTGGCCGAGGCAGCAAGCGTTGACGATGCTGCAAAGAAACCTGTGCGAAAACGTGCACCGCGGAAAACCAAAGCGCAAAAAGACGCCGAGATTGCAGCCGAGACGGAGACCGCGACAGAGACCGTAACAGAGCAGGCGTCAGAACCTGTAGCTGAGGCTGTTGCTGATCCCGTTCCCACAGAAGTTGCGCAATCCGCACCAGAACCAGTGGCAGAGGTCATTCCCGATCCCGTTCAACAGCCAGCGCCAAAGCCCAAAGCCGAAGACCCATCCAAGCCAAAGCGGCGCGGTTGGTGGTCACTTGGTAGATAAGAAAATGCCCCGCTCATGCGGGGCTTTTTTTCGTCATCACACCTGATGTCCGTGGCCTGTTTATTTCGCCCGCAGAATGTACAAGGCCGCCCCATCTTCGCGCGGGCGGCTTTCGATAAAATGATGACCGGATTGTTGGCAAAAATGCGGGATGTCGATCACGGCCACCGGATCGTTGGCCAAAATATGCACCTCATCGCCCGAAGCGGCAGCATTTAAGGCTTTGCGCGCCTTAAGCACGGGCAGGGGGCACAAAAGCCCAATGGCGTCGATTTCATGTATCATGTCTTTCCTCTATCGCTGTCATTGCGATCTGTCCACAAACTTGTGATCAATGGTCGCGTGACCTGTCTTAAAAAATGACTTAGAACAGCGGTATGTTTGGAATCGATATCTTTGACGCAGGGCTCTTACCTGCAATGATCGTGGCGCTTGCTGCAGGGCTGATTTCCTTTCTAAGCCCCTGTGTTTTGCCCATTGTACCCCCCTATCTTGCCTATATGAGCGGGGTGAATATTGCGGATCTGAATTCAGGCAAAGCGCGCGGGTCCGCCATTGGGCCGGCCATTTTCTTTGTCATGGGCCTGTCAACGGTGTTCTTGATTTTGGGCTTTGCGGCCTCGACGATTGGGGCGCTGTTTTTAACCAATCAACAGGTGTTCAACACCGCCGCCGCGATCATCGTCATGATTTTCGGGGCACATTTTATTGGCATTTACCGTATCGGGTTTTTGGACCAAGAAAAACGTTTAGATGCGGGGGATCGCGGTGGGTCGGCCTTTGGGGCCTATATTCTGGGGCTTGCGTTTGCATTTGGCTGGACGCCCTGCATTGGCCCGCAATTGGGCGCGATCCTAAGCCTTGCCGCGTCCGAGGGATCGGTGCAGCGTGGCACGCTGCTCTTGGCGGTCTATGCATTGGGATTGGGCATTCCGTTCATCTTGGTCGCGGCGTTTTTGTCGCGCTTGGGCGGTGTGTTGGGGTGGATGAAACGCCACATGGAACAGATCGAAAAGGTGATGGGCCTGTTGCTTTGGACCATTGGATTGTTGATGTTGACTGGCGGATTTGCATCAATGTCGTTCTGGTTGTTAGAAAAATTCCCTGCATTGGGCAGCTTGGGCTAGCCATCGCCGTGAAATCCAGTGATAGTTTGTCAAACAGTAGATGGTGTTTGAATGCGGGATCACACAACAGTCAATCGACGCAAGGTATTCTATATACCTGGGTTTGATCCATTCCCGCCGCGCAGGTATCGCGAATTATATCGCACTGAATCACAAAAACAGGCGGGCATCAGCGGCTATTCCATCACTCAATCCCCTTTGATGGGGGCCGAACGGTTTGGGTGGCAGGTTGTTGGGGACATAGATGGCGCGGTTTGCACCACGGATATTGAAGTGTTGGAGTGGTCTGATATCGTCAAATCATCCATGTCAGACGGCATTGCCGCGACCTATGCGCAAATGATCCGCACGGCGTGGATCTATATATCAACGCGCACATTGTTTGATATTGTAAAACTGCGCAAGGGGCCGGTGATTGCGGCGCTTTATCCGGTTGGGTTTTGGTCTTGCAGGCTGTGTTTGCACTGTTATGTGCGTATGGTGCATTTCATGTGCTTTCGGCTGTGGCGGGTGTCTTTGCCTATCTCTCGATCATCGTGATTTGGCCAATTTTGGCGCTGTTTCGGCGTTGGGATGGCAAAGTCTTTGCCTATTATCTCATGCAGGATTACGCACATTCTGCACAACATTATGGTGCCTATCCTGATGAATTGCGTGACCGATTGGATCAGTTTGGAACGACCATCGCGTCCGCCATGCAAGACAGGCAGTGGGATGAAATATTGATCATTGGCCATTCGTCCGGGGCGCATTTGGCGACCAGTGTTTTGGCCGATCTGATCCGTGCGGGCCATACCGCGCGATCCCATGCGCCGATTGGGTTTTTAACCCTTGGTCAGGTGTTCCCGATGGTTGCGTTCTTGCCCAAGGCGGATCAACTGCGCGCAGATATGATCTGTGTCGGGGAAAGCGGTGATCTCACATGGGTGGATGTTACGGCGCCGGGGGATGGGTGTACCTTTGCGCTGTGTGATCCTCTGGCGGTCACGGGCCTGTCGGGGGATGGGCAACGGGGGCCTTTGGTCGTGTCCGCTGCGTTTTCGCAAACGTTAAAACCCGAAACGTGGGCGCGGATGAAGCGACGGTTTTTTCGTCTGCATTTCCAATACTTGTGCGCTTTTGATAATGTAGGGGATTATGATTATTTTCGCATTACTGCGGGATCGATGACATTGGCGTACCGCTTTGCAGATCGTGCGCCATCTAGGTCACGGATAACAACGCCGATCGCACGACACAGGGGTGTAGTGTCATGACCGTGCACCCCGTCAAACCCAAACATCGCCCCGATAAAATCAGCCTGTGGGCCTATTTCCGTGCGTTTCGGCGCGATATTTTATCTGCCCAACCTGAACGGCTGTACCATGCATGGATGGCAGAGTTTAAAACCCCGTTTTTCAGGTCTGTCATGATCAACCAACCCGAGTTGGTCAAAACCGTGCTAAAAGATCGCCCCAAGGATTTTCCAAAATCCGACAGCATCGGAGAAGGTCTACGACCACTTTTGGGGCAAAGCGTTTTTTTGACCAACGGGGACATATGGGAACGCCAAAGACGCATCATTGATCCTGCGTTTGAGGGCGGTCGTTTGCGCGATGTCTATCCGCATATGCACAGCGCGGCGCAGACATTGGTTGCACGTCTGGCGTCAGGTCGGCACGAGGTCGAAGAAATTGCCAGCTTTGCCGCTGCGGACGTCATATTCCGGACCCTGTTTTCCATTCCAATCGACACCCGCATCGCCCAAGATGTGTTTCACGAATTTCGTCGCTATCAACGGGCGCAACCGTTGTTAAACCTTGGGGCTTTGATCCCGCTGCCATCTTGGATGCCGCGGTTTCACAAGCGCGATACCAAATCATCGGCGCGCCGTATTCGTGATCTGATTGCAACGCTGACCCAAGATCGCGCTAAGGCGATTGCAGCAGGAACTGCGCCTGATGACCTTGCGACCAAGATCATGACCACCCTTGATCCCGAAACAGGGCAGGGGTTTGAATGGCAGGAAATGGTGGATCAGGTTGCGATATTTTTCCTTGCGGGTCACGAAACAAGCGCATCTGCATTGGCGTGGTCATTGTATTTGATGGCGGCCTTCCCCGAATGGCAGGACCGTATCGCCAATGAGGCCGTGCATTTGGATGATGGGTTTGCAGGTGTGTCCAAATTGCGCGCGACCCGCGCTGTGTTTCGCGAAACCTTACGCATGTATCCGCCTGTCCCGATGATGGTGCGCGAAGCGACGCAGTGCGAGCGGTTTCGCGATCGTGATGTGCCGCGCAAAACCCAAGTCGTGATCAGCCCGTGGCACCTGCATCGCCACGACCGATTGTGGGACAATCCGGATGGGTTTGATCCGGCCCGTTGGGACACGGAAAATGGCAAACAATGCCAACGTGACGCCTATATCCCGTTTTCAGCGGGGCCGCGGGTCTGCCCCGGTGCGGGGTTTGCGATGATCGAAGGTGTCATGTTGTTGGCAAGCGTTTTGCGCGAGTTTCGCGTTTCCATCAGTGACGCAGATACGCCCGTTCCTGTTGCCCATCTGACCGTGCGGGCAAAAAACGGGATTTGGTTGACGTTCACGCCACGTTGAAATGTAATGGGAGTGAGCGGGGGTTTTGGGGGCGTTGCCCCCACCGCCTTTGGCGGTTCCCCCAGAGTATTTTTACAAAGATGAAAGATCAGCCAACAAAGGCTTTTTCAACCACATATTCTTTGGGGTCGGAGTTTGCGCCTTCGCGCAGACCATGGGACTCAAGGATGTCTTTGATGTCCAGGTTGAGGCCCATAGACCCACAGACCATGGCACGGTCCGTTTCGGGACCAAAGTCAGTGATGCCCAAATCCGCGAAGACCTCGCCCGATTTCAACAGATCCGTGATGCGGCCCATTTTCGGGCTTGGGTCGCGGGTCGTCGTTGGGTAGTAGATCAGTTTTTTCAGATTATCTGCGCCCACAAGTTCCTGCATCAGGTCATCGTTTCGAACGGTGTCGACCAGTTGGCGACCATATTCTAATTCGGCGGCTTCGCGGCAGGTGTGGGTTAGAATGATTTGATCGTAATCTTCATAGGTTTGCGGTTCGCGGATGAGGGATGCAAATGGCGCAATTCCCGTTCCTGTCGCAAAGAACCATAGACGTTTTCCCGGAAGCAATGCGTCATGCACCAAGGTGCCCACCGGTTTGGGGCGCAGGATGATTTCATCGCCAACGTTGATATGTTGCAATTTGGATGTCAAAGGACCGTCTTGGACTTTGATCGAATAGAACTCTAATTCCTCGTCCCATGCGGGGGATGCGATTGAATAGGCGCGCAACAAAGGTTTCCCGTTGTCCCCCATCAAACCGATCATGACAAATTCGCCAGAGCGAAATCGAAGGGTCTGCGGACGCGTGACACGAAACGAAAACAACCGATCGGTCCAATGTTTGACCTCAGTTACGGTTTGGGCGTCGGGAAGGGTGGGCACTTTGCTTACGCTGTCTTGGGTCACGGCTGTCAACTTTGTCATCTTCAATTTTTCCTATGTGTTACTTAGACCGTTTACAGGCAAATTACTAGGCGCTTTTGCGCACTCGGCTTTGATAATCGTGATTTTGCCAGTTTGCGCGAAACACCCATTCAGTTTCTGGTTGGCGTGCGGCAAGCTCTTGTTCGATTTCAACTTCGTCAAATCCAGAGCGCCGCGCCATGGCGTATTGATCAGAAATCACGTGCCCTTTTGCGCGCAAACGACCTGTGAAGCCGCGCAGGCGAAGCAATCGGGCTAGGGTAAATCCACGGCCATCTGAAAAGCTTGGGAAGTCGATGCGAATGGCTGTGAGGGTGGCAAAATCCAACAGCACCTGATCCAGATCGGTATCTGATGGGATATCGACCGCCGTTGTTTTGTCGGACAGATCCGAAAGCGGGGTAAAGATTTGTCCAAGGTCATCGGGTCCAAACCCTGTATCTGTGACGAGATATGTCATGCGTGTTCTCCTGATTTTGTGGCGCGCAAGACGCCATTGGCGGTGATGTGAATCCCGCATTCTGTTTTTGAGGTGCCGCGCCACCGACCGGCGCGTGGATCTTCGCCATCGGTGACGGCACTGGTGCAGGGGTGGCACCCGATTGAAGGGTACCCGCGCGCGACCAAAGGGTGTCGCGGCAGGCGGTTTTCATCCATATAGGTGATCACATCATCGCGGGTCCAATGCGCAAGTGGATTGATCTTGATCAGGTCGGTCGCCTGATCATATTCAAAGAAATCCAAGGCCGCGCGTGTCGATCCCTGAAACCGTTTGCGCCCTGTGATCCAGCCGTCAAACCCGCGTAGTGCCGCGTTTAAAACTTGGGTTTTGCGCAGGTCACAGCAGGCGTCTGGATTGGAGAACCGTAAGGCGCCATAGGGATCATGTGTGTCCAGTTCGATTTGTGATGCCCGCAGGATGCGGGTGTTTTTCAATCCCAAACGTTCGCTGATATCAGATTGATAGATCAGTGTTTCGGTAAACAGCAATCGGGTATCAATGAACAACACTGGCGTCATCGGATCCACCATCGCAACAAGGTGCAAGAGCGCAACGCTTTCGGCGCCAAAGCTTGACACCATCGCGATGCGCCCCACATTCGGGTCATTTAGACCCGCTTGGAGGACCGCAGTCGCGCCATGATGTTTGAACCGTATGTTCAAGGCATCGACATAGGCGCGTTTTTCATTCTGCAGCAGTGGCATGGGTGTCCTTTGGATCGTAAAGCGCGCTTTGGAATGGTTCGATGCCAATGCGTCGATAGGTGTTCAGGAAAGTTTCCTGTTCATCTTGGCGCAGATCTAAATAGGCAAAAATCAAACGTTCAATCGCGGGCAGGATATCATCGGCCGAAAACCCCGGTCCGACGCGTGTTCCAAGCGCGGCTGTTTCGGTTGCATCGCCACCCAATGTGATTTGATAGCTTTCAACGCCTGCACGATCCAAGCCCAAGATGCCAATGTGACCCACATGGTGATGGCCACAGGCATTAATGCAGCCCGAAATCTTGATTTGCAGATGCCCGATCTCATGTTCAATTTTCAAGGCATCGAAATGCGTTGCGATTTGTTGTGCGATCGGAATCGACCGCGCGGTTGCCAAGGCGCAATAATCCATGCCCGGGCAGGCGATGATGTCAGAAATCAGTCCGATATTCGCGGTTCCCAATCCCGCAGACTTGAGCGCGGCAAACAGCGCAGGCAAATGAGATTTGTGAACGTGGGGCAGGATGACGTTTTGTTCATGGCTGATACGGATTTCGTCGTGCCCAAATTTGTCTGCCATGTCCGCGATTACGCGCATTTGGTGGGACGTTGCATCGCCCGGAGTTTGGCCGTGTGCCTTGAGGCTGATGGACACAATCGCATATCCATCTTGGGCATGGGGTGCGATATTCGTGTCAATCCAAGACCGAAACACGGGGTCAGTGGCATAGGCATGTTCAAAGCCCACAATAGGCGCGGTGTCAAACTTGGGCTTTGCAAAATGTGGCTTGATCTGCGCCAATATTTTTTGATCCGCGCCGTCAAATTGGGGGCGAATTTCGGCAAATCGGGTTTCAACACGGTCTTGGATATCCTCGATCCCGTGTTCATGGACCGTAATTTTGATGCGGGCTTTGTATTTGTTGTCGCGCCGCCCAAGCAGGTTCCAAACCGAAACAACGGCTTCCAAATAGGGCAAAAGGTCCGCGACGGGCAAAAAGTCGCGAAGCACCTTGCCAATCATCGGGGTGCGCCCCAGACCGCCACCCACGATGACCTCAAAGCCGACATCGCCATTTTTGCGCACCATCCGCAACCCGATGTCATGGGCACGCGTCACGGCACGATCATGTTCGGAGCCTGTTACGGCAACTTTGAATTTGCGCGGCAGGAATTGAAATTCGGGGTGATCTGTTGACCATTGACGGATCAATTCCGCATAGGGGCGCGGATCGGCGATTTCGTCCGCCGCAGCACCCGCAAAATGATCTGCGGTTACGTTGCGAATGGTGTTGCCGCTGGTTTGGATCGCATGCATTTCAACCTGCGCCAAGGCATCAAGCATATCTGGAATATCGGACAAGCTTGGCCAATTGAATTGAATGTTTTGGCGCGTTGTGAAATGGCCATAGCCCTTGTCCCAACGATCTGCGATCATGGCCAATTGGCGCATTTGTGCGCTGTTTAACGTTCCATATGGAATTGCCACGCGCAGCATATACGCATGCAATTGAAGGTAGACACCATTCATCAAGCGAAGCGGTTTGAATTCATCTTCGGTCAATGCGCCGTTGATGCGACGGGCAACTTGGGTGCGGAATTGTGCGTTGCGCTCTGCGATGAATGCGGCGTCGAAATCATTATACTGATACATTGGTGTCGTGCTCTGGTTTGCCGTGAAAATAATTTGACGGGCCTGTTTTGCGAAATTCCTCGCGGAAATGGGTTGTGCGTAAAACGCCGTTTTCAACCGCGATGTCGGTGGCATAGACGCCGACCGCGATGTTCGGTTGTCCGACCGCGTGGCGCAAGGCCGCATCGGTTGAGGTTTCGTCGTGAAAGACCTGTGCAGATTGCAGGTCACGCACCCAATCATGTGTGGGGCTCAGGTAAATCACGTCACCTTCGATCAAGGCATTTGCGGTGATGATTTTTGGGGTGAATGGTCGGGGCATTATGCCATCTCCTGCAAGAATGGGGTCACGTCGGACAGGTCGATCTGGCGCGGTGCAAGCCCAAGAAAGATCAACGCAGGTCCGGCAATGTCATGGTCGTGAAACACAGACGCAAATTCGGCAAGCGTCGTGGATAAAATCCGTTGGTCGGGGCGTGACGCATTTTCGACAATGCTGATCGTGGTTTTCGGAGTGCCGCCATGCATCAAAAGGCGACCTTGGATAAAACGGGCAGATTTCTTGCCCATGTAAATTGCGGCAACGGCGCCCTCGCGGGCAAGCCCACGCCAATCATGATCTGCAAATCCAACGACATCATGGCCCGTTAAAAACTGCACCGATGTATTGCGACCGCGCTTTGTCAGCGATTGCCCCAAGGCAGCAACAGCCGCCGATGCCGATGTGATGCCTGGCACAATATGCCAAGACGCCCCTGTGGGTGCGATGGCGTCGATTTCTTCGTCTAGCCGCCCAAAGACGGTGGCGTCACCGCCTTTCAGGCGCACAACATATGCGCCGGCAGACACGTGTTCGACGATCAAAGCGTTAATATCAGATTGCGTCGCAGACGGGCCAAAACCGGTTTTGCCAACATCAATCATGATTGCTTCGCGACGGGCCAATTCCAAAATGCCGCGACCCACCAAGCGGTCATAAATCACCACATCGGCGCGATCCAATTCTTTGCGTGCCTTGAGTGTTAACAAATCTGGATCACCCGGGCCTGCGCCAACAAAGGCAACATGCCCCTTTCGGGGTGCGATCCCCTGATGTTCGATCAACAAATCGTCGAGTGCGGCGCGAATAACCTCTTCGCCTTGGTCAATGGCACGGGGGCCCGTTTTTTGAAAGTAATCCGCCCAAAAGGCGCGGCGCGCGGCCCCCTTGGGCAGGATTTCCGCAAAGCTGCGAAACTGTCCCGCAATTTTGGCCAAAAGCCCAAGGTTGGGGGCAAGGCGTTCTTCGATCATCGCCTTGATCTGGCGGGCCAAGATCGGCGCGGTTCCTTCGGTTCCGATTGCAACGGTGACGGGATCACGATCCACAATCGCAGGGGTGAAAAAATCGCTTTGATCCGGATTATCAACAACATTTGCCAATGCCCCGTCCGCGCGCGCCCAAGCGGCGTATTCGAAATCAATCGCATCGTCATTTGCCGCATAAAACAAAACCGCCCCTGCGGCATCACCTGCGCGAAAGCTGCGGTGGTGCAGGTCAATCTGACCAGACGACGCCAAATCAACAACGCCTTGGATCGGGTCAGATGCATAGACATCCACCTGTGCGGATGATTTGATCAACAGGCGCAACTTTGCCAATGCGGTTTCCCCACCGCCCGATACCACAATGCGGCGACCCTCGACCGAGACAAAGATAGGAAACTGTTTCATTGGAATGCCCCTTGGCTGATTTTCTTGGGTATAATATAGAAAATAATTCCATATTATGGCTAGTATCTGGGGTAAATAAGTAATAATGTTTTTCACAGTGGATTAATATGGAAATATATTCCGATAACGTAATGAGGTGAAAAATAAAAATGCGATTGGATGATCTGGATCGGAAAATTTTGGTTGAGCTGCAAACAGACGCAAGCCAGTCTTTGGACGATATTGCCAAAACAGTGGGCAGTTCAAAGACCCCTGTTTGGAATCGGATTCGCAAGATGAAAGATGCGGGGATCATCGGCGAAACGGTCGCGCATCTTGATCCCGAGGCGTTGGGGTTTGAAGCCTGCTTTTTCGTTTTGATCCGAACAAGCGAACATGACGCCGCATGGCAATCGCGGTTTTTGGCCGCGCTTCAAGGGCGCGCAGAAGTACAAGAGGCGCATCGTTTGGCGGGGGACATCGACTATATCCTAAAGGTCCGCGTGAAAAATGCCCGCGCCTATGACACGTTTTACCAAAGCCTGATTTCTGAGGTCAAAGTCCACAATGTCACGGCGCTGTTGTCGATGGAGGAAATCAAATCCACCACACGCTTGCCGCTGTGACCCTAGGTTCGCACCATCAGGTTTGACAGGCCGTGAAAGTGATAAATGTTGCTATAATACGGGGTATCGACCAGCGACAGATGAGGGCAGCGATCAAACAAAATGGGCAGGGCGACTTGTAATTCCAAACGGGCAAGCGGTGCGCCGACGCAGAAATGAATGCCACCCCCGAACGACAGGTTTTTCTGGATCGGGCGTGTGGGATCAAAGCGGTCTGGATCATCCCAACGGGCGGGATCGCGCCCTGTCGCACCATAGACATATGCGATTTGTTGGCCGCGTTTCAACGTATGCCCGCCTATGTCCATATCTTCATATGCGTAGCGCGTAAACAGATGCACCGGCGGGTCAAAGCGCAAGATTTCTTCGACGGTGGCCTCGATCCGGTCGGGTGTCATCGCCTCGGCCCCGATGCCATTTTCCAAAAGCGTCTTGATCCCATTGCCCAAGGTGTGAACCGTCGCCTCGTGCCCCGCGTTTAACAGCAAAATGCATGTGGTGATTAATTCGTCAGTTGATAGTTTTGCGCCGTCTTCTTCGGCTTGGATCAAATGGGTTAACAAATCATCCGCAGGGGTTTTCCGTTTTTCATCCACATAACGGCGAATAAAATCCGAAAATTCGAGGGTTGATGCCACCGCGCGGTCTTCGAGTGCGCGGGTGCGGCGCGCTTGGTACATCATCACCATGTCATTTGACCAGCGCAGCAAGTCAGGCGCCATGGATTCAGGAACCCCAAGAAGGCGCGCAATAATGATCACGGGAATATGCGTGGCATACTGCGTCAATAGATCCATCTCATCCGATGGAAATCTGTCAATCAATTCGTGACAGAGCGCATCGATTTCTGGTCGAAGTTCGCCAATCCGCCGCGATGTAAACGCTCGCAAAACCAAGGATCGCAAACGTGTGTGGCGCGGGGGTTCCAATTCCAACATGGAATGCGCTTCGACGTCGTAAAACGGGGTCAAATGTGGGGCGGGTGGGGATGCCATATCGGCGGGAATTTCGCGACCCAATCGTTTGTCTTTTAGCAATGCAGAAACTGTCGCATAATCAAAAACGGCGGCCATATCATACTCTTGCCAGAACACGGGCCCAGATTTGGTCAGCATGTTTTTGTAGAAAACATATGGATTTTGCACAAAGCTTGGATCTGTGGGTGATTGCGAAATCTTTTCCATGGTGTCCCTTTCAATATGGTCAATTGATATCATGTGTTGATAGATTGCAATCATGATGACGGGACGTTTGAAAAATTTATGGGCCTTGATTGCGCTGACCCTTGGTGCGACGCTTGCGGCAGGTGCGGTGTGGTATGTGGGCTATGTGCGTGCGGTGGAACAGGTCCATGCGCGATCGCAATCCGATTTGTCCCTCGCGTCCGATCGATTGCAAGCACAATTGCAGCGGTATCAGGAACTGGCTGTTTTGATGTCAAATCACCCGACATTGGTGCGCATGACGCAACCGGACGCACAGGCATCTGACGCGGCAGCGGCACAATCGATCTTGCGCGCAGCCGCCGATAAAACGGGTGCTGTGACCTTGATTTACTTGGATACCAAGGGCGATGTTTTGGCGTCTGCAACGGCGCAGGTGCCCCGTGATATGGCACAAGCCGCCTATTTTCGGCGTGCGATGACAGGGGCTTTGGGGGTCGCGCATGGCACAGATGAGGAATTCCAGATCCGAAGCTTTTACTATGCCGCCCCATTCTTTGGGCCAAGCCGAAAGGTCGAAGCGGTCTTGGTCGTCGTGGTGGATGTGGGGCGCATTGAATCGCAATGGCGTGGCACACGACCGACGGTATATTTTGTTGACGAAAAAGCCGAAGTGTTCATTTCAAACCGGTCCGAGTTATTGGGGTGGGAACGCTTTGCAGGCGAAGTGGGCCTGCACGCAAAAGACGCCCCTGTCAGTTCCGTGCGCGCGCGGTGGGGCGCGGGGGATTATGATATTTGGCGCCTGAATTGGGGGCCATATGTGCCCAAGGATGCGCTGCATCTGGTGTCGGACCTGCCCACCATCGGATTGCAGGCCGAAGCCTTGGTTGATCTAGCGCCCGCGCGCCGCATCGCCGCCTTGCAGGCGATTACAGCAGGCGGGGCGCTGTTTTTCTTTGGTTTGATTTTGCTGTTCATTTTGCAGCGGCGTCGGGCCTTGGCCGAGGCGAATGTGCGTTTGGAACGGCGTGTGAGCGAACGCACATTAGAGCTGCGCCGCGCCCAAGACGATTTGGTGCGTGCGGGGAAACTGTCTGCGTTGGGGCAGATGTCTGCGGGTATCAGCCATGAATTAAACCAACCGTTGATGGCAATCCAACAGTATGCAGATAATGCGGTTGCATTTTTGCAGCGCGGAAATGTGGACACCGTGTCATCAAATCTGGCGCAGATCACATCACTGTCGCAGCGCATGGCGCGCATCATCAAAAATCTGCGCGCTTTTGCGCGAAATGAACATGAACCAATGGGGCGTGTCGATGTCGTGAGCGTGGTCGATAGCGCGATTGAGCTTATGCAAAGCCGATGCAACAAAGACGGGATCAGGATCGATTGGACAGCCCCCACTCATCCAATCTATGTGATCGCGGGCGATGTGCGATTGGGGCAGGTGGTCGTCAACCTGATTTCAAACGCCGCCGACGCAATGGCGCATTCCCGCGACCGTGTTATCCGAATTGGCATCACGCGCTCAGACACCGTTCATTTGTGGGTGGCCGATACCGGTCCCGGGATTGCAGAGCCGGAAAAGATTTTTGACCCGTTTTATTCGACAAAAACCGTTGGGGACGAAGATGGCATGGGATTGGGCCTATCGATTTCCTATGGTTTGGTGCAAAGCTTTGGGGGTGACATTCGGGGTGAAAATACCATAGATGGCGCAAAGCTAACGGTGGAATTGCAACCCTATCACGAGGACGCATAATGGGGCGGGTTTTGGTCATTGATGACGATGCAGCGGTGCGGGCGGCCTTGGGGCAAACGCTTGAACTTGCCGATCACAGCGTCATTACGACAGGGTCGTTTGTCGAAGCCAAAGATCATATCGCCCATGGATTTGATGGCGTGATTTTGACCGATGTTCGCATGCCGGGGCGTGACGGGTTTTATGTGCTGGACTACGTCCATTCTGTGGATGTCGATTTGCCTATCATCATTCTAACGGGCGAGGGTGATATCCCGATGGCGGTCCGTGCGGTCGGGCGCGGCGCGTTTGATTTTCTGGAAAAACCCTGTGGCGCAGACACGTTGTTGCCCGTTATCGATCGGGCGTTGACCACGCGGCATTTGGTCTTGGAAAACCGACGGCTGAAAGAGCAGTTAGAGAAAAGCGATCCTGCCGCGCGGCTGATCTTTGGCGATTCAGGTGCGGCCGAACAATTGCGAAAACAGGTGCGTGCGGCTGCGGCCTTGCAAACGGATGTCTTGGTCACCGGCGCACCGGGAACCGGAATATCCAAAGTCGCCGAAGTGATCCATATGTCGTCGACATTTTCCAAAGGTCCGTTTTTCAAACGATCCGCCGACGGATTAGGGCGCGAAGAATTGGTGATTGCGCTGTCCAATTGCATTGGTGGTACGCTGTTTCTAGATGCCATTGAAACCATGCCGCCCGATACGCAAATTGCTCTCCAAGATCATATGGACGGGACCGATCCAATGCCGCGCATCATCGCAGGAAGCAATGTGCCATTGGACCAATTAGAACGCGATGGTCGGTTGATGGTGGATTTGTTTTATCGCGTGTCGACAGTGACGGTGCGCATCCCGTCGCTGTCCGAGCGCCCCGAAGACATACCGATCCTGTTTCGCCACTATGTCGCCCAAGCGGCAGAGCAATCAGGACATCCGATGCCAGATATCAGCGCCGATTTTCTGTCCGATCTGATGGCCCGAGATTGGCCAGGGAACGCGCGCGCCTTGATGAGCCTTGCGATGCGTTTTGTCTTAGGCGTCGATAAAAATGACGCACACAGTGCTCTCACAATGCCGAGCTTGGCCGAACAAATTGCAAAGGTTGAAAAATCAATTCTTGTTGACACCTTGCGCAAATGCGATGGCAAAGTCAGCGAAGCCATCAAGGTCCTGCAAATCCCGCGCAAAACTTTTTACGACAAACTGTCAAAATATGGGATTCGGGCGGAAGAATATCGCTAGGTATTTTTGTGCGGAATTCCGCACAGTTGAAAATATGTATGTGTGGAATTTCGCACACCGTTAGCGGTATCATTTTGGGAGTCTGTTTGGGGTGATCGCAAGATATTGAATTATATAGATAAATAAATTTTTCATCGCGTGCTAATCTCTGTTTGCACCCCTGTAATCGAATAGGGTTACATACCGCCAGCCCCGCATCA
>Ga0255763_1001386_pt1 | contig 25079 bp, 39 predicted proteins | sample 041ome_2_FD_179963 | JGI IMG/M metagenome (GOLD analysis project Ga0255763, IMG submission 179963) | Coastal salt marsh microbial communities from the Groves Creek Marsh, Skidaway Island, Georgia - 041406US metaG (version 2) | ecosystem: Environmental > Aquatic > Marine > Intertidal zone > Salt...
ATCAAGTTTGATTCCAACGAAATGGTCGATGGGCTCGTCGTGTGGTTTGACACGGAGTTCACGTCGAGATTCTGTAAAGAACAACCATGTGTTCTTGACACCAAAAGAAAAACTTGCTGGTTTCACACCGTGCTCAGATTCAATAAACCACGCAAAGCTTCTGATATTCGCGAAATAAAATTTGTTCGTCAAGAAGTCCTAGATTATATATTTTGGGTAGATGGCGAAGAATTTAAAGATGGGGGGTGGAATATTGATTGGTACGGGGAGTCAAAAAAACTTAAGTTAACACCACCCTAATTACAGCTCGTCCAAGAGGTCGGCTTGGGTGTACACGTCCTCTGTTAAGCCCTCCCGTGGTATGGCTTTGACCCCATACTCCTGGACTAAACTTCTATAACAATGATACAACCGCCCCTCGTGTCTGACGACACAAAACAGGTCGAGCACTTTTTCAGGAAATGTGCGTCTGTCGACCACCCCCCTGTCAGACACGAGGCGTTCCATGTGTCGGCGGTCCTCGACGGTGATGTCGCCGTCGTCGATAAAAAAATCATCACGCACGAGCTGTTCGACGAGGTTCGTGCCAGGGATTATTTTAAACATGTGTGATTCCGCATAATATTTTTGCATTTTTTGAGGTCTTCGTTCTCTCACAACCTCATAGTTTTCATGCATATTTGCCACTCGCTGTCTGTTCACGAGAATGTCCCCTACTTTATAGTGTTGAAAGCACTTTCGGCGAAGAGACTTTTCCGTGATGACCTCGCACACGGTTTCATGGAACGCAGTCGACCGAGTTCCATCCCTTTTATAAATAATGCGTGGCGATGAAAAGTTAGCCACTTCGAGTATCCATGCACACGCGCGAACGCGAATATCGGCAGTTGGATGCACACTTTTCAGTCGTTGTACGAGGGTCTCCATGTGTATAAAATGGTGTGGATGTGGGGTGACTGGGGGTTAAATTGCATCAATAAGTTCATTTACATCTCGAAAGTAACGATGTAAATCTTTCATGAATCTTTTATTGTTTTCGAGAACTTCACATTCGGGTTTGTTTTTGTAGAGCCACGCCAAGTTTGACTTTGAATATTTCGTGCGCTTTTGATTTTCGTTGGGCTTTCGTGGGATGAGTTTTTTCGCGATCGTGATCGTGGTGGACGGTCTGTACGACAGGGCTTGCATCACGGTGTCCGCGAGGTCATCCTTCTTTTTAGACGCATCAAAGGTGGGAATCCAATCCGCGTTGGTGTCGCCCGCGTGAATGAACTCCTTGCAGCGTTCGATGGCCGTCTTCTTTCGTTTCAAGTACTGCGACCTGCCGGGTCCCGCGACGTCGGGAATTTTATGTCTCGCATCGTAAAGTATTGTCTGCGCGGTGGGGTTTTTAATCACGAAATACGCGTGAAGAAAATGCATGACGGATACCATTTTTTTATTGCGGTCCGGTTGTTTCTCGATGAGCACGACGTCGGCGTCGAGGGTCCATGGTCGTTCGTCGAGATGTTTGCGAAGGGACACGTACACGCCGTCCTCGTGCTGCGGTGGAATGCCACTCACGTCCCACTGGACGATGCGGTTTCGACGCTCGTCCAAAAGGCACATGGCCAAATTCCTTATGCCAACATCGATGGAAAGAATCATTTAAATTAAAGACAACCGCTCTCTTTAATTTATGTGGTGTTGGTGGTGTTGCCATACATTCGACGGCGAACCCCTCGAAATGCCCAAGAAGTACGACGAACTTCGTAAAAAGTTTTACACCTATGGAAAATTTTGTTCATGGAGTTGCATGAAGGCGTTCGCGATAGATAATTACGGGGTCAATTTGGGTGGACGCATCATGGGGAACATCATGTGCATGCGCAAACAAATGTACGGGGTGTTGGGTGCGGTGCGCATGGCGCCGAAGCGTTACGAGTTAGAGCAGTTCGGGGGGTCGATGACTATCGAGGAGTTTCGTCGGTTCGGGGTCATAGACAAGGGTCCACGAAAACCGGTGAACATGCAAAACGAACACGACGTCGCGATATCCTACGTTTCACCCACGACACCTAGTGTGGTGGAAGAAACCTCGGATGAGTTGAAACTCAAGAGGAAAAGTCCCTTGAAACGAAGTCATAATTCATTGGAGTCCGCCCTCGGGTTACGAATCAAACCCAAACAATTAGGGCAGCCGGCGTCGGCGTCGTCGTAGACAAAGTCGCACGCGTGGCATTCGTCGAGGATGGTGACTTGTTTAGGGGGCACGAGGCCTTCGTTGAATTTTGTCAATTGGTGGACGGTGTAAATACCATACTTTACTATAGTTTCCAACTTTGGGAAAGCCATACTTAGTTCATTAGTGTAATCGAATCTTTATTTGAAGCACGTCATGCAACCCTTCAACTTTAACATCCCCGCGAACCCATCGACCATGGCCGGAACCATGGACTTGAGAAGGGTTTCGAACTCCGAGTCGTCCTCGCCCTTGTCAATTTTTTCGATGAGGTGGTTCAACAACCCAATGACCAACTTCTTGCGCTCGGGTCCGGTGAGACCCTTGAGCCCAGACGCCATGGTCATGAGCTTCGCCACGATTGGCGGAATGTCTTCCTTCGTGAAGCCGTCGGCGATGTAGAGTGCATCGAGTTCGTTCACGGTGGTGATGATTTTCTTCGTGTCCAACTTGCCTTGAAACTTTGAGAGAAACGCGTCCATTTTTATTTTATACAGAGATAATAAATGATGAACATCGATAACATTCTCGCAGCTTCCGCGGTCAGTCTGGGGTTGTATCAGATGGTCGACCGCCTGGACGATGTTAAAAATCTGTCGGTGCGCTATCTGATGATTGGCATCGTGGCGAACATTCTGTGGATTCTGTATCAGACAAGAAAAGGTGCGAACTACTCGGCATTATATACTGGAATTGGTCTAGTGTTTCAATTGTACGCGCTGAACCAAGTGCTCTTACGCGATATGAAGCCTCGGGATTCGTCGCCATGAAGCCTAAAATTCTGAGCAGCTGGACTTTCTCCTGGACACTCAATCGTCCCACCCTGCGCATGACGTAGGACACGAGCATGGCGAGGACGTAAAATCCCTCCTCGATGCTCATCTAATAAAAAAGAAGGCTAATAATCCCAGCAAGAAAACCACAGCGAACCCGGTGAGGTAGAATCCGTTGTACGTCTTCTCCGTCTCGTTACCTTGGCACTTCTTCAACACATCCGTCATCAGACCCGCCGTGACCGCACCGGCGATGCCGTACAACATCATGTACGCGGCGATGTCCTTCTGGATGATTTTTTGCATGAGCAGCACGGCGGGAATCACCGTGGCCACGATGAGACTGGTCTCGATGTATTTTTTGGTGCTGGCGTTATTCTTCTGGGCCTCGCAACCTTCCATTCGCGCGAGTCCAGTGGACGCGGTGACCCAGTACAACACCGTCATGGGCACGATGATTCCGAGGATGGGAAAATACCCAGTCTCGGTCTGAAGCTTACCCGATTCTATTTTTGAAGCAATGGCATACAAGGCTTGTGACATTATTACAATTCGGTGAGATTTAAATTTTCATACGTGTCCACCCAGAGAATGGGAAGGTCCTTGAACCACTCGTACACGATTGGGTTTTTCAGGACAATGGGCACCACACCCAGCGCCAGGCACTCCCACGTGCGATGACAATCCACCCCATTCCCATCGGGGCTCGCGCAGTATCGATACTGCGACAACTCTTCGATGTACGCCTTCCAGGGTTTCGGTGCATTTTTAGGAAATCCTTGACTCGACAGCTCGCTTTCGCACCTCGAACGCACTTTCGGGTTACTGTCGTTGTTAAAGTTAAAGTAGAGGAGTTTAGTCTTTGGCGCAGAGGCGCACCGCTGGATGTGTGCCTTGTCCGTGCGTCGCCACATGTCGACGTTTTCCAACCCCAATGGGATGCCGAGGGTCTTCGGGTGGGGGATCATGTTACACCCACGCCACTGGACCAGGAGAGGGTGCTCGAGGACGCGCTCGACGCCGCCACTGCAAAGGTCGGAGTTGTGCGTGACCAACTCGAAGGGCTGGGTGATTTCGGGTAGAATCTTTGCAACAAAGTAATGTATCCAATCCATCTTCGTAAAGAACGTGCGCGAACGCCGTATGAGTTCTACGTCGGGATTTGCCATGCCCACGACGATGAGTTTTTTCATGTGTTTTAGGCACGATGGATGGTTTTGTATGTAGTTCCACTCGTACACACAGACGTCACATTTTTCCATAAAATCTTCCCCAGTCTCCATGATATAAAGGTTTAGGGCGTTACTCTTCTAACCCAGAAAAATGTTATCCATCGCGTTTTCGTCATCATCTGTCGTGTGCGGCGAACCCAAAAAGTTGAAGAAGTTCCGCAAGCGTCTCGCGCGCGAGAGACGCGAAGACCTCCAGCGGATGGCGGATAAAATCAAAGACATCGGCGAAGACGAACTTCGACGCTCGAAGGAACTGCTCCGCGAACACCGAGAATATTATGAAACAAAGCCAAAAGAAAAGTCTATTGACTTTTACGAGAAGTGAGCGCGAACCCGACCGCCATTAACGTGAACATGGCCATCAAGAGATTATCATCCTGTTCCACGGCGACGATGGCGCTCAGCGTGCTGTAAAGTGCGAAACGCACCTCGCGTTGGGTGCGGTCCAACGAACGTTTCATCGCCGCCCTACTCTTTTCCAAGTTTAGCACGGCGGTGCTTATGTTTTTAATGCGCGTCGGCATCTCTGACGTCGTCTGTAACATCCCCTGAATGTCAATCGCGTCAGTGACTCGTTCTCGCACGATGGGTTCCAAGTACGTGTAATAATCAAACTCAGGGTCTAATTTTAAACACGTCCCCTCCACTAACCCGAACGCCTTCGCCAGATAGATGAATGACGTGGGGAGGATGAAAGGTTTTTCCCTCGCGAGGTTTGCGATGATTTCATCCTTCATGAGGTCTTTGACGTCGAGGGTGCCGAGATAATCCAAGATTGTTTCAAAAAATATCTCAATGTCCCCGAGGTCCGTCACGATGGGTATGATGATTTTGAGCGCCACGAGGGTTTCGACAATTTTTTTTGTATCCTTATTGATGATGTGCACTAAAAGTTCCATGAATCCCGAGCGTAACTCGTCACTGATGGGAATCACGAGACCAAAGTCATAGAACACGAGACGCCCCTCGGGGAGAAATCCAATGTTCCCCGGGTGTGGGTCGGCGTGGAAAAATCCATGTTCCATGGTTTGCATGACGTAGCTGTTGATGAGGGCGCCGCAGAGTTTCTTTTTGTTCACACCCATCGATTTGAGGTCTGTCAACTTTTCCGAAGGCACGTATTCCATGACGATGACGTTTTGCGACGAGAGGTCTTCGTACACGCGCGGGACCTTGACCCACGGGACCTTTCGAAAGTTGTGTTTGAAGAGGATGGCGTTTTGCACCTCTTTCCCGTAATCAGTCTCCCCCAAGAGATTGTCAATGCTCTCATCGAGGACGTATCCCGTGCCCGTGCCCGTGTCTATGCCCACGCGCTCGAGGAGCGCCACGATGTCCTTGACGTTGTCCATGTCACTCTTCATGATGTTGTAAATGTCCGGACGTTTCACCTTGACGATGACGTCTTCTCCCGTCACTAACTGCGCTCGATGCACTTGGCCGATGGACGCCGACTTGAAGGGAACTTCATCGAACCATGCAAAGTATTTCTGGTTCACGTACGCTTTGACGTCATCGTAAGCCACGGGAGGGACGTCGTCCTGGAGCGACTCGAGTTCGGCGCAAAACTCCAATGGATAGAGGTCCCCTCTCGTCGAAACGATTTGACCCAATTTCACAAAGGTGGGACCCAAGTCGAGGAGTTGTTCTTTGGTCCACCGACCGACAACTGCTTTGTTTTTCGTCGTGGCATTCTTTAATAAGAACTTACCTGCAAACTGCCATGTCTTTGCTTTTTGCATTTATATTACAGACACATTTTAATTAATACGAAAAGCGCGTCGACCATTTCCCTGTGTTTCGTGCTTTGGATGAGCTCGGGGTTTTTTAAAAGTTTCAGGATGCGCGCGTTGTCGTCGGGGAGACTGTGCACGACCTCCCTCGTTCTGATGTAATCGGCGACGACGTAGATGATGCCATCGAGGTGCTCTTCCAGAGCCATGTGCATCCACGAATTCACGGGCGTCCCCCACGCCGTGGTGTCATCGGTGACACGAACACCGTGACCATACTTTGCTTTGCCAAATTCCATGCGTCGTTCGATGAGGTCCATCGTCGCGTTTAAAAAGAAAGGACTTTACCTTTTTAAACGCCATGATTACAATCCTCCCACATCTCGGGCTCGGTGACCAACTCATCACGAACGGTCTCGTGCGTCACTTTGCGGAACACGACGACGTCACCATATTCGTCAAACATTCGCATGAACGCTCGGTGTCGTTCATGTATCGCGACCTCGGCGCGCGCGTGAAAATCATCAAGCTCGACAAAGATGAAAAGGAAATGATTGCGCACGTGCAAAGCCACGACTGCGGACGCGTGCTCGCGCTCGGTGCGCACGGGATGCCAGGGGCGCAGTTTCAGCTTTTGTTGAAGAATCCCTACACCACGTGGTTGAGCGTGTTCTACCTGCAAGCGGGGCTCAACCCCAATGCGATGTATCGCAAATTCAAGGTGGACCGCGACCGCTCGAAAGAGTTCCCAGCACCCGACGAGCCGTACGTGTTCGTGCACGACGACGAACAGCGCGGTCGTGTCATCGAGGTCGACACCGCGCTCAAAGTGGTGCGTCCGAAAGTGTCAAAGTTCATGGCGAATGGCATGTTTGAAGATGATGGATTTAATATTTTTGATTACATGACAATCATCGAAAACGCCCAACAGAGACACATGATGAATTCGAGCTACAGCTGGCTCGTGGAGTTGTTCAACATTGGCGACCGTGCGACAAACTTTTTCCACATGAACGTCGGTGCGCACGACTACTGGTCACCGGAGCAGACGAAGACGTTTTACACCGATGACCTCTGGACGTTCGTGGTGTAGCTCTTCTCTTCCACGAGATTCGACCCCGATGCAATGTTAATCTCCTTCTTGATGCTCGCCCGCGCATCGTTGAACTTGTACACCATGCGCGCCTTTTCCACGAATTCTTCGCCAAAGTCGTGCACGGCTTCCAACGCGCGCAGGCGTTCTTCGACGTCCCAGATGATTTCATTTATTTTTTTCAACGCCTCTTTGTGTTCCGTGGGGAATTCGAGCGCTCGCAGCGCGTCCAACTCCTTTCGAACGTTCGCGAGCTTCTCCTCCTCGACGATGCGCGCTTTTTTAATTTCGAGAATGGTGATTTTATCGATGAGTTCACCCTTCGAGACTTCCACGAAAACCATTTAAAGATGTAGATGGACTATTTCTTTAAATGAAGTCCCGCGTCGCCGTGGTCACCGGTGCGACTGGACAAGACGGGTCCTACCTGTGCGAACTGCTCTTGGAGAAAGGGTACGACGTGAAGTGCCTGGTGCGGCGTTCGACGTGTCGTTTGGAACACAGCTTTTTCGACAAGGTGCAACTCTACGACGGCGACGTCTTGGACCATCCCATCATTCACAAGATGATTCAAGATTGCGACGACTACGAGTGGGTTGAGATTTACAACTTGGCGGCGCAGAGTCACGTGCACACGTCGTTCAATTGCCCGAGATACACGTTCGAAACGAACACCCTCGGCGTGCTCAACATTCTCGAGAGCATGCGCCAGAGTAAAAACCCGTCAAAGTATCGCATGTACCAAGCCTCCACGTCGGAGATGTTCGGAAAGGTGCAGGAGACCCCTCAGAGAGAGACCACGCCGTTTTATCCTCGGTCGGTCTACGGCGTCTCAAAGGTGGCGGCGCACTGGTTGGTGAAAAATTACCGCGAATCCTATGGTCTCTACGCGTGTTCGGGCATTCTCTTCAATCACGAGAGTCCCCGTCGCGGTGCGGATTTCGTGACGAAGAAAATCACCGAAGGGTTGAAGCATGGCAAGGTGCTCGAATTGGGTAATCTCGATGCGGTCAGGGACTGGGGTCACGCCAAGGACTACGTCGAAGGCATGTGGCGCATGTTGCAACAGGACGACGCCGACGAGTACGTCGTGGCCACGGGGAAGACGCACTCGGTGCGAGACTTTGTCACGATGTGTCTGAAACATCTCGGGAAGGATGTGACGTGGGAAGGCGAACGCGAGCACGAAGTCGGCAAGGTCGACGGCGAGGTCGTGGTGAAGGTGTCGCCAAAGTTCTATCGCCCGTGCGAAGTGGACGCCCTCGTGGGTGACGCGTCGAAGATTAAGAGCATCGGATGGGAACAAAAACATTCCATTGAAGATTTAATTACAGATATGTTGAACTAACATCGCCCCGTTGCGCGCGTCGGTGACGTGTTCAAGAATTTTCCACGTTTCCGGTGCAGCTTTGATTTCTTCGACGATTTTCGCACACTTGTTCGTGTTCGTGTCGTCCAGGAGCAGGTACTTGACGTGATTTTTTATTTTTTGAAATTCGTGCCACGTCGTGAATTCACCACCGTCCAAGAGGATGACATCGAAATCTTCTCGTGTGTCAAATATTTTGCACTCTTTCATGTTGGTGATGTCGACCGTGTTCCATCGATTGAACTCGGCGTCATCCTTAGCTTGTGGGAACACTTCGTAGACCTGCTCGGGCGCGAGGTGCACCAGCACCTCGTTCAGGATGTGCACGTTCGCCACACCTTTGTGAAACTTTTGCGCGTGGGCAACCTTGTCGGCGTTGCATTCGAGAGAATAGAAGATGGTGTCGTCTCGGTCTTTAAGCACGTTGACGAAGGCGCGCGTGCTCCCTAACCCGTTCCATGTGCCGACTTCGAGGAACGTTCTGTTCTCTGGGTCTTGACATAGGCGAGTAATCCATTCGGCGAGGCAATCGTCGTGGACTTGTCCCGTAGTGTTTTGATAAAATCCTTGATGGTCGTTCGGGCACCACATGGGTTTTACAAATTTAAAGTTCTAATCTTTTAATAAGAATGTCCACCTTCTATGTCAAAGGAAAATATACGTACATCGAACATCCAGACATTAGATACGTCACGAACGACGACAATGGGTATTTCGCACAATGGTTACGTTGGCGTTACGGCTTCAAGCACGACATAGATGACGTGCTGTCCTTTCTCAGGGCGCTCACCGCCATGATTGCGGATGGCGTGCCGGACGCATTCATCGTCGACCAAGATGCCCTGCTTCCGAAAGCGTGGCACATCGATACCGAGAGCGACGACATGTTCATGTCTTTGGGACCAGGGGTCGTGTGGTGCACGCGAGAGTTCGCCGTGCGACTCATGAACAATCTCAATATATCCGAAAACGCCGACGTCATCATCGATGGATTTTTACAAAGTCAGGGCATCACGGCAAACAAGTTCAATGTCGCCCATAAAGTGTCTCGACTCACGTCATGGGAGGAACCCGTGCGGTCGGAGAGCGCGCTCGCGTTCATTCACGGCTACGGCGGGTTACCGAAGGTGAAGTTCGCCGACATCGTGAAGGAGTACGAGCAGTATTTGTTGGACAAACGCGACGTGGAAGACAAATTCAAGGCGGTGTATGGTATTCACGTCGACATTAAAAGATTTAGTAAAACAGCTTTCGACCTTTCGTAATCAACGTCCCACCACGTGCCATGGAACACCTTCGTGAGGAATGCGGGAACTTCGGTGTAATCGATGGGAACCTCGTGAGATGGTAGAGTCACCCACGTCGAGTCTTTGATGTGCGCGAACACCCCTCGGTCGTGGGCGATGACGGGTTTACCAAAGTATTGCGCTTCGAGCATGGGTAAACCCACACCTTCCCCACGAGTGAAGGACACGACGTAATCACACGCGTTATAGAGACCCGCGAGCTGGTTCGGGGTCACGCGGTCCGTGCGGTACACCACGTTGGGGCTGTCCGGGAGACCATCGCGGGTGTTCGTCTTCATGATGAGTTTGTGCTCGGTGCCTCGAAGCACTTCATCGAAAACCTTGACTAAATTTTTTGTATTCTTACGAACATCATTCGTACCGACATATAGAAAAATACGTCTGTGCGGATTTACTTTTTTCGTCAACACCACGGGTTTATCGAGCACGAGGGGGGAATTGTAATAATCCGCGCTCACGCAGTTCACCCCGTGACGGACGAGGATGTCCCTGAGATACCCCAAGGGCACGATGACCCTATGGAAAAGTTTCATGTTTGCGATGATATCGGGGTGCACGTCGGAGGTTTCGAACATCGTGTACAATTGAATGTGTGTATGGGGCAACGAGGCAATCCATTGAGGCCAGAGTTCATACGTTTCCACGAGTTCGGAGATTGTACACGTATCGGGCGTGTCGTCATCCTCCTGTCTCAGATGGGGTTTTAAAAAGAAACGTCCGAGAATGTGTCCGTACATACTTATTAAAAGGAAGCGTTGTATTTTTAAATTAATGAAGATTACGTACGCTGTCTCGGTGTGTGATGAAGCGCAAGAATTGAATTCGTTACTCAACTTTCTCATCAAAGTTAAAGAACCCGAAGATGACATAAACGTCCTTCTCGACGTCGGTAAGACGAACGATGCCGTGCGTCGCGTTCTCGAACATCACGAGGCTCACGTCACTTTACACGAACGTGCATTTGATGGAGACTTTTCTGAACACAGAAATCATCACGTGTCCCTGTGCACGGGTGATTACATCTTCGCACTCGATGCCGATGAGATGCCGCAAGAAATTTTGATACAAAATATAAAACAATTTCAAGGCGACATCTTGGCCATTCCGCGCATGAACATCTGCCCGGGTTTCACCGAAGCGTGGCTCAAAGAGCACAAGTTTCGCGCCGCGACCACGGGGTGGATAAATTGGCCAGACTTTCAAATGCGGTACTTTAAAAACAATGGTGAAATTCGGTGGAAAGGGGGGTTACACGAAACCCTGGAGGGCGGTAAGGTGCAAGCGCTCGATGCCGACCCCGCACTGGCGCTGTGGCACATAAAAAGCGTGGAGAAGCAGGATAAACAGGGGGCATTTTATGAATCATTACACGACAAACTCTAATCGCGCACCTCCGTACACCGCCGCCGTGTAGCCAAACGTAGACTTTACCGTCGCGTACACTTTATTGCATTGTGATAAGAGAAACCAGTCCACTAACATGTCCGCGTTGTCCGCGCCATCGCACATGCGACTGTGCACCACCTGTGTGGTGTGACTCGTGCGCACCTTTTGTGGGTATCGACGAAGCACGTCGTCTTTGAGTTGCATGCTATCGGTGCACACGTACACGCAGTCCTCGGCGTCTTCGATTATTTTAAAAAACTTCTCGAGACTCTTGTCGTCGCAAAACCACGCCGCGTCTTCGTGCGGTGTGCCGTCATCGAGGGCTTTCGAATCCGCGCCGTAGTTTCCCCGACGAATGTGCACGCCTATGTCGCAGCCGTGCATGTTTTGACGAACGAGTTCGACCACGTCGGGTGGGTGTGCCACGAACTGTCGCATGATGGGATGTACGTACTTGAAGGTGAAGGTATTGATAAAAATGTTCGCCTTGTACTCTTCCTCGTCGGGGTCGGTGGACACCTCGATGCCTTCGATGTACTCGATGGGTTCGGGAAGCCGTGGCACCTTGTGTTGCTGCGAACACTGGAAGAGAAAGTCCGCCACTTGAATCACGGTGTTCCCCCAACCGGTTTCGCGATTGTAGTTGAGTTTCATATTAATTAAAAAATTGGTGATGCTTTTAATTAAGAATGAAGTGTATTTCCTATTCCGTATGGGGAACCAATAAGGTGTACACCTATGGCATCGTGGAAAACGCGTTACAACTCGAACATCTCCTCCCCGATTGGACCTTGAGGGTGCACTACAACGACAGCGTCCCTCAAGACATCGTGACCTGGCTCAAAGGCAGGTCAAACGTGCAGCTCATCCATCACGAAGGCTGCGAGTGCAAAGCCTCCAATATGTTTTGGCGATTCGAGGACCTGTTTCTACCCGACACCACGGTCTTAGTGCGCGATTCGGATTCCCGCATCAGTGTCCGAGAGGTGCGCATGGTGAATGAATGGCTCGCGTCCGATAAGGACTTTCACGTCATTCGCGACCATCAAGGCCACCGGGTGCCCATTCTCGGTGGCACCATGGGATGTCGAAACAATTGTTTACAATACATCGGCACACCCTCGGGTTTGCGAGACGTCAACGCACCACCCTTGGAGTTCCAAGATGGTCTCGCGTTCATGCACCAGTTTCGAGAGCACGTGCCACCCGCGAGGGACATGTATAACTTGGACCAAATTTTCTTGTATCACTACGTGTATCCCGTGGTGTGCTATCGAGCGATGATACACGCGAGCTACAATGCGTACGAAAAATTCGCCAAGCGCGTGGAACCCGTCGAGAAAGGATTCGTCGGGGAAGTCGTCGAGAGTTGTCCAGAGGCGGCGAAGATTTTTGGAGACAGTAAAGATACTTTTACAAGACTTCCTCAATTTTGATGCGTTCGATTAGAATGGTGTTGAGTTCTCGAAGACTTTTTAATTTTGTATGTAGTGCCAATATCTCATTATCCCTCTCCGTGAGTTTTATTTTTAAATCCCTCAGTTCCTTCGTGCCCTCCCAACTCTGATGTGCTTTTGTTTTTTTGTGTTGTTTCAGTGATGCGACGGATGGATATTCTTTCTTGTTACATTCGCACGTGTATATCACACGACATTCCATTATTGTTTTTTTTAAAGATTAAAAGTTTTAAATCACTAACATCTTTTCGTGTCCAACGACGAGTTCTGTGTTGACCATGACGTCGTGCCCCGCATCCATGAGATTTTTACAAAACGCCACATCTTCGGAACACATGTCTTCGAGGATGGTGCCATCGTCCGTGGTCATCTGGTGCAGGGGGTAGCTGAAGTACGGATAGGTCAGTGTCTCGATGACACCCTTTCGAACCGCCATGAACCCCATGCCGTTGTACGCGACTTTTTTAAACTTGGGTGCACCGACGAGGTCCTCGGGACGAAGAAACTTGAACGACCCGTGTTTCTTGAAATAATCCTCGTCCCATTTTTGCACGCACGCAAAGTGTTGCAGGTCAGCCATGCGGTAGAGACCGGACACCACCGCGTGGTCCTTTGAATTTTCGATGAGTTCGAGCACCTGTTCGGGGCGAAACACGATGTCACTGTCGATGGTAATCCAAAGGTCATAGTCCACCTTGCCACCGAAAGGTTTTTGGTCCTTGCCGCGAAGGACATCGAGACCGAGAGTTTTCATGCGCGAAAACGATACGAAACTTGAATATTCATTCACCATGAGCACCTGGTGCCCCTCGCGCATGAGCGTGGTGAACGTTTCCGTCCACGACGCGAGAAAGCGTCCAGAGAATTCACGACCGGGAAGGGCAAACACGAGCTTCATAATGCTTTTATAAGCACAAAGTATCTTTAAGCGTGACACCCGATGTCCTGATTACCACACAAAAGGGTGTCGTACACCCACTGTCCATCGACGACTTCTTTATCGATGAGTTCATTCTTGAGAAATTCGAGTTCAGCCCTGTGATTGGTGAGAATGTCGAGGGTCTCTTCGTAGCATTGTTTCACGATGGCGTCGATTTCCTTGTCCACGACTCTGGCACTGAATGGACTCAAGTTGTTGTAATCGTAGTTGTTCTTTCCAAACCCATACGACGTCACCATGTCGCGCGCGAGTTGATACGCGGCGGCGTAGTCACCCGACGCACCCGTGGTCACCTCATCGGGGCCGTAGATGATTTCCTCCGCGGCGCGACCACCGAGGCACACGCGCAGTTGGGCCATGTAATAGGACTTCGCGTACAGGTCCACTTCCTCTTTGGGTTGGAAAAAAGTAACCCCCCCGGCGTCGCCGCGAGGGATGATGCTCACCTTGCGCACTTCGTCGTAGCCCTTGGACAACGCACCCACGATGGCGTGTCCGGCTTCGTGATAGGCGACGAGAATTTTCTTGGCGTCCGAGAACTTGGTCATGCCCTTGGACCCGATGACTATGCGTTGAAACACGTCTTCGACGATGTTTGGGGTAATCACGCACGCGCCATCTTTCACGGAGCGTATGGCGCACTCGTTGAGAAGATTGGCGAGGTCGGCACCACTGAACCCCGTGGTTTGCCTCGCGATGTCACGAAGGGAGAGCTCGGGGGCGAGATTTTTATCCCTCGCGTGCACGCCGAGGATGCGTTCGCGGCCATCGACGTTGGGCAGAGACACTTCGATTTTGCGGTCAAACCGACCCGGACGGAGGAGCGCCTCGTCGAGGATGTCCGCGCGATTCGTCGCCGCCACGACGACGATTTGTGTGTTGACATCGAACCCATCCATTTCCGTGAGCAGTTGGTTGATTGTTTGTTCCCGCTCATCGTTCGATGCCATGCCCCCTGTGGAGCGCTTCTTACCGATGGCGTCGATTTCGTCGATGAAGATGATGCACGGCTCGTTGGCGCGCGCGATGGCGAAGAGTTCTCGAACTCTCTTCGCACCAACACCGACGAACATTTCGACAAAACTCGACCCGGAGGCGTTGATGAAAGGCACGCCAGATTCCCCCGCGATGGCGCGAGCTAACAGGGTCTTTCCCGTACCGGGGCGTCCCGTGAGGAGCGCACCCTTGGGAATTTTGGCACCGTTGATGGTGTACTTTTCCCCATTCTTGAGAAAATCCACGATTTCTTCGAGCTCCTCCTTGGCGTTATCGATGCCCTCGACGTCATCGAAACGCGTCGGGACGTTACTGTCGACTTCGAGCTCCACGTTTCCGTTCGACGATACGAACATGCGCACGAACATGAATGCAAAAAACAAAAGAAAACCCAGAGACAGCGCGTCGACGATGTTGATGGGTCCTTGCGAGGACACGTCGATGCGAACGTCGGTCTCGGAAGCGTTGGTGAGGAGTTCCCAGAGCGAGGGATTCGAGACGACTCGGGCGTCGCCAACGCTTCCGTTGTTCTCCAAGAAGAGCACCTCGTGTGAGTTGGGTTTGAGGACCACTTCTTGAAGTTGTTTCGTCTTGAGTTTTCGCACGAATTGGGTGTACGTGAAATGTTCAGGGTCTTTGAGCGTACCCAAGGTCACCGGGGGCGCTTGCGTGGGGTGTTTGATTGTAAACATGTCTTACAATTACATGACTATTTTTTCTTTGCATGAGAAAGCATGATGTCCCTGACCTCGTCGTACAACAGTGAAAACATGGCAAACTGGTACGACAGGAACGTCACTAAGGTTGCTTCGTAATTAAAGTCGTAGGGCGCGAGCTTTTCCATCACGGCCACGGCGAGGGGCACGAGAACCCCAGACTTTGTGAAATCCAGGGTTTCCACGTTCCTCGAGAGCGTGTGGAGGTACGTCAGTGAGGCTGCGGCACCGACGACGGCGGACACGCCTCCCGTGGCCCCTGCAGTGACCGCGTAGTACGTCGTGAAAACACCGTTCATGGTTAAAGTGTTTTGACGAAGTTTCTTTTTTAATGTAGGATAGGACGACCCCGTCTGTGCGAGTGTAATCATCATCATGTGTTAATTAATGAAGCTCGTGTTTAACCTTTTCTCTGTTTTGCATGTGCAACGCTTCGACATCGGCTTTATTTTGACCGGTGTAGGGCACGGCGTATCCGTGCTCGCACATCCACTTGTTCACGTTGGTCCACGTGTCGTCCTCTCGCACCCACACCTCGGCGAGGACGCGACCAAACTTCCCCCTGGAATCCGATTCCGGACAGCGGATTTCCATCTCGATGTCATCCTTGTCGGACGCCACCGCCTTGAGGCACCACTCCTTGAGCTTGTGCTTCGAGAGGAGGCCAAACTTCTTCTCCTCGGCATCACTGGTGCGCGACTCCGGCGTGTCAATCCCCAAGAGGCGAACGCGCTGGGACGTGCACACGTCAAACCCAAGGTCGATGGCGACGTCGATGGTGTCACCATCCACGACGCGCTCTAAGGCTTTGATGCGGTAAATAAAAGTGCACTCGGGCTGGTCGTAACTCATACACTAGACCAAGATTTTATATGGCGTATCATGGCGTTGACGTTGTCACGCGACATCGCGTTCATTTCCCACGGCGTGTATGCGTTTCTATTTTTGTAAAAGTTTGCACTGGCATCGAGAATGTTTCTCTTTTTGTTTTGAAGTTTGCGAAGGTTGAGGTTTTTCTCTCGATATGTGTTCTCGAGGTCTTTGAGTTTCCTCGCGTTAGTCGTGGTCTCGCGCATGGATGTCCGAATGTTTTTCATGTGTCTTCGAAGTGTGAGAATTTTCGCATCCACGTCGTCTTGTGCGTTGACAAGTTTCTTGAAAATGGCGTACATATATACTATACGTTTATTTTAAAGACGCAAGACTTGCAAAGCTTCGCTCACGCCAGGGTGTCGATTGATGTCTTCTATGCCCATCTCCACGTGGTCGATGTACGTGAGGTCCAGGCCCTCCATCTGGTGCACTATCTTTGCGAGTCCGTTGTTCGGGCCCAGGTCACTCTGATGGAGGTCCCCTGTGATGACGAGTTTCGTGCCCGGGCCAAGGCGCGTGATGAGCATTTGCATTTGATTCACCGTGGCGTTTTGCATTTCGTCCGCGATGATGAAACTATTGACGAACGTTCGACCACGCATGTATCCGAGGGGTTCTATGATGATGTTTCGCTCGATTTGTGATTTCGACATGTAGTTTTCGAAAATGTCAAACATCGGACGAGTCCATGGTTCCATCTTGCGTTCCATCGTTCCGGGAAGGTAGCCAATGTCCTCGTCCGCGGCAACGATGGGACGGGTCAGGATGACTCTCGTGCGTCTCGTGTCAAACAAATGGTCCATGGCGACGTGACAGGCGAGCATGGTTTTTCCCGTCCCCGCGGGTCCCGTGCCTATGACCACGGGTTTGGGTCCACGAAGGGCGAGCATGTATCGACATTGTCCTGCAGTTTTGGGGAAATCCATTTATTTTATGTGCATATAATAAATCATGGCAAATTCCAACAAAACACCGACAAACAAACCCATCATCGCGTCAACCCCGAACGCCCCAGCCCGACCCCGTCGCGCGCGTGCAAACAACAACAACAACAACACGGCAGCGTTCGAGACCCCCGAACGTCGCCCTCAACGACGCCCCCCCGTGCAACGCCCCGTTGCTATGCGTCGTTTGAACTTTAACCAAGATGAAAACTTTAGACGTTTCCTCGACCAAATTTTGTACAACTCGCCGGTACCGGTGGTAAAGACCCCGCGTCAGAACACCCCGAAAGCGAAGCGTGCGAAAAAAAATAATAACAAAAAGTAAATGAACAACAGCCCCCCTCGGGCACCGAGAGCGCGTCTCGATGAACCGCCCGCACTCGAACGCCGCGGCCGCGTCACTAACAGAAATCGAAACACACCGAGACGCGTGTTGAACTATAGTCCACAGGGTAACACGAACACGAACGCTGACCGTGCGAACATCTCCGCCATAGAATACGAGAATCGACCCCTGAACAAGAACGCGGTGAACGTCATCGCACGAAACTCGTTCAAAGTGGGTAACCGTGTCATCTCGTACGCCCGAGGCAAGTACATGAAAATGAAGGACTTCGCGATGTACTTGCGCACCGCGAAAGGTGGTCGCACTACACTCGGGTCTTTTTTGAAAAGTAATGGAAATCGTACATTTGTATCCCCAGAGAGCATTCGATTTCGTCGAAATGATGTAAAATTTTATAAATTTACATAGTAATAAAATGGACCTCACTTTTCATTTCATAAAATTTAAACCCACCGGCGCAGTCTTGACCATGACTGACCGGAATCATAAAGTGAGGTATATGTGTTTCAGCTCCAGGGAAACCGCGGTGCAATGTGTGGAATACATATCCCTTTTTAGGAGCCAAATGGGTACGTTCCCGGTGTTGAACATGAGTGGTGAGTTCACGAAAGTAAGGGTTCCTAAACATTTTAAACAAAGGTCAGTCGAAGAAGTGTCGAAGTTTTTCACCATCGAGACCAAAGACAGAGATGCACTAGACACCATGGCGCGCGTGACGAACGCGCACTTCATGTACGTGCACAAGTTTCGTTTCGACCGAGAGGAGTTGTATGGCGTGGGATTCAGTGGCCAAGATGTCGATGCATACGTCGACATGGATAAATACGTTGAGAATTTAGAAATTATGTAATCATACATGTATAATGTGCGGCATCGTGTGTCTTTTCGGGGAACAGCGCGACGTGTCTCCTAAAATTCTCGCGCATCGTGGTCCAGATGACTACGCGACCAAGACCCTCGGTCGGTGTCGAATGGATTTCTATCGGCTCGCCATCAACGACCTCACCCCTGCGGGAATGCAACCCTTCGTTCGCGATAGCATCATGTTCGCGTGTAACGGCGAAATCTACAACCACAAAGAGCTCGCCATGGGACAGGAAAAGAGCGCGAGTGATTGCGAGTGTCTCGGGCCTTACATAAAACACTTTGGCATCCAGCACACGCTCGACGAAATACGAGGCGACTTTGCGTTTGTCTACACCGATGGCAAACACCTCCTCGCGGCGAGAGACCCCGTGGGTGTTCGACCGCTCTTTTACACCAGGCACGCCAAGGACTCCATCGCGTTCGCGAGCGAAGCCAAAGCCCTGTTGTCGTACAACACGCAGGTGCACGTGTTCCCCCCTGGGACGTTCTACGACAGCCACGTCGACCAGTTCATCACCTATCACACCGGGTACTGGCACGTGCGAACAAAGTTGCACATCACGCACGCGCTCAAAGACACGCTCGAAGACGCGGTGAAGATTCGACTGGAAAACACCGAGAGAGACACGGGGTTTCTGTTGTCCGGTGGTCTCGACTCGAGTCTCATCGCATCCATAGCGCAACGCATGGTTGGTAAAATTAAAACGTTCTCCATAGGTTTGGTGGGAAGTCCCGACCTCGTCGCGGCGAGGAAAGTGTCAAAGTTTCTCGGGTCGGAGCATCACGAGGTCACGTTCACCACACAGGAGGGGGTGAAAGCCGTTCCCGACGTCATCATGGCCCTCGAGAGCTACGACACGACCACCGTGCGCGCGTCGGTGCCGATGTACCTCTTGTGCAAGTACATCAAGGAGAAGACGACGTGTCGATACATCTTCTCAGGGGAAGGGTCGGATGAACTTCTCGGTGGGTATCTTTATTTTAAAAACGCCCCCGACGTCCAGGCTTTTGCCACGGAAAACATGCGACGGCTCAAGTTGATTCACCAGTTCGACGGCTTGCGCGCGGACCGATGCGCCGGCGCGCACGGCTTAGACCTCGTCGTGCCTTTCCTAGACATCAAATTCATCAACGCGTGCATGGAGATGAATCAAAACGAAAAGATGGGTTCGTGCGAGAAGCGCGCGCTTCGCGAAGCTTTCGTGGGTTACCTTCCAGAAGACATCCTGTGGAGACAAAAGGATGGCATGAGCGACGCCGTGGGCACGTCGTGGGTGAAGACGCTTCGCAAGCACGCCGACGATGCGGTCTCCGACAACGTGTTCATGATCACGAAGGCGGTGTGCGGCGAACACAACGCCCCGCTCACGAAGGAGGAGGCGTGGTACCGCGAGATTTTCTGGAAATTCTTTGGATGCCGTCACGACCATCTCATCAGTGAGATATGGCGACCGCGGTGGACGCACGTCACCGACCCGAGTGCGCGTCTGCTTATAGAATAGAGTGGTCTGATATGTAATTATGTTTGTGAAATCATTCAACCCCAAAGAAAAATCACATGTGCTTTGGCTTAAAGACGTCTGCACCGCCATGGCGAAAGTGTCCGACGGGGACATGGTGGACATCGTCACCGTGGCGAACTCCAACCCGTTTGACTTGAAGCTGTCGTCCCCTCTCGAACTCGCCGAAATGCACTTTCAGGTGGCGATGAAATACACGGCGGCAGTTCTCAGCGAAGACGCGTGGGTGCCAGGAAAAAATCTCGACTAATCTTAAAATGCTTTGGGTGTTTCTCTTTCTGGCCCTCGTCGTCCTCGCGCTCATGTCGCGGTGCGAACAATACATCATGGACGCGCGCGTCGATACCAACCCGATGCGTCGTCGCGGACAATTCTTCGACACGTGTTCGCCTGAAAATTTTGGCGATTGCCCTCTGACGAACGACCCCTACGCGGGTCTTCCTCTTCCTTAAAGGTTAGGTGCGTTTGTCATGTAATGAATGCGACACGGAGTTATGCGCTTGAACAACTCGCCGAATCCCTTGAACTTCCCGTGGGTGATACGATTCCCATAAACCTCGAGAAGTCCATATTCAATTACTGCGTTCGTAAGGTCAGCGAGCCATCGTGGCAAGACTATTATTTCTTGAACACGTACAGACACAAGTTTTTAAACATTCATAAAAATTTAGAGAGGTCGCCAACACTGAAGAGACATTTATTGGAAAGAAAAATAAAACCAAAGGATGTTTTGGAATTGCAACCTCACGAGTTACACCCAGGCGGGCCATACGACGCGACGATGACGGAGAAGATTCATAAGGACATGCGAAAGCAAGCGATGCGGGACGAACTTATGAATCAGGAAGGGTTCTTCACGTGCATGCGGTGCAAGTCCAAGAAGACGACGTATTATCAATTACAAACGCGCTCGGCAGATGAACCCATGACGACGTTCGTGTCGTGCCTCAATTGTGCGAAAAATTGGAAGTGTTGAGCCAGTGCTCGGTCCACGTCAGGTCGGTCTCCTGGTCACCCACCGAGAGCACGAAGTTATAGCCTAGTTTCTGTTTCATATGTATCTTTGTGTGTGCTGAAGTAAACCCTAATTTATCAAATGTAATGCCGTTGTCCTCGAGTTGTTTCATGGTCCATTGAATGATAGGTTCCAGGCGAGGTCGCGCGGTGATGATGATGATTTTGTACCCCATGGCTTGCGCGTCCCAGAGGAGTTTGATCATGGGTGCGATGGGATGCCCCGTCACCCTGAGCAGGGTGTCATCGATGTCGAACATGACCGCATCGTTCGGACCCACGCGCGCGCGAGAGGTCGTCAGGTAATGCACGCCAGCGTCTTTGAGAGCTTCCATCTTACTTATAGTTATGATTTAATTATGCACCTATGTGTCCCGTGTGCTACGGCGACGTCCGTGTGCTCGACCTTCCGTGCGGTCACGGGATGTGCCGAACGTGCACGACGCGGTGGTTCAATGTCAGCGAGACGTGTCCCGTCTGTCGAACACCCGCGAAAATCGCGTACTGCTCGGACACGGACTTCGAACGCGTCGAACGCATGCGCCGACGTCTGTCGAGGCTTCGCGCGAAGGGGTACGGACACACGTTGACTACAAACATATTTATCACCAAATACGGCCTTACAAGAATAACTTAAAAGGAACGCCACCTTTAAATATACTAATGCTGTACAATCCGCCCATTAGTCATTACTCAGAGATGGATGTCTCCGAGTACGACGAAGACGCCATGTTTAAGTTCATCGGAAGGGAAGGTAAAAAATTTTATCACATCACCCGTGTCTGTGGACTCGATTATCTCTGGTACGACCGCGAAAGAAAGAAGATAGAGATATGGGGCCCTTATCATGTACACACGAATAGGCAGAGTGAACACGTCATCAGAGCCGAGCTCGAGCACTTTTTTGACTCCAGATCCTGATGCTCCAACGTATCGTTGACGGCGTCAAGGAACGCACGCCGCCCATGGCGCGCGCGCCTAGGCAGGCGGTGTACATGAAGAATGCGTACGTGGCTCTCCTCTTGCGTCATTACAAGGAATGCGGGCTCCCCGAACCGGACTGGCTCGACGAGATCCCAGAATCTCCGACTTTAAACGACGTTGAAGTGACCGTTAAAAGTGAACCGGTGATTCACTTCAGCGATGACATCGTGCTCACGCTCACGTGCGATGAGGAGGCTGGGAAAGTTACCGTGAACATGTCCCCCGCCATGGCGGACCTGTATCGCACGAGTTACGCGCGAGGGGAGCAGCCGTCGATAGAGTCGTTGGTGCGCGTGTACAAGCAGTTGGGATACTCTGATAAATATCTCATGGACATGTTGAAAAATCACGATCGCAACATGCAGCGCATAAAGAAGGTTGACCTCGACAAAATATTCAAAGCCGATTCGGGGTCGAAGACGAAGCGCGTGAAGAAGAAGGACGAGCCCATGGTCGAGGAGCTTGAGACCATGGACGACGCCAATGACGAGGAAGAGGACGACGTCCCGGTGGAAGACGCGTTCGACATGGAGATAGACGACGACGACGACGAGGACTTGCAGGGTGATGATGACGAGGAATACATATCGGAATAAAGATTACGCGCGTTTTTTAATAAATATAATGTACATCGCATGGGATACTGAAACCACGGGACTCCCCCGTGTCCGAACCACCCCGACTCTTAAAAGTCTCCATAACTATGACATGTGCCGTATTGTTTCTCTCGCCGCCGTCAAGTACAGCAGTCGCGGACGCGAGCTCGCCTCGTTTCACAGGGTCATCAAACCCGATGGTTATCGCGTCGAGGCCACGGAGATACACGGCATCACCCACGACTACGCCACCGAACACGGAACCCCCTTTGCCAAAGTCTTCGAGGAGTTCATGACGTTCGTGGGACCGGTGGAGACCTTGGTGGCACACAACTCCAGATTCGACGAAAACGTGCTCACGAGCGAGGTCCTGCGTCTCGGCATCGACCCCCCATTTGAGCGATTTACCTTTGTGTGCACGAACAACATGCATAAAGAGATGGAGTTCAGTCCCATAAGACTCATTGACTTGTACACAAAGATATTCGGCCAGGGGTTCGACGGCGCGCACGACGCCCTGAACGATGCCCGTGCGTGTGGAGAGGTGTTTCCTAAAATGAAAGACCCCGAGCGCGTGCACAAGACGTTGGGGGTCTCGAAGATTATCATCAAAGCCTCCGACGTCCCGAGCATCATGGGACTCTCGCTGTTCAAGAAGGCGCCCGACGTCATCGAGGAGTTGTGGAGAAAGCATCTCCCCGACACGTGTACTATGAAATCAAAAGAAGAACGCGCGATGGAGGTCATCAATGGGAGCGAGGTTCTACGAGACATCAAGCGGCGCATGGAGCTCGTGAAAGACGTCAAGCTCTTAGACGAAGTAGAGAGTGCTGACATCACGCCGGCACAGAAGGGTTTAGTGAAAGACCACATGCGGAAGTGGGTGTACGACACGAACACGACTTATGTGCACAATGGTGATATGTCGTTTTACAAGTATAACGCGTGTTGCATACGTGGGACAATGTACCAAATCGTCGGTCGCGTGGAGCGACTTCGTCTCAATGAAGATGGCACCTACACCCTCGTCGAAATAAAAAATCGCACAAAAGGTCTCTTCAAGCGTCTGAGGGACTACGAGGAGGTGCAGTGTCGAGTGTACCTGGCGATGATGCCCGCCTACGTCAAGGACTGTCTCCTCGTGGAATCGTACGACGGCGAGATGCGGTCGTACAGGATTGAACGCGACTTGGACAAATGGAAAGTCATCGCCGAGCGCGTCCGTGCGTTTTGTTCGTACTTCCACCACGTCGTGTCTGTGTCTTAAGGAAATACCCCATTTTAATCGTATGAATAAATGGATTGCACGTTTCCCAATCATCGCCTTTTACGCGGGGTCACTGGGTTCATACGTGGTCGCGCGATGGATGTTCGTAACCAATGATTGTCTGTCTATATGGCGATGGGGTAATTTTGTATGTGAAGTCAGTGAGACGCAAATGCACACGGCTAAATCACATTTGATGAATAAAACCCTAGGTGCCCTTGCCACGGCCATGAGTGTTTTATCATCGTCTAAATATTTACAAAAAAATCCCCAGACCTCATTACGCGACACAACCGACACATCGTAACCATGGAAGCTATACTCATTGAAATTAGAGACCTACTTAAGGAGCTCCTTAACCAGAAGGAGGCTGTGGCGGTGGTCGCCGACAACTTCACGTGCACTGGCATGACCGCGAAGGGCAAGCCGTGCACGAACAAACGCATAGACAACAGCGACTATTGCGGCATGCACGGCGGGAACAAAAAGCGTAAGGCATCCGACACCCCGACGTCATCCACCAAGGCGAAAATCATCCCGAGCCACGATCACGGCGAAGACGAGGTCAGCTCGACGTGTGAGCTCTGTGTGCAACACGGTGACGTGTTAAACCCTGATGTTGTGAAAACGGACTACAGCATAGAGGAACGTTTAAGAAATATTCTTCAACAAAGCTAGACACTATCATAGTACTTTTGTAAATTTTCAAGGAATTTAATTTCAATGGTATACATTTCCTCATACTTTCGCATCTTCATGTTATGGTGTTCCTTGTAGACCCGGTACATGTCAGTCTCACCGACCGGCAACGACTCCGTGTGACCATAGTAGTCTAGACATTCCCACGAATACACGGGGATGCGTATGTCCGAATGTTTGCAATAGCTTTCGATGGCCATCTCTTTTAGGTCCTTGGTCACGCGTGACACGCGTTTGAAATTTTTCATGACCTTCTTCGCATCATCTATTGCTTTGCGTCGAGCTTGGATTTCATACAATATTTTGACCGTGTCCGTTTCATCTATGAAGACGTGTTCTTCTTCTTCTTCTTCTTCGCCTCTTTCATAAATAGATTTTGCAATATCCATGAATTGTAAATAAATACCTTCTGGTATGTTTTGTGCATATTTTTCAGCAATATTTGCAATTTTTTGTGCGATATTTTTGTTCCATTCCATTTTTGTTTGCGTCTCTGAATGAGGTCGCATACATTTTTTTGTGTGATGCATGGTCATCATTAGTTACATACATTTGATGAAACAATCTAAAAGACCCCCAGATGTTCTAAGTTTTATGTGATGCATGGTCATCATTAGTATTGATGACTAAGTTTTGAAAATAATTTTTTTGTGAGATTGTGAAGGGTCATCATTAGTGTTGGTGACTATGTTTTGAAAATAATTTTTTTTATGTGATGCATGAGATTGTGAAGGACCACCATTAGT
>Ga0255763_1001387_pt1 | contig 25070 bp, 22 predicted proteins | sample 041ome_2_FD_179963 | JGI IMG/M metagenome (GOLD analysis project Ga0255763, IMG submission 179963) | Coastal salt marsh microbial communities from the Groves Creek Marsh, Skidaway Island, Georgia - 041406US metaG (version 2) | ecosystem: Environmental > Aquatic > Marine > Intertidal zone > Salt...
CACTCGTCGGTAGATGACGCCCGCGCCGCGTTGTTGCTCTATCAAAAGTTTCAGCGCAAGTGGGAAAATTCTTTGCGCGGCAGAGAGAAAAAGTCATCAAAGTGAAACCGTAGAACTAGAACGGGCGTCATAGTCACATTAATATAGTCACATTAGTCACATCACGAGCCGAACCGCGGCAGTGGACATAAGATGTATGGTTTAACGGATCGCACTCGCGCGCGCGGCGTCGCAGCGGCTACGTCGCGCGCTGACGTCACGTAAGTGCCGTGCCCACTTTGGCGCGGTTGAGCTCGATTGTGGTGTGCCGCGTGACGATCGACACTTCCCGACGCATCAAACGCTCAACGACCGCGCGCACACGCCCCAAACGCGCAGACGATGACGATGGCGGTAGCTTCGATGGACGTCGACGCCTCCCCCGCGGGTCTTCGCGCGTATTACAAGGCGAAGATTGAATCCATGGAGGTGGCGTTGAGTCAAAAGACGCAAAACTTGCGTCGCTTAGAAGCGCAGCGGAACGAGTTGAATGGGAAAGGTGCGCGCGTAGTTAGGATGCGCGTGATTCGTGTGTCGTGGCGCGCGCGGATGACGGTGATGGCGGCGTGAGGGGTGAATCGTGCAGGGCAGATCGCGACGCGAAGACTTGACTGTTCAAAGAGACTGACCAAAGCGCGTTTTCGTCTTTCAACGCACAGTTCGCTCGTTACGCGAGGAGTTACACATGTTGCAGGAACCTGGATCTTACGTCGGTGAGGTTGTCAAGGTGATGGGTAAGAAAAAAGTGTTGGTCAAGGTGCGTTTTTGTAGATGTGACGTTGATCGCGCGAGTACGCCGCCGTACGAGACGGGGACGAGACACTGACGCCGCGCGCGTGAGCCGTTTTTTTCCATCATACAGGTGCACCCTGAAGGTAAATACGTGTGTGATATGGATAAAAAGATTGATGTTACGAAACTTACCGCCGGCACACGCGTGGCGTTGAGAAATGATTCCTATACGTTACACGTGGTGTTGCCGTCGAACATCGACCCGCTCGTGTCGCTGATGAAGGTTGAAAAGGTTCCAGACTCTACGTTTGACATGATTGGTGGTTTGGATCAGCAAGTGAAGGAGATTAAAGAAGTTGTTGAATTACCAATCAAGCATCCCGAATTGTTCGACTCACTTGGGATTGCACAACCGAAAGGTGTCATTTTGTATGGGCCGCCCGGCACGGGGAAGACGCTCTTGGCGCGCGCCGTGGCGCACCACACCGACTGCTGTTTCATTCGCGTCTCTGGGTCGGAATTAGTTCAAAAGTACATAGGTGAAGGCGCCCGTATGGTTCGTGAATTATTCGTCATGGCTCGTGAGCACGCGCCAAGTATTCTCTTCATGGATGAAGTCGATTCCATTGGGAGCGCGCGAGACTCTGGCGGCGGAGGCGGGGGCGACTCTGAGGTGCAACGTACAATGCTTGAATTACTCAACCAACTCGACGGTTTCGAGGCGACGAATAAAATCAAGGTCATCATGGCCACGAATAGATTGGATATTCTCGATCAGGCACTGTTACGCCCCGGTCGCATCGATCGAAAAATCGAATTCCCCAATCCCTCGGAGGATAGCCGTGTGGACATTCTCAAAATTCATAGCCGAAAGATGAACCTCGTGCGCGGGATTGATCTCAAGAAAATTGCCAGCAAGATGGGCGGCGCGTCCGGGGCTGAGTCCAAGGCGGTGTGTACCGAAGCTGGGATGTTTGCTTTACGCGAACGACGCGTGCACGTTACGCAGGAGGATTTCGAAATGGCCGTGTCCAAGGTGATGCAAAAGGATTCCGAAAAGAACATTTCGGTGAAGAAGCTCTTCTCGTAATAAAATTAGTTGAAAAGACACGTGTGTAATGGAGAATTTAGTACCGATAAAATTTCAAACTCTATTCGATCGACGTTTGGTACGCAGACCAGCCAGCGGTGCGGTATTCTTTAGCCGCCGCCGCGGGGTCAGCCGCCTTGTAAATGCCGCGACCGACGATGATGACGTCGCTGCCGTTTTCAACGATAACGTTGTGCGGGGTGTTGTACTGTTGGCCCATGGCATCGCCACCAACTTGGAGTTGTACGCCCGGGGTCATGTTAATCAAACCCTTACTCCACTCCGCCTTCCATGCCTTGGGGTTGGTGGAGATGAAACCCATGACAAAGTCTGGGTGTTGCGCCGCCATGCCAATCGCGGCGTCGGTGTATTCACCCTTGGCCATCGTGCCCTTGGAGCTCATTTCAGCGAGCAAGAGCAAACCGCGGCCCTTGGGGAGGCCGACAGATTTCAAACCATCGATGATGCCACTCCCCGGGACGATGTGCGCGTTGGTGATGTGACTCCAGTCTGCAATCTTGTGCACGCCGCTTCCGTATTGACCGACGACGGTGTTGCCAATGTCTGCAAACTTGCGATCTTCGAAAATCAAAAAGTTGTGCTTCTCCGCAATAGCCATGAGCTGTTCACCAAAAGTATCGGTGAAATCGGGGTAGAGATCGCAATGCGTCTTGAGCATGCAAATCTCCGGTCCAAGAATTTCAGCCATCTCTAACAATTCCTTCGCCGTGTCGACGTCGGCGGCGACACACAAGTTGGTCTTCTTGGACTCCATCAACGCAAACAATTGCTTGGCGCACGCGTTATCGGTGAGCGCCGAGCGCTCGGTGTACGTCATACGTTTCGGTTTGGCAACTTCGGCACCAGCTGCGGGCATCGTTTGGTTCGCCGCCACAAAATCCTTCACCTTTTGCACGAGCTCGGCACTGTCAAATGAAAAACAAGACGAGTGTCAGTATGCGCGTCGACACTCGCGAGAAAGATTTCGGTGCATATCCACCTCACCACTCCATTGGCTGGATTGGCGAGGGAAAGGGTTGCGGAGCTACCGTCTGTTTAATATTGCGTGCGTGAACAATTCGATATCGCGTAGATTTCGCGACACCGAGAAGACTATAAGCACGCCCTCGGGCAACGATTTCAAAAGAAAAACGCTCTCATTTTACGTACCTCATTTTACCTTCAGCCTCCAACGTCTTCAACACACGCGTCAACGGAAGGACGGCATGGAGACGCAAATTATTCGACGCCAATCGCGCCTCACCACCTTGTTCGCGATCGATGAGTACGACGACATCCTTCACCTTCAACCCGACGCTCTCCAATGGTTCCACCGTCTCCATGACGGATGCCCCCGAAGTCACCAAATCTTCAACGCACAAGCACGTTTGCCCTTCCTCAAACGCACCTTCAATTTGCTTCTTCGTCCCATACGCCTTCACTTCCTTACGTCGCATCAACATTGGAATATTATGCGCCAAAGACATGCATGTCGCGATCGGCAACGCCGTATACGGCACCCCGCACATGTTATCAAACGTCGCCCCGTTCGCCGCGAGCACATCCCACATACACTCCGCAACCGACGTCAACACATCCGGATACGACACAATCACACGCAAATCAATATAAATCGGCGACATGATCCCAGACTTCAACTTAAACTCACCGAATTTCACGGCTTCAATCTCGTGCAAACGCAAGATGAGGGCTGCGCACAAATTCAAAACCAAACGAAAAACACATCGCTCAGTCACGCGTCACGTCGCCAATCTGCGCGCGAATGCGCCGCACCGCGCCATGTCCGCACGCGACGCGCACACCGCGCACACCGCGCGCGCGAACACCGTGACGCACGCGAACCGCGACGCAAAAAACACCAACGCGCGTCGTCGTTCAGCCGTCAGTGTTTTGAGCGACATCGCCAGCGGCACGCACCATCGATGCGCGCATCCATGCCAGCCATGATGACTTGGGTGATGCGCGAGGGTGGAAATAGAAATACGATGCGACGCGCGCGTGGAACGACCGACGACGCGACGCGCGATGGCGCCGAAGCACCGGCGCCGGGCGTGCGCCGTCCACGAGTATCACATTCAAAACGGGCACATTAGGGTTTGGTTAGGGTTTTGCGACAGGGTGACGATTGACCCGTGCCGCGCCTGCGCGAGACTTCGCCACACCCTCGCACGCGAACAATGTCCAGCGCGTTATTCGCCACCGAAAGCGTTTCCGCCCTTCGCGGCGCCGCCACCGCTCGCCACACGGTACGTATGACGCGACGCAACGCGACGACGACGCGCGCGCATCGGCATCGTTCGCGGCGACTCGCTATGGGGTTTCAGGGTTTTTACGACGACCCCAATGTCCGTGGATTCCACGACCGACGCACGCGATGCACGCGGCGACACGCAGTGGACTGACGGGAAATATTTCGTTGTTTTCGTACGCGCAGGCGAAACCGACGCGCGCGATGTCGGTGCGAGCGCAAGCGGTACGTTTTTGCGATGCGGATGACGACGACGCGGGGTGGTGAGAGACCCTCGAGTGTGCGCGCGCGAGGGGGTTGACGCGCACACGACGCGCGCGATGATATGGTGGCGATGGTGACGTGGTGGGATTTTTCGTGTTGCGCGCGGTGTGCGTCGCGGATGCGCGCGCGGCGGCGATGGTGGCGTGCTGGGCGCGAGCGAGCTGTCGCCCGAGGATGGGTTGGCGTGTAGACCCTACGCGCGGGGCGCGACATCGGGTGGATTTGAGCGCGACACTAACCGCGTTTGTGATTGTTTTTTACGTATATGTACAGGCGCCGGTTGCGGCCCAAAAGATTCGCATCCGCCTTCGCTCTTTTGAGACGAACCACATGCAAAGCGCGTGCGATAAGATTATCGCCGCCGCCGCCGCCACGGAGGCGCGCATCTCTGGCCCGGTGCCGTTGCCGACGAAGCGTCGCATTTATTGCGTGTTGCGTTCGCCGCACGTGAACAAGGACAGCCGGGAACACTTTGAGACGCGTACGCACCACCGTTTGATTGACGTGCACCAGCCCACGGCGCAGACAATTGATGCGCTCATGGCGCTCGAGCTTCCGTCTGGCGTGGATGTGGAAATCAAGCTTTAAGAGAGTTGCCGATTTGTTGTGTCCTTATGCGAGCGCATGCATTATTTGATTTCATTTAGAGGGAGAGACGTACAAAACACGATTAGATGAGTCCGCCGCGCGATGGCGTGCTTGTAATTAACAGATTAGTCTGCATACACGTAAATAATTTTACACTTCAAGTACACGGAGACGCGAGGGGACTCTCGCTCGCGACGCTAGGCGTGCATGTCGTCGTCGTCGAATTCACCCTCAAATTCACCACTAAAACCAATATCTTCTTGCGCATGCGCTGTGTTGGCGTGCATGGACGACACGCCTGGTGTTTTGGCCGCGTCGACAATTGCACGAATATCTTCAATCGTCATCATTTCCGACTCGTCCACATCGGCGTCGACGTTGAGCAATTCGAGCGGCAAGTTTGTGGTGAACCACGGATGGGATTGTATCCCAGACACATCGATGCGCTTCGCAGCGTCGACGACGAAAATGCGACGAATTAAATCTTTAACTCCGTCGCTGAGCTCGACGTTCGATGGGAACTTGTAATCGCACGCGAAAATCTTTGTAATCGTACTCCGAAAGTTTCTCGGATCTGACTTATCTTCGAATGGGTACTTGCCGACGAGCATGACGTACAACGTCACCCCGCACGACCACACGTCCGCAGTCTTACCATCATACACCTGACGCTTGAGAACTTCAGGGGCGATGTACGCCGGCGTTCCTACCGTGGATTTCGGGTCGCTATCAATCTCACTGTGCTTGCTATAACCAAAGTCGCAAATTTTCAATCGCGGCACGGCGCCTCCGTCCAACAGCGTATTCTCAAGCTTCAAATCTCGGTGTGCCACGCCCTTGGCGTGACAATACGCCACACCAGATATTAATTGCTGAAAAAAATACCTCGCCTCGTCCTCACTAAACTTCCCTTTGGACGCAATGCGATTAAATAACTCCCCGCCCGCCGCGTACTCCATTACAATCGCCAAGTGCGTCGGCGTCAACATCACCTCTATAAACCTCACAATATTCGGATGCGTCAACAATCGATGATTCACCAACTCCCGCTTCACATTCTCATCAATCTTTTCCCCTCGTTCAAGATACTTGATCGCCACCAGCGCGCCCGTGCGCGTGCTTTGCATTAATTTAGCCGTCCCAAAGTTCCCCACGCCTAAAACCTTCGCCCCTGTCGCGCCTTCGGGCGCGCGATACCGCCCATCGTGCTCGTCATCCACCGCGCATGACATGTCACCGCGAAATCACCGCGCGCGCGATCTTGGCGCGCGCGCGACGCCGCGAAATTACCCCTGTGCGCGTGGGTATATCCCGTCCCGAGGCGAGAAATTTTTTCCTCTCTTCTTTCTTCTTAGGGACTCGGAGGGACTCAACGACCGATCATGACCAGGAAAGCCAAAAAAAGTCAAAAACCAGAAGTGTCCCGATCCGCCGAGCCACTTTACGACGCACGTCACGCCGCCCGCGCTCACGTCCGCACGCACGCGACGCACACGCATACACGCACGACACGCAACGCGTTTCGCGCACACATTTCGCGCATTCCGCACCTCGCCGACGTACGACGCGCGCTCGAGCCACACGCCCCAACGATTTAGGGGAAAGAGATCTTAATTTTCTCAATTCCCACCGTCAGTCGCGCGTACGAGACTGTGAGGTTTTGTGAGTGAATACAAGAAACGTATTGAAAAGAAGAGTATTGAAGACACGATGTCGGAGCCGGCGAAGATGAAGGTGGCGGAACTTAAGGATGCGCTCAAGGCGCGCGGGTTGGACACGACTGGGTTGAAGGCGGCGCTCGTGGCGCGTTTGGAGGAGGCGCTGGCGAATGATGATGGCGCCGCAGAGGAGGATAACGATGACGCTGCTGAAGAGGAGAAAGAAGAAGAAGCGGAAGAAGAAGCGGCGGCACCGGCGGCGAAGGATGATACGAAGGATATGAAGGCTAAGGCTGAGGAGATGGCGGCTAAAGCGATGGCGGAGCACGCGGCGGCGGAAAAGAAGCGCGAACGATCGCCGGATGGTGATGACGCTGAGCCCGAGGCGCAGCGCGCCAAGAGTGATGGTGGTGTTGGCGCTGACGGCCCGAAATCGGTGGATAGCGCGGATACCCCGAGTGGTCAAAAGCTCGCGACGTACGAGCTTCCGGATGGGCAAATTCGCAAGGATGTGCCAACGCAGTCCAACGAGGGACGCATCATCGGTCGCGGCGGGTCAAATATTCGTGAGTTACAAGATCGTTTCCGTTGCAGAATCACTATGAACCGACCGGCGCACTTGGCGGAGGTTGTTGGTCAGCTTGAAAACGTCAACGCGTGCTGCGACGAGATTACGCGCATTGTTGAAGAGGGCAACGTCCGTGAGGCGGCGGAAAAAGCCGGCTTACCCATCCCTGGTATTTCTGATCGCCCTGGTTTCGGCGGCGGCGCTCGCCCTGGATTTGGTGGTGGCATGGGCATGGGCGGCGGCGGCTTCAGCGGTCACATGGAGAAGGTGCCGTGCGAAGGTCAAGAGGGTCGCATCATCGGTCGCGGTGGTGAAAACATTCGTCGTGTCGAGTCCCAAACCGGCACTCGCGTCAAGATGAATCGCGTTGATAACATTGCTGAGGTATACGGTACCCCACAACAGTGCGCTGAAGCGGTGCGAATGATCCAAGAGTACATTCACACCGCGCCGAGCCGTCAAGGCGGTGGCGGCTACCAACAGCAAGGAGGCTTCGGTGGCGGCTACCAACAGCAAGGCGGCTTCGGTGGCGGCTACCAGCAACAAGGCGGCTTCGGTGGCGGCTACCAGCAGCAAGGCGGCTATGGCCAACAGCAAGCGTACGGGCAGCAACAAGGCTACGGGCAACAACAAGGTTACGCCGCGGCTCCGGCTGGAGGCGCGCCTCTTCCTCACGGCTGGGAAGAAGTCAACCCGGGCAATGGCGGACCCGTCTACTACTGGAACACGGTGACCAACGTGACGCAATACGAGCGCCCGAATTAGACATAAAAGATGGTTCGCAAAGGCAGGTTACATTTCTCTTCACGGGGATTGAATCACAAAGGGAACTTATCTCACAAATTCAGCTACTCTTTTACAAAGTCATTCCACGCGACGTCGTCGAGCGAGCGAACGAGCGTGCGAGCGCGATCGATTGATTTTCGTCATCGTCGTCGGCGTCGTCGTTCAGACACAAATCATCACGGTTAATAAACACAACTTTTTTCTCGTACGTAACCTTCGCAGCTACTCGTCATCGAGAGTGACTAAAAATTCGCGCGGCATAATGGTGCCGTTACGACCTCTAAATTTACCTAAAATCCCTGGAGCACCCGCGACGACTTCTTTCATGTCTCCGCCCTTTTTGTCGTCGACCTCGACCCAAAACGCGCCCTCAACCAAACGTTTCGGACTCCACTCAAAACCGGATTGCTCACCAACCAAAGCCGCCGCGCGCGCGATGTCTTCTCTACTCGGTCTATCTCGTTCACCCTGTTCACGTTTCGTAGCGCTCAACACGACATTTACCGGCGACTCCATCACCGGGAACGAGCACACCGGCCCGATGACGCGCGCCAACGTCCTCGCAAACGTAGCCACAGCGTCGCGCGCGGGACTTCCGCGCACGCCGTTAAACATATTCAGCACCAAGCTTCCACCATCCGTGAGTGCTTCTGCGCACGCGCGTAAGAAATCATCTTCAACCAAGTGTGCGGGAATCTCGCCGTCGCCGTCAAACGCATCCATGAAGATCACATCAAGCGATTTCGGCGCGCACGTCCTCATCGTCGTCGCGCAATCCGCCAAAACCACTCGTAATCGACCATCGCCGCGACTACCATCATCACTGAACGCTCGAACGACATCCATATCTAACCCATGATGCTCTCGAACGACGTCGACGACCATCGGATCGATCTCCACAACGCGCACGTCGCACATTGGAAATTTCCTCTGCGCAAACGCCGGAGCGGCGCCCGCGCCCAAACCGATATACAACAACCGTCCACCCTCACGCACGAGATCCACGCCGCGCCACGACGACAACCCGATCGACACCGCCGTCATCACGCGCAAATATTCATACGGAAGCGCGCCGTCATCCGCGCGCGCGCCGCGCGCGTCCCCATCCTCGTCCACGACGTAGCTCAACCCTTGCTCGACGTCGTTAAACCGCAACGACCGAAACGGCCCAAACGCCACGACGCGCACGTCCCCGTTCACCGCCGACGTCGCGCGAAACACCGTTCGTTCATCCTCTGGCGGCCAGTCGAGATAGGCGCGCTCGCTCCGTCGCGCATCTTCATCGTCGCGCGCCGCCGCCGCGGCGAGGCGCTGCTCCAGCGCGTCAAACACATTCGCGCGCGCGACGCCACCGCGCGCGCGACGACGCGCGACGGAGCATTTCTGCCCAACTGCGCGCGCCGCGAAAGGGGCGAGCGCGCGCAGCATGGCGGCGGCGAGGTGTGCGGCGCGAGCACCATGCGTGCCTTCACACCTCGATGCACATCGCGGCGAGCGTGCGGCGCGTCTATCCACGAATCGCACCGATGAGGCGCGCGACGACGATGGCGTCGAGCGCGGAACCGGTCAAGTCCAACGCGGCGGCGTTTAGACAGCCGAACGGGGGGACGGATTGGGAATCGATGTGGAGCGCGGGCTCGACGGGGTTCGACTGTAAGCGCACGGAGCCCGCGCTGCAACGCGCGTTGGACGCGGGCGAAGTGGCGATTGGGCGAGGGAAGTGTTTGGTGCCGGGGTGTGGTCGCGGGTACGCGCTCGCGAGCTTGGCGAGAGGTGGGTTTCGGGACGTCGTGGGACTGGAGATTAGCGAAACGGCGCGCGACGCGGCGGAGGCGCACTTGCGAGCGAATGAAACCGACGTGCCTGGTGATGCTACGATACGTATCGTTGTGGAAGATTTCTTCGCGCATGCGCCAGAGGTGAAGTATGATTTTGTGTATGATTGTACGTTTCTGTGCGCCATCGAGCCGAGCCGTCGCGGCGAGTGGGCGAAAACGATGTCAAGGTGCATCAAGCCCAATGGAACGATTACGTCTCTGGTGTTTCCATGTGGGGACTTTGAGGGTGGTCCGCCCTATGCGTTGTCGCCAGCGCTCGTGAAGGACTTGCTCGTGACGCATGGGTTTGAGGAGGTATCGTTGGAGGAGGTAGAAGAGAAAGATTGGGCGAGAGGCCGCATGGAGTATTTTTACACGTTTCGTCGCTCCGCGGCGTGAGCGCATGGGAGTTAGATATGTATTCGTTGTTTGCCGGACGTAGAGCTGAATATATATATATATCTTGATTCTTGATTAACCTTTGGTTTAGTAAAAACATAGCCGAGACGAGGCGCAAGCAATCCAGGGTGTCATTTCAAGACTCGCACTACCGCTCCCAAACCATGTCGCCGTCCGCGTTTGCCTCGCAATCGAAACGCCACACTCTTGTTGCTGTTTTCTGTCTCGTGCTCGCCATCATACCCGTCGACGCTGTCATTTACTACGGTACGATACGTTGCAACAATTCCAATGTTGGATTTGACTCTTTCATTTGCACAGGTGCAGCAGTCGGACCGTACGGAACTACCGTCGCCGGTGCCGCCGTGGTTCGTCCCGGACGACGTGGATTTCGATACTACGGCCGCAAGCTTTTAGGTCAAGAAGAGAAACAAGCAAAATGTGAAACCATGTTGGATGTACGTATACACGCCGCCGCTCGGAATTCGCTGTCTGTCTAGTTGAACACTAACTTGCGTCGTATGGTTCGCACGCGCAGGTGATTGAATCGCGACCGATGCTCTCTGATCTTGCACTCGCGATTCGAGATTTACCTCGAATTCGAGAAGCGTTGAACAATTCAACGGCCACAGATACCTTTTTCGCGCCCAGCAATGCCGCTATCAAATCTCTCGTCGAATGGGGCGGATACGATTCCATCAAAGAGGGACTGAAAGAGTTCTTTTCTACCAAGGAAATCAAAGGATTGATCATTGCGTATCACGCAATTCCCAATCAAAAGCTACTATACGGGCAATTGAATGCAATGAACGGCAAATTTCTCCAAACGGCGTTGTCGCGCGTTCTTGACTCGCCTGGAAGCCTCGAAGTGAGCTCATACGAAGGTAACATCTACATCAAAGGATATGGCTCTGAAGCCAAGATTGTAGCTGCTGATATCCCCGCGTGTGGCTCCGTCGTGCACGTCATTGATGGCGTCTTACTTCCTGTTGATGGCGACGGCGAGCTGAGTGAAGAACAAAAGAATCGCATAGAACGCGCGCGCAAAGCGCTCGACAAAGGTGGCGAAGACGACGATGAATACGCACCAGCGCCGTCGCCTGATGACGCTGAAGCACCAGCACCTGCGCCTTCTGACGACAAGTTGCTCAAAGAGATTGAAGACGAAATCGAAGACATCAAAACCGATGGCGGCGTCGAAATCGATGACAACATGTACAGCGACGACGACTCATACGCCAGCGCGCCAGCGCCAGCGCCAGCGCCTCTGGCGTACCCTTAAGCACCAGTCACTGCTCTGTGCTTCCAAGACCATGACCTCTGATACACGCATTCAAGACGCTACGCGGCGAATGTAATGTCCACGCAAGTTGCGATTTACAAAAGTCTTTGCATAACAATACGATTTGTTCTAGAAGCTATATTACGGAAGTGGAGGCGGCGGTGGGACATTGGTGTACCCCATTGGAATCGCCCCCGCGCGTGGCGGCGGTGGTGGCACGCCAAATCTCACCCCGCTCGCCGGCGGCGGCGGCGGCGGCGGCGCCCAGCCCATCACCGGCGGCTCGCCCGGCGGCGGCGGCGGAGGTACCTCTTCGTCGTCCTCATCAACCCCACCCGGCGGTTTCGGCGGCACATCATCCGAAGTCCAAGGCTCGATGGCAAATTCAATCGTATCCCCGCCTTTTGCGCTCGCGGGAATGACGAACCGAACGATAGGACCGTTTGGAAAAATCTGTACCCGCGCTTCTCGTCCGACCTCGACGTCACGCGGCACGGTAAACTTTGCGTACCGCCTCCCATCGTGTTTCTTCAAATCTAAATCGCACGGATCCCCGGGTGGGGCATCAGGAATCCCCGTAATCGTCTGTCCTTTCGCCGCGGCGCCGACTGTGGCGGCGGCGCTGCTCGTCGTCGTCGTCCCAGCCGTCCCAGCCGTCGTCGACGCGCCTCCGCCGCTCGACGCCCGCGCGCTCTTCAACGCTAAACCACTCGTCTTCAACACCCCAACCCCGCGCGCGCGCCCGACAGCGATCGGTGCAGACTTCAACCCACCACTCGTCGCACCCGTGGCGCCGCTCGCACCCGTCGTCACCGATGTTTTCTTCCCGCTCTGCTTTTTCTTCGCATTCGCCTCCGATTCCACCAACTCTGCAAAGTACGCGTCGCGCTTCTTACGCAAATCGTCCCCCATCGCGTGCGCGATGACGTGCGATGCGGTCTACGTCGTCGTCTCGCCTCGCACGTGCGTCGCTCGGCGTGCGTCGCGCTGTGCCGCGTGGAGCTACGAAGTTGGTCACCCGTTTAAGTGCCAGCGTGTGATCTTGCGCCGCGCGCGCCACTTCGCCCCGCGCGACAGCCGCACGCGCGACGGCACATCGCGCACACATAGGCGTGCATTGCGTCTGTGCGTGCGTTTCGATCGAGCGCTGCGCGACGAGGCGTGGGTGTTGGGATAAAGCGACGCATTTCGTGTGGTGTTTGACGTCGTCATCCGATCGTGAACCATGCGGACTGGCGCGCGATGGAGCGCGCGCGCGCGCGCATGGGCGATGGTGTGCGTGGTGGTGATGTTTGTGATTGGGGTGTACGCCGATTGCGACGCGGGATGCGCGCCGATGAAGGAGATTGAGAAGATCGAGAAGGAGAAGGCGAAATTGGAGCGCGCGTCTGAAACGTTGCGAGCGCAAGGCGAAACGTTGCGCAAGGAGGTATCGGATGCGGCGGAGAAGGTGAAGAAGATGAATGCAGAGGCGGCTGAAGTGCGTGAAGCGAACTCGAAGCGCGTGAAGGAGCTTGAGCGCGCGGAGGCGGAGGCGCGCGCGGAGGCAAAGCGAAACGCCGAGGCGGTGCGCGCTTTGGAAAAGAAAATTGCATCCGCTCAGGAAGAATTAGAATTGACCAAGGCGAGTGAATCCACGCGCTTGAGTATGTGCGAAAGCCGTGCGAGCGCGGCGGAAGAGGCTTGGGTACCAGTGTGGTTGCAACGCCGCGCGGAGCCGGTGACGGATGCGGCGACGCAAGCGCTGGAATTTGGCAAGGCCAAGAGCGCAGAAATTGTAGATTTCAGCCAGCAAAAGACCGCACAAGTCGTGAACTTTGGTAAGGAACATATTCCCAAGGTGGTCAACGCTGGTAAGGAGCAAACTGCCAAGGTAATCAGCATCGGCAAGGAGCAAACTGCCAAGGTAATCAGCGTCGGCAAGGAGCACACCACCAAGGTGTTAAACGCGGGTAAAGGCGCGGTAGACGTTGCCGTAAACAAAATGGCCGCACTGAAAGAGCTTAAAGATGATTTGAAGCAAGCACGATTGATTCACGAAAAGCGTGTGGGCAAAAAGAAGAACGACAAGCAGCTTCCAAAGAAATTCACGACGCGTCAAGCTGTGCGCGCGTTTGACTTGGCGGATGAATTTTCTACCCTTATGAGCAGCATCATGGCGAAACTCTCTCTTAAGCCCATCAAAGATCGAATTGTTAGCGAATACACGCGCATCTACGCGGCGCTACAAAAGTCTTACCGCGAGCGTTTCATTCCTTTCACTGAGGATGTTCGCTCTGGCACGGCGAAGCACGTAGGCGTTCCAATTGCTGGATACATTATCGCAGGCGTTGCGAGCATCCCTGCCGAAACCGCATCCAAGCTTCCTTTCAGCGTCCCAAAGTTCACGATTGACGCTCTTTCTGTGCGCGTTGCGGACTTTATCTGGATCGTCATCCTTTCATACATCGCCATGAAGATTCTCAAGGACATTTTCATCATTCCGTCAAACGAATTTGTTTCGACGTATCAAATCATGAAAGTTCCCGAGGAGCAAGGCGTGGATATCGTCGTCCACCTTCCGAACGTACACAGCATAGATGAGGTACAATTCAGCTTTGACCCCACATGGAACCAGTTGACGATTGATTGTGACGAAGCCGGTCACAGTGAGTTCATCACCGTGCCCAAGTGCAAGACGGGCATCAAGAGATGGGCACAACCTGAGCCAAAGTTCTTGGATGGTGAAGAAATTCTTCTCGTTGAACTTAGACCTGTCAATTTGGCGCGTTCTTTGTCGCGCAAAGAAGCACCCAGCGACGTGCCATTTACGCCTTTCGCTGCCGTGCCCAAGCGCGCCGACGCTGTCGCACCAGCGAAGAAGGCCGCCGCGCCAGTCAAAAAGGTGAGCGCACGTGCCTCGCGTACGCGCACCCGCGCATGAGTAGACACGCATAATCACATTAATTCAATATCCTCAAGAATGCAGCTACTGGTATTGATATTTCATCTCTATCTATGTCTTCCTAGACTTTGATTCGTGCGCGAGTTGACTCTCTATGAGTTTTTTCACACTCGGCGCCTCTTTCGCTAAAAACGAGCCATCCTTTGTCCCTGCGTGCACCTTCATGACCTTTTTTACTACTTTGCTCTCCACCACGTCCGCAACATCCGACGTCGTGAGTCCCTGTGCGATGAGAAATGCTAAATGCTCTCGCGTAAATTCTACAACGGCCGCTCTCGCGCTCGGCGGCGCCTCAACTGCCTTTAATGACACTGGAAGAGCAGTGACGTTGTCGTCAAAACTCAAAGGCGCAATTGATGCTACACTTTTCACATTCTGTCCATCAATGATTGGCGATTTGATCTCCACGAACGGTTCTAATACAACCTCGCTCGCGAGCGGCGACAACGGAGCCTCGTCGTGTGTTGACTCGTCTTCATCCGCAATCACTGGATCGAGCCATCGCGAATGTGCGTCACCTTTACGCCGCTTACACGCATGCACAAAAAATACTAGGGCATCTCCGCGCACCGTTCGCGCGTCGATCAAATCAATTAAATCTGCAGCGTTGCTTTGATAGTCTTGAGCCAATGCGCCTGGCGGAGGCTTTGGCGACGTTCCTCCGCGTAACAGTAATTGCGCCGATAAATTCCTATACGTCACCTTGCTCGTCGCTTTCACGTGAATCTTTATTTCTTCGTCCACGGCGTCTTTGACTGCGCGTCGACACGCGTCTGCATTCGCGTGAATCCACGTCTCTAGAATGTCTTTGTGCGCGCCGACGCCCGCAGCTTCGCGTAGCTTTTTCGCGGCTAACGTGTTTAAAAACTTCTGGCGCACCGCCTTTGGCACTTTTGCCGGTGCTGATAGCGAGAATGCCTGCTCAATGATCGGTTGATCTGTCTTAAGCTTGAGCAGGAGCTTTGCATCGGCTTTGGCGAGCGCTTCGGGGTCAACGCTCCTCGGTTTGACTGGCGCCAAGCTCATCGAAGGTGGCGCGTCAGCGACGACTGGACGCGATCTTGGTGGCACTGGTCGATCACCGCGCGGTCTAAACGGCGCATTGATACGTTCGGAGCGTTCTTCTAACGGTACAGTGGGTGGACGGCGGCGCAGCGCGCGCATGGAGTCGCCGTCGTCCTGAAGGAGTTCTGGTTGCGCGCTCGCAGAGCTCGAGCTTGAGCTTGAGCTCGCGAGAAGTGCCGCGCGGGCGAGGATAGCTTCACGCCGCGACATTATCGCAATGGTTTACGTGTTTGTTTGCTTCGTATTGGTACATGTGAGGCAGAGCGATGAGGTGTGGCACAAAGTGAGGTCCGTTAAATTGTTTGTTTGACTTTTGCAACTACACGAAACTATGCAAGCTAGAATGAATTGTAATTAAGCGCGCTTCGACGATGACGGGCGCGTGAGTTCATGTACAACGCGGCGAATGAGCTCACTTGCGTCGGCACACGCCGTAGCACCAGCCTGAAGACGCCGAGCGCGCACGATTTCTGCACGGCGCCGAACCGAGTCAATGGCGGCTCGAGCTGCGCGAGACGCTTCCGGTATCCGTGCAGCTTTGCCTAGAGCTGGAATCAATACGTCTGTGTTCTCTATGATAGCCATCGTGGTAGATTTGAGCGTCGATACCGCGGTTTCAAGGGTAATGTCATCCGGAGAGGATGACGCTGACGCCGTGTCTTCAGCGAGCAGCATCTCACACGCGTCCAAGAAGTCCTCCACAAGTTTCTCGCGTGTAGCCGAACCTTTTTCGCTCAACAAGAAATTCAGCGCGTCCTCAATTGCAATTTTCGTCGCTCGGCGTGCTTCTTCCTCGTTGTTAGTGCACTCACGTTCGCCAAACGCTAGCTCGCGAACGCCGGCAACAACCTTTTCAACCACCACTCGACACGACTCAGCATCTGTACCTGGCGCGCTCATCGGCGCCGTTTCCGAGCCGTACGCCTGCACCAAGCGAATCAGTCTTTTATATCTAATAGCGCCATCGTCGGAGAGCAACAACCTTCGCAAACTATCTCGCATCTCTGGACTACGATCGCTCAACACCCGAGCCAACACAAATGGATAGCTCCGCTCGACGACTCTAAAGGACGGATCAATCGTCGTTGCCGTGCCTTCAAGCGCCGCGAGCGCGCGTAAAATGCGCGAAAAATACGGCGGCAACCTAAAGCCGTGCTGCATCAATGCCGTGGAAAGCTGAGAAACAACACCCATGAAATCCATACTGTCCCGAACCTTACTCGCGCTCTCGCCCGAAAAAACCGTCCGCAGCGCCTCGCGCGCGGCTACCGCGTCCACGTGCGGTGGCAAGAAATCCATTATTTGCAAATCCCCCACCAATCCCGCGGCGTCGCGATTGACAAATCCAATCAACCCGCGCACCATCGCGCGGCGAGTCTCGATTGGGACTTCTACAGTCATGCCAAAATCTAAATAAGTCAACCCGCCGTTTGCCGCGACGATTAAATTCCCCGGGTGCGGGTCGGTGTGCATAAACCCCGTCGTGAGGAGCTGGTGCAATGATGCGCGTAAACCGCGATCGAGAACTTCGCTCGGGGTGAATCCACGCGCAATCATGCCGTCAATGTCTGTTAAGCGTAAGCCGTTAACCCATTCCATGGTGAGAACGCTCGGCGTGCTCAACGCGCGCACCACGCGCGGGGCGCCAATGTACCCAGCTAATCCTACCCCAGCATCGCCATCCTCGGCGTAGACCTCGCGAAACCGCTCGCAGTTATCAGCCTCTTTGGTATAGTCCATTTCCTCAAAGATTCTTCCGACCAACTCGTCGACGATGCCGACAACATCGCTCTTAAAGTTGCGCCATTTCCCGACGACGGCCACAAAGCGGCGTAAAATGACGGCGTCGAGCGCGACGAGCTCCGCCAATCCTGGACGCTGGAGCTTGATCGCCACTTGACGCCCGCCCGGAAGCGTAGCGCGATATACTTGCGCTAAGGACGCCGCGGCTACGGGAGTTTGGTCGAACGCGTCGAAAAACTTGATGGGAACGCCTAATTCTCGCTCCAACGCCGCGATGCTCGACGCCGCGTCCGCCGGAGGCAACGCATCCTGTAATTTCGCCAATTCCTCAACATACTCCACCGGAAACACATCTGCTCGAGTGGACATGACTTGACCTAATTTTATGTACGCCGGTCCGAGCCTCGTGAGCGTCTCGGTGAACTTTCGAGCACGAATTCGTCGTTCGCCGCGTTGCGCCGCGACCCCGACGCCGACGAGGCTCAATTCATACCCAACCACTAAAGCGCGCCTAAGCACCATCCAAGGCCGCCTAGCGAACCACGCCTCGAACGCTTGGACATCGTAGACTAACGCGCGCACCCAAGGTGCGACGACGACGCCATCATCGGCGCGTATCGACGACCCTTTGCCCGCGTCCTCGTACGCCCCGCGAGCCACGCGCGCGAGCTCCACCCTCGCATTCATCATCCTAAGCTCCTCATCCGACGCCCAAGACGTCGATGACGACGCATTCGATGCTGCGCGATCGTGTCCCCGCGCGTTCGACGCCACACATCGCGCGTACGTCGACGTACGTGCGGCGACATCGTCAACGAGCAGCGTCATCATCGTCCCACGTGGAGAAGAACGAGACGCCGACGCCGACGCCGACGCCGACGCCGACGCCGACGCGCGAGCGAGGCGACGCATCGCTTCGCGCGCGCGCATCGCGCAATCACGTGACTATGTCCGTCGACGTCCGTCGCGCGTCGACGGCATGGCGTGTGTGGGTGATTGGCGTGCGCAAAGTGTCGTCGACCGCAGTCCCCGGCGCGCGACGGCACCGACGCACATCGAGGCGACGACGACGACGACAAGGAGGACGGCGAGGAATGATGACGATGCGGATGATTCGCGCCATCGATGCCGCGCGCGCGTCGCCCACGGTCGCGTCCGAGCGCGCGCGCGCAGATACGCGCACCGGTAGTTGTTATCCATCGGTAAAGCCATCGGCTACGGGCGCGCGACGCTGCGTGCGCGCGCGAGCGAGCGAGGATGAGAATGGATTTTGGACGCCTGGGCCTTTTTTGCGTCCAGAAGGGTCGCCGGGCGCGGAGTCGTATACGGGCCCGACGGTGTGGCGGTTGATGCAAGAGGAGCTCATCGGCGCCGGTATCGAACAAATCGCGCCGGCGAGCGCGAAGGCGATGTGCGAAGAGGATGGGTATACGCTCGTTGATGTGCGTCCGTTTGCAGATTATTGTGATCGTCATTGCTGGGGTGCGGTGAATGCGCAATATTATCGCGCGATGGATGCGAAGGATCCGAGCCAGTGGGGCAAAGCGGCGTTATCGGCGATGATATTTCCCGAGCGCATCGGCACGGCGTATTTAAATGTCACGGAAAATGAGGATTTCTTGGACGAATTACAAGAGCACGTCGAATGGGGGTCGAAAATTATCTTATATGATGATGTGGGTGGAGTTTTAGGCGAGCCTGGTGTGGATTATGAAAACGGCGTCCAGACGCCAAGTTTGATGGCGCTGTACGAGCTTGCGGCGCGAGGTTGGGGCACGGATAACCTCTTACACATGGCGGGAGGAATTGGGTATTGGGACGAAATCGAGGGCTTTGATTGCGGTGAGTGCGATGTTGAAGAAGAGTAACAGGCGGCGGGCACATCGTACGCGGCACTTCGCGGCGTATAGCGTTAGCGTGTTACGTTACGTGTTACGTGTTACGTGTTACGTGTTACGTTACGTGTTACGTTACGTTGGTGGATACGGTATGTAATGAACACCTTCTACGACTACTGCTGCTAACTAATGCTACTAATAAAATCTACCGCCTACCCGTGGTGCATGTGGAAACATGGTTTCGTTGCCCATCAACCCATTTGCTTCAGCGTCTCGTAAATGTAGAATGAAATCGCCGAACCTGGAGCTACGGACGCCACGCGCGCACCCACACCCGCAAATAATCCACGCACGCCCTCGCGCGCGACGACGTTGCGCAACACGCGCACGAGAGACGCCTCACCAGGGGCAAACTTCATCGTCTGCATGCGCGTCTTGGCCAAATCGAGCGGGTGCGTCGCCGTCGTCGCCGCCGCCGCCGCCCCCGTCGCACACGCCGAACTCACCCACGGCGCCACGGCATCGCTGTCTGTATTCCCATTTGCAAACGCACGTCGTGAGGCGTCATAGATGACGAAATACATCGCCGACCACGGCCACCACACAAAATTTTGCGCCCAATACCCGCGAAACAACCCGCTAAACGCGCCCTCTTCTCTAATAATCATCCGCCCCGCGTCGATCCAATGCTTATACGCCCCAGCTCGTGCGTTCGCACTCAACACATTCTGCGTCTGTAACCGTTCTTTAATGACATCCATGGGCGTATACACCACGCCAGCGAGCGCTTGCGCCCACGCGCCCGTCGCCGCCGCGCCCGCCGCGCCCTCACCAAACCACCTCGAGCCGCTCTCCAACCCGATAAAATACGCCCCAGACGCGAACGGCGCGAACGCCGCGACGGCACCGAACCCAGCATACAGCCCTCGCGCGTACCCGACCCCCGTACGCGCCGAACCCGTCGTCATCCGCGCCGCGCCCATGACTTGCGCTCGAGCCTTCATCGTATCCAATGGATGCGTCACCGCGCGCGCGAGCACGCCCGCGATCGCACCGCGCGCGCCCTCGCGCGCGACGCTCGTGATGTTCTCCCCATGCAACGCCTCGCGCGCCGCGTCGCGCGCCATGCGACGACGTCTGGCGCGGGTGTCCACGGACCCTGTGGCGTCGCGAACGTGGTCGGTCGGACACTTCACCGTTCATGACCAGGCCACGAGTCCCTCAACTCGGCCATCAACGAGTCCCTCAACTCGCGTGACGTCGACCGTGGCTGTGGCTAAGACGTCAATCCCCGACGCCTTTGCGTCGACGCCACCGCGCACGGATGGCGCCTTCGCATGCGGCGATGCGCGCACACGTCGCGTGTGACGCGCGATGCCGCACAGGGGTGACGACGACGTCGACGACGTCGACGACGGCGCGCGGGAGCTCGCGACGATGCGCTGCGGGACGTCACACCACAGTGGTGGGCACAGGCGGGGTACGGCGTCAGGCGTCGCGCACGAAGGGCACGCGCGCGAACGCGAGCGTGGATGATGATGTGTATTCACGAATGGATGCAGGGTCGACGTCTGGGTCGCCGACGCCCGCGGTGCCGGCGTTGCAGTTGCAGTTGAGCTCGGGCGCGAGCGGCGCGGGCGCGTTTGGGTCGTCGTCGCGCGTGATGGATTTTGTCGCGGCGTGGGATGCGATTAATCCACGCTTGGCTGAGCATGGGGAGGTGAATAAGGAGATGTTGTTGTCGGCGTTGACGCTGGCGATTCCAAGGTTGCAGCAGATACCGATGACTGGGGGGCATAAGGAGTCAAAGACGGGGGGCGAGAAACCGGCGCACGAACGCGCGGTGGACGTGACGTTGACGCTCGTGGATTTAGGTATGGATGCGGAATGTATTTCTGCTGGGTTGTTGCGTGAAGCCGTGGTGCATGGGACGGTGACGTTGGACGAGATTGAGGCTGTATTAGGGGAAGGAGTGATGAAGCTCGCGCACGACGTCGGGCGCGTGCACGATTTGCCGAGACGCGTACACTCGTACGACGAGGAATCCGCCGAGAGATTGAGGTCGTTTTACTTGTCTTTTCATGACATTCGAGCGATTGTGGTTGAGTTGGCGTGTAGATTAGACGTTTTGCGTCATGTGGACGAGTATGCACCCATTCAGCGAACGACTTTAGCGCTCGAGACGATGCAAATTTACGCACCCATGGCGCACGCGCTCAACACTGGTACGCTGTGCGCCGAGCTCGAGGATTTGGCGTTTAAGATTTTGTTCCCAACCTCGTATGCGTCGTTGGAACAGTGGTTGGCGTCGAACAATCCGGAGGACTCGGCGGTGTTAGACCGTACGTCGAAGCTCATGGCGGATGCGATGAACTCTGACACGACGTTGAACGCGCTCGTCGGGCGAGGGGGCGTGAAGGTTTTAGCTCGACGCAAATCTAGATACTCAACGATGAAGAAGATTATTCGTGATGGACGCAAGCGTGAACAAGTACATGATTTGCTCGGTATGCGTTTGATTTTAACCCCGCAACCAGGGAGTGCGGCGGAAATGCCGGATGTTGGTGAAGTGAGCGCCGCAGAGGATGCCGAGGCGCGCGCTTTAAAGGCGGCAAACGCGGCGTGCTATCGCGCGCAGCAAATTGCACACTCCATGTTTCCCGCAGTAAGTGGTAGAACAAAGGATTACGTGAGCAATCCCAAGCCTAATGGTTACTCTTCGTTGCATAGCACGCTCAAGGTGGCGTTTGATACGAATGGTAAGCCGCTGTCGATGAGCGACGCGCTGAAGCGAGGCGCCAACGTCGAGCTGCAGATTCGCACATGCGCCATGCACATCGCCGCTGAGGCTGGTGCGGCGTCGCACACGTCATATAAGGGTGGTTTGAAGGAAGACACTGGCATGGTGCGCTCGTTGGCTGATCTCGCAACCGCTGCTAACCGCGCCGCTGAGGAAAAGTTTGGGTCATTCATGCACTCCGATTTGCGTACTCGCTGCGCCGACCATGATCGTCTGTTCGATACGTTCGATCTCGATGGCGATGGACGAGTCACTATCGCTGAGTTACGTCAAGTGCTGTCGAAGATTTGGAATACTGAGGAAGAATCTCAGCTGCGCGCCGAGGCGGACGCGTTGATGACGTTGCTGGATGTCAACGAAGACGGCACCATCGATCCGAATGAGTTCACCAAATTCCGAGCTTCTCTCACGGCGATTAGTGCGTTACCAAAGGCGGACGCTGAAACGTTAGCTGCCATCGAGGCTGTGGCTCTCGACACAGAAGAAGACGTCGTCGTTGAGGTTCAAACGGTTGACGTCGAGGATGCCGTCATCGATGTCGATGTTGTACCCACGGGTAGCAAGCTTGAAGACGAAGCTGAGCTCATCGCCACCGTGCGTGAAGCTGTGAATTCAAGCTACGAATACATCGGCAAGTCTGATGCCGCCGCAAGAAAGGCTGCGGCGGCGATGCGAGAAACCAATCCCGCACCGATTGAATGGCAACTGGTTTGGGATTTGATGAAGTCGGGGCGAGCGGAGACGGCGCGTCAGTTGTTTTATCAACGCACCACGCGCACACCGAGCGAGATTGAAACCTGGGAGCAATGGGCAAGATTCGAACTTCTTCAAGGAGATCCGGAGCGCGCGCGTGGGCTGTACCGAGCCGCTCTCTTGCACTGCACCGACATGCCACTGGTGCGCGCCGAGACCCTTCGTAAATGGGCGATGATGGAACTCGCGTCCACCGACGCGCTGCATACGACATCCGCGCCTGATTTATTCGCGCGCGCCATCGCAGTGCTCGCTGAAGCGAGTGCCGAAGGTAAGATCACCACAGAAGAGTCCGGAAAGGGTCAAGCCAAGGTGTACCACACGTGGTCTCAAGGCGCGTCGCGCCGAGGCGATCTCGCCCAAGCGCGAACGCTTCTCGACAAGGCGGAAGCATTGGACGCGAACAACCCTGCCGTGGCGCACGCGCGTGGACAAATCGAAGAAGCGAGTGGTAACGTCACTGCAGCTATCGCTGCGTACGCCATGGGCGCGGCGTCTAATCCAACCGACCCATTCTTGATTCAGTCTTGGGCGCGTCTCGAAGCGAAAGCGGGACGCTTGGCCAACGCGCGCGCGTTGTACAAGCGCGGGATAGAAGCTCATCCGGACAATCATCACTTGGCGCAAGCGTGGGCGGTGAGTGAGTCCAAACACCGCGATGGAGACTCATCCATCGCGCGAGAGCAATTTCAACGCGCAAGCGCCATTGCGCCGTGGTCTGTGCACACGTGGGCTGCCTGGGCGCGTTTCGAAGCCTTTGCCGAAAACAACACGCGAAGCATCGAAACTGCCTTGGCGCTCTACACGCGCGGCTTGGAAGTCGAACGCGGTAACGTCGTATGCCTGATTGGTTTGGCAGAATGTCAAAGTCGTCTCGGACGTTTCGACGCGGCGCGCGACGTGCTCTCCATCGCGCAGCGCGCGCATCCCGACCATTGGGGTGTCGTCTTTGAAATGGCCAAGCTCGAGGAGCGCGCCGGTCAACCGGCAAAAGCGATTCATCACTACACGCAAGCGCGTGAAATGAAACGCATGTTCCGCGCGCGCGCGCCTTCAACGGCAAGCCGTGGAAAATCCTCCACGTGGTCGCCGCTCGAGCGGCTCGAACGCGACGAACGCGACGAACGCGCCTCCCGCTCCGCCGCCGTCGTCTCTGCCTCCGCCGTCGTCGACGCCTTACACCTCGACGACGCCGACGCGGCGTCCCGGGTGGATGCCACCGCCGCGAAACCATCGCCGCGACGTCCAGCAGTCCTTCGCGCCCAACGTCGTCGTCGACGCTACGCCGACGACGTCGACGACGACGACGACGCCTAGCCTAACACCACCGGTCCGGCGCACCACACCACCGCGTCTCACCCACACCCACCGTTACCCTCGAACCAGTCATCGTCGTCGTACACAGTCGTACTAGTACTCCTCTTGTAACATACGCGCGCGTCCGTCGTCAAACTCCATCCTCGTCGTCGGGAGCGTCATCATAGACATCTCTCGTCGCACGTGTCCGCGACGTTCTCTCATACGACAATCGCGCCGAATGTCCCAGAAAAGTATCCACGTCTCGCCGTCGCTGGTCCAGCCTGAGACTCCCCACCCATCGTTGGTCCACGCGGACGACGGCCGCGTGTCCCCACGCGGCGCCGGTGCCAGAAGAGATCTGTCTGTACTTGTACTGTATAGACATACACACACACACATGCGCGCCTGCCCGCCTGCCCGCCGGCCCGCCGTGTTGTCTCGGACATTCGGCGCGTCCACCCGCCTGGTGGCGCCGGCACCAGAAGAGATCTGTCTGTACGTGTACTGTATAGACATACATACATACACGCCTTCCTGTGTCTCGGACATTCGGCGCGTCCACCCGCCTGGTGGCGCCGGCCCCAGAAGAGATCTGTACTTGTACTGTATAGACATACATACATACATACACGCCTTCCTTTTTGTCTCGGACATTCGGCGCGTCCGTCCACCAGCCTGGCGCACCTCCGGCGGTCACGCCTCGAAGCGTCGTCCGTCCGGTCGCGCGACCGTTCGGTCGTCCGGTCGTCCGGTCGGTCGCGCGTTCGGTCGCGCGATGTGTCGCGTATGGGTACACAGTACGGTGCACCGTCGCGCGACGCGACCGGACGACCGACCGAACGCCGTGTCCGACGGTTGGCGAGCCATTAGGCGATGGGTGGATGTTTTGGTGACGTCGTCGGGCGTTGGACGGCACACGACGACATCCGACATCCGACGACATCCGACGACGTGGAGGCGTGCGACGACGGTGGTGGTGTGGGTGTGGGTTTAGGGTGTGGGTTCGCGCACGCATCGCGCGCGGCGTTAGGGCACCGACCGACGACCGACGACCGACGAGCGACCGAGGACAAAACATCGGGATATTTCGCGGTCGCGGATCGCGGTGGCGGTCGTGCGGGACGTCGCAAACGCGC
>Ga0255763_1001394_pt1 | contig 24978 bp, 17 predicted proteins | sample 041ome_2_FD_179963 | JGI IMG/M metagenome (GOLD analysis project Ga0255763, IMG submission 179963) | Coastal salt marsh microbial communities from the Groves Creek Marsh, Skidaway Island, Georgia - 041406US metaG (version 2) | ecosystem: Environmental > Aquatic > Marine > Intertidal zone > Salt...
ACACACGCATATAGCTCGTCTATGCGAGGGAGTATGTGAAACACACGACGACGATCGGGCCATCGATCGCACGCACACGCACGCGCGCATCCATGTGGATGTGGATGGATGGACGACCCGATCGATCGATCGATCGATCGAGATATCGATGTCGATCGATCGAGATATCGATGTCGATGTCGATCGATCGAGACCGCGCACACGACGACGACGACGACGACGCCCGCGCGCGCGCGCGCGTCGAGGCGCATCGACGCCCGCGCGCGCGACACACACTCGCGGTCGAGCGTGAGGACACCGACAACCGACAACCGACAACCGACAGGCGACAGGCGACAGGCGACAGTCGTCACCGCGCGCACCCCGGCATCGGCATCGGCGTCATTCATCGGCATCGGCGTCATTCATCGGCATCGGCATCGGTGGTCGTTTGAAATCCATTCATTCATTCGTCATGGATGTGCAACGCGCGAGCGCGGCGTTACGCGGTGAACCCGGGGCCACGGGGTCGTGGACGCAGGATGAAAACGCACACGTGATGATGCATACGACGACGCGATCGGGGAAGGATGGGGCGAGCGCGAACGTTCGCGCGCCCGGGTCGACGCTGAAGAAAGGGTTGGGGGGGAAGACGTTTGCGACGACGGGGGCGACGACGTTTGCGACGACGGGGGCGACGACGGGGGCGACGCCACGGAGTGCGTTGGGGAATATTACAAATAAAGGGTTGAGTGCGCGCGGTGGTGCGTCGGTGGTGGCGGCGCCGACGCCGACGATGCCGGGGTCGGTGAAGGGGCGGCGGGCCGAGGCGAAGGCAAAGGCAAAGGCGCCGGCGTCGGCTTTGAGCGCGCGCGACGCCGATGACGCGGGTTTGGAACGCGTTCGAGCGACGATTGCGCCGGAAGAGTTGGCGAATATTCGTGCTAGGGCGGAAATGTATGCCGATGAATCGGATGATATCGAATATTTTGGCAAGACGCACGAGGAGCAAGCAAAGGAGGAGCAGGCGCGCCAACGCGCCGCGGTTGAGGAGCGCGTTCGGGGATTCTTGGCGAATGCCGCTGCGGCAGCGAGCTACGACGCTAACTTTGGGACAACGACATCGATGGATGATAAAAACGAGTCATTACGGGCGTCGATTAAAAATTTATCCTTGAAGGCGAGTTTCACGAGCGACGGCGGCGGTTTCAACGCCGACGGCGAGGACGATTTGATGGATGATTTGTGTAACTTTATGAGCCCGACGAAAATGCCAGGGATGTTGGATGACGACGATGATGTCGACGACGTTTTGTTTGGTGGCCGAGCGGGTGTTGATGATTTGGCCTATCTCGACGAGGAACTCGACGCCATGCTCGCGGATTGAAAATTTGAAAATGAAAAAGCCACGACGGCGACGTACGACGCAAACTCTTTTTTTTAGCACCAGCACAACCGCGACGCAATTTTAGCACCCTTCTTTTTGACGCAGCGATGAAAACTTGAGACATGGTTTTCATTTAGAGGTCACTTCAAGGTTACACCAAGCGCCATGCGGATTGTTTGTAATAAACCGAAATATCAATATCTACAACAACGCGTCGATGTTTTACAATAATAATCTATGACGCCAGCCACTCGTGTTCGAGCGCTTGCTGCGCCGTCAACCGCTTTGCTGGATCTCTATCTAAAACCTTTGCTAAGAAATCACGACATTTCTCGTCTGATATCTGCGATAAATCGACATCCTGCGAGAGAATCAATTGATACGTATTCCACGCGCCTTCGGCTTGGTACGCGTACGACCCCGTCACGAGCGCGTGCGCGGTGACGCCGACGGACCACACATCCGCCTTGAACCCATCGCACGGCTCACCTTCGCAGCACTCAGGGGCGGTAAACGCTGGCGTGCCTGGCGTCGTACGCACGAGCGCATACGTGCCGTCTTGTACGTTCTTCTCCACGCGTCTCGCTGAACCAAAGTCTCCCAATTTATGCGCTCCAGACGCGTCCACGAGAACATTTTGCGGCTTGACATCGTAATGCACCACCCCTTGCGCATGACATACCACAAGCGCGCTACAAATATCACGAATCACTGCTTTCGCGCGCGAGTCTTCGAACGGCTCAAATCTATCCGTGTCATCGCCCACAAGCGCGCCGCGCTCACAAAATTCCATGACTATGTACGCCTTGTCCCCGCGCGCTTCTTCGCACCATTCGTACACCCCCACGATATGTTCATCAGCACACACCGCCATGAATTCCGCTTCATCTATGGCGTCATCCATCATCGTACGATGACTACTCGTGCGAATGCGCGATAATTTCTGCTTATCCAACGCCTTCACCGCGACGACGCCGCCCGTCGTCGTCTGGTACTTGTACACCTCACCAAACGCCCCGTGTCCCAGCTTATCCACGTACGCATATCGCGCGCTCAAGGGTTGCGTCGTCTTTATCAATGATCGCTTCTTCTTGTCGCCATCGCCCGCCGACGTGCTCACGACGCTGCTGTCGTCGTCGTCGCCTTTCGACGACGCTTTCGATGCGCACTGTCCCATGTCGCACACCTATTTTCAATAACGCACGCGCACACCTGTGCGTGTGCGCGCACGAGCGCGCGCAGACGCGAAAAAACAACCTCGTCGCGATGTGCTCGCGAGCGCACGCACGCGCGCGCGACCCCGCGCGTCGTCGTGTGGCGTTTAAGAATCCCATTCGGAAGCGCGGTACCGCGGTTAGGGTTTACAAATGTTGTTTGAATTCGCACGCCTCGATGCGCGGCGGTGTCGCCGCCGCACTCCGACGCGCGCGCGTCGCCGCACTCGATCGTCACACGCGCGTCGTCGGTCGTCGCCCTAGGTCGTCGTCGTCGGCGGCGCCGCGCGATCGCATCGTACGCGACGCATCACGCGAGTGACAGCACGGGGCGCGTTTGAAATCGGTCGACAGCTCTCGCCGTTCGAGAGGCGGTGCGCGGACGACGACGGCGCTGGCAGGACGTGCGGTGACGCGAGGCGACGACGCGAGGTGGTATGTCAGGCATGACGTCGCTCGCGATGGCGCTCACGAGCGCGTCGCCCGCGAAATCGGCTGGGAAAAAGTGCAATTGCAAGAATTCAAAGTGCTTGAAACTGTACTGCGAGTGCTTTGCGAGTGGACGGTATTGCGATGATTGTAATTGTTTTGCGTGTAAGAATTCATTGGAAAGTGCACATGAACGACAACAAGCGATTGAGCAAACGCTTGAGAGGAATCCGAATGCGTTTAGGCCGAAGATTGCGGTGTTGGCGTCACCGGCGAGAGGCGAACGGGCGAGCGCGGGCGCCGGCGGAACCGACGCAGACCTCATCGCTAGACATAATCGAGGGTGTCATTGTAAGCGCAGTGGGTGCTTGAAGAAATATTGTGAGTGTTTTCAGGCGGGTATATTTTGTTTTGATACGTGCAAGTGCGCCGAATGTAAGAATTACGAAGGGAGCGTCGCGCACGAGGCGGTGAAACGCGTGCACGGTCCAAACGCGAGGTTTCATGAGTTTGCTTCGGCTACAGTGTCACCGAGTCCAGGACGAAGACGGAGTAAAAATGCAGGGGTTGCATCCCCAGGTGCAGGTGCGCACGAAAGCCCTCGTGGGGAAGAGAAGCGAGCTGGCGGAGTCGCCGCGCGAGATGCGTCTCCGGCGTACTACGCGCGCGAACCAGGAATGCCATTGATGCACAATTTAGTACAGCAAGGTGCGGTGGAAGAATTAGCACGTATCTTACTCGTTGTTGCTGATGAAACCAAAGCAAACGTGATGCAACGAGCTAGTAAAGGCGAGAACGACGCAAAGGCTGCGAATGGGAATTCTGTCGCCTCAGTCGCAGCGCTCGCGGCATCGCAGGCACAACGTGGCATCATCAGGGGAAGACAAACTTCAGATGATCCCGCTATAGATGTTTTGTTGTGCGATGAAGAGGTTCGAACGGCGCGAACGATGCGTGGTGTCGGCGCTGGACCGAGCACTTCTGCGCCGACGGAGACGTACGCAGAGCAAGAGCTCAATTTATTAGGGGAGCTTGAGCGCGTGGTTGCTCGATTAACGGAAAACGCCAAGGCGCGCGTTGACAATTTGAAAAAAGCTGAAAAAGCATCGCGTTCGGCTGGTCGAGGTTCGAAGAGAGTTAAAACGGAAGAACTCATAGAGACATAGTATTAGTACATTCATGTCTCGCATTCGCATTCGCGCGTCATAGCTCGGCGCAATGTAGCTTGTAATCCATATCAAATCATGCTTTAATTTGAGATGTATGCTCGTAAAGACGTTGCAAAATTTCACGTGCAGCCACACGTCTTTTTTAATTCGAATGCTGACCGTACTTCGTAGACGAATACGCATCGGTAATTGTTGGGCACAATGAAGCGCGCCGCGCACCCTTTTTCACCCACACAGCGCGTCTCTCGACGTCGCGCTGAAACACTCTTCAAGCCTCCATCGCACGCGCGAGTCTTGAAAGTAATTACTACGCACGTCCTGCGTGAAACTTCGACCTCGTAGTCGCGCGCTCGGCGCACGTGAGTTCTGCAAGTCATGGCGCTCGGCGCGCTTTCCACCGCTACCCATCCGTGCGTTGGGCTCAACTCGCGCCGTCGCATGCGCCAGCAGTCATCTGTGCGCACGAATAGACGCACACATATCTCTAGAGCAATGCTGACGCCCGAGAAAGCGCATGAAGAGGCGTTGAAGCGCATTGAAAAGGCTAAAGAAACGCATCGTTTGGACCTCACTGGACTCGGTTTGAGCGCCATCCCAAACGAGACGTACGATTTAGTCAATCTCGTCGAGTTCCAAGCGTCAAACAATAACTTGTACGAATTATCAGAAGATATTGGAAATTTAACGAAGCTTGAGCGGCTTGGGTTGGCGGGAAATCGATTGCGCAAGTTGCCGAGTTCCATAGGCGCGTTGACGTCGTTACGAGGGTTGTGGCTGCATGGCAACTGTCTAAAAGTATTGCCAGACGAACTATGCGCGTGCGCGAGCTTGAGAAATTTAGCGGTGGCAGGGAATAGACTGCGTGAGCTCCCGAGTGAGATGTCGGCGCTGACGAATTTAGAGGAGTTGAGCGCACCTGGGAACCAGCTGTGCCGGTTACCGGATTTGGCCGCGATGCCGTTGTTGCGAGAAATTGATTTGCACGGCAACTTAATCGAAGACTTACCGGAAGACGTGCGAGGATTACGAGCATTAGAGACTTTGAGTTTACAAGGAAATCGGCTGCGATCGATTCCCACTAGTTTAACCACCTTGCGCAGGTTGCGTTCGTTGAACTTGGCTGAAAATTGTATTCAGGAACTTCCAAGCGAAATTGCAGAAATGACAATGTTGACGTCGTTGTGGTTGTATACGAACGAAATTTCAAGTTTGCCGGAAACTATGCGTAAAATGCCATCCCTTCGTCAGCTTTGGGTGGAAGGAAATGACGGTCTGGGTCCTTCATTAGATGCGTTTATCAGTGCCATGGATGGGCATAAGACATTGCGCACGTTTGGTATCGATCAGTATCAATTCGAGCATGTCAAAAAGAGCGCGCATTTCACTTCAGTCTCTGAAACTCCACAGTTCGCACCGGCTGGCTACTTCAAACTGGTCAGGTGGCACGGTTCTAGCGCGGCAGAAAAGCAAAATGCACCTGTCCTCATCGTCTCCTTTGGCAGCGCGCCCGGCGTGCCCAACTGGGGAGGTTTGCTAAAGAAACTTGGTAAAAATATTGGTAAGGGGGATACTTACGACGTGTTATACGTGTGTGATGTCCAACGATCGTGGTATATGTCGAATGATATGAGTGTCAATCAAGATGCGGAATTTGAGCGATGGAACACACATTTGCGAAACGCTTGCGCTGGATACGAGCGCGTCTTGTACATTGGTGACTCTATGGGTGCCAGTGCGTCATTGATGTTCGCCGAGCATGCGACGCGCGTATTGTCATTTTGTCCGCAGGTTGACTTGTATTTATCATCAATCCGACCGAGTCGATCGAATGTATGGTTTCAGAGATTTAAACGTTGTTTGACGTCTGGGCTTGAAAAATCATCTGCAGCAGTTGACGTACACACTGGATCATGGGATCACGACAGGTACCAGGCATCTTTGCTTCCACCTGCCGTGATAAAACACATAGTGCATCCCGTAGATTCTCATAGATTGGCCTTGGCGCTCGATGGCGAGGAGAAATTATTGCCAATTATTAAAAAGGCATACGACGCTGAGCTCGCTATCGCTCGCGGCGAGGCACCTGCGAAGCCGGGCTCGTCGCCGTTAGATTCATTTGCCCCATGGCAAACTTTAGGCCTTAGATGAGAACAGTTGTATATTCTAGATTTGCATCGTTTTACACATTTACAATGGGTTTTGTACAATGAATCGTTTCATGAGCATGCCCAAAGAGACGGGCGCGACATCAATCGCGGTTTCACCCGCTCGATTCCTAGCAGCGCGATCCGCGCCACGACTAAGTAAGATTTCTACAGCGTCCTTACGATTGAAGAGTCCAGCGAGATGTAACAGAGTATTTTGCGTGCTGTCAGCAAAATTTACGTCAACGCCGCGGTCCAACAACGTTTCAAGCGCTTGCGCGTCATTCGCCTTTATAGCCTCTCTCGCACCGCTTCCTGAGCACTCAAATCTCTTAACATGTGTATCATTATCATTATCATTATCATTATCCATCGACGCCGTTGACGAGTGAAACGGCATCGCTGGCTCCACAACCTGCGTTGGTTTTAACTCTTCTTCATCAAACGCATTTGTCGTCTCTAGTGTAAGTTGATCGTTTTCTACCGCGTGCCGCACCTCGGGTTCATCACGCGCACCACCATGCACACGCATCGTCGACGCTAACAAATTCTCCAATCCTCGATTATCTCGTGGCGGCAATACCGAGTTATCATCTTCTCCGTACGCGTTGTCGTCGATAAACACCGTCGCCGGCTTCCCAGACCCACCCGTCATCGCCACCACACCATCGCTTTTCGTCGTATCTGGCTCGGTAAAAAATTTCACCGCCACCGCGCTTTCTCTCAGCTCGTAGTCTCGCGCGATGGCATCCAGGACGTATTGAAAATCTCGCTGTCTCGCGTCCGCGACGCTCTTTGAGTGAAACAGCGCCTTCTTTGGCATTGGTGGTAATCTCGCCCCATACGTCTCCGATCGCGACAACTCTGCGTGTAAAGCCGCAAATTCGCTAAACCTCCGTTTTGTACATATATCTATCGCTCCTCCATCGTCACTTGCGCCACCATCACGGTCGTGGCTTTGCACGCTCGCGTCGATGTATGCTTGCACATTTGTGGTCAACGTGATGGGATAATACACCGCCGTGTGCGCATTCGTAGACGCCATCGTCGCCTGCGCGCATCGTAAAATTTGTCCTTCGTGTACCGTCACCTTGAACGTGGATGACGTCGTCGTCGTCGTCGCCGTCGTCGTCGCTTGAGCCGCTGACATCGCACGGCGTCAACATCTGACGCTCCGTTCGCCACTTTGAAGCACGCGACGACGACGACGACGGCGGTAGCCACATCGACGGCGAATACCATCTACGTTCTCAAAGCACATCCATGCCTCAAGGACCTTTCCGCACCGCCGCAGGCGTAGGACGCGCCGAACACCCATGGTGCGATGCGAACGCCGTTCAAGGCATCGAAGGCGTGGATGAATTAGGAACCGCCGTCGATTACACGTTGAAATCCATCGAGCACAGTATCAAGAACAACGTGCGCGATCGTTATGACGTCATCATCGTCGGTGCGGGGCTTTCTGGGTGCACGATTGCGGAGAGATTGTCTCGTGAGCTCGGGAAGACATGTTTGGTGCTCGAACGTCGCGCGCACATCGGAGGTAACTGCTACGATTACGTCACCGAGCACGGCATCCGCGCGTCAAAGTATGGTGCGCATTTATTCCACACGAAACATCCTCGGGTGTGGGAGTACGTCAAGCGTTTTAGTGAGTGGATTCCTTTCGACCACAGAGTGCGCGGGCAGGTGGCGCGCGAAGCGGATAATGAAAAAACATTGGTGGCGATTCCGCCAACCATGGATACCGTAAATGCGTTGTTCGGGACGAATATTAAAACGGAAGAAGACATGGAAGCATGGTACGCGAGTGAGCGGATATTTCCGGCGAATGGTGCAGATCCGGCGAATGGCGAGGAGGCGGCGTTGACGCGCGTCGGACCGCGGCTGTACGAAGCGATTTTCAAGCACTACACCAAGAAGCAATGGGATAAATACCCAGAAGAGCTCGATGCTTCGGTGTTGATGCGCTTGCCATGCAGAACGTCCACGGATGATCGATATTTCAACGATCCGTGGCAGGCGCTGCCGAAGCGAGGCTATACAAGAATTTTTGAGAATATGATTGGCAACGACGCAAACGTGGACGTTCGGCTCGAGACTGATTTTTTCGAAATGAAAAGACTTGGAACGTTGCCAAAGCACGATTTATTGGTATATACCGGTCAAATTGATACTTATTACGCCGCGCTTGGGATGCCCAAGCTCGAGTATCGCTCGTTACGATTTGAAGAGGAGTACATCGAAGACACTGGCGATGACGGATTATTTTATCAAGAAGCCATGGTGGTGAACTATCCTGGAGCAGACGTGCCTTTCACGCGAATCGTGGAATATAAACACGTGCCGAACCAACCGGAAGGACGCCACGAGCGTCCTGGCACGCTCATCGCGCGTGAGTATTCAAGCGCTGAAGGCGAACCGTACTACCCAGTACCGAATCCGGAAAACAGAGCCTTGTATGAACGCTACGCCGAGCTTGCAGCGAAAGAAGAAGGCGTGGCTTTCGTCGGTCGTTTAGCATCGTACAAGTATTTCAACATGGACGAAGCGATATTAAATGCGCTTGAAGTATTTGATAATTTTATGGAAACTGGCGCGCTCGATCCTAAGCGAGCGCCGGCTGAATTTGGCGCAGCTTAAACCGCCGAAGCTCACAAGCTTGCAGCTGCGAAAGAACGTTTCGTGATCAGATATTTAGTTTTTCACTTTTCACTTTATCACACGTCGCTTCCGTGTGCTCAAGAAGTCACGCGCTAAACAGAATCATTTGAGTAGACTTGTAAAAAGCAAAATGCTTCAAACAGACTGTCTTCATACCGCGGCGCGCGCCATGGTATCATCCACCGCACTCGCCTGTGGCCTCACACAATACTTTGGCTACGTCATATTATCCACCATCATCGAAAGGGTGTATTATGTGCGCGGTGCGTCCACTGGGACGACGAGCACATCGTCAACGCTTAATAATCACGCGAGGAAGATTCAACGCGAGGTTCAAGCGCGCGGCACCACGCGAACGTCCGCCGCCGCACCCTGGGGGTTTCCACTGTACCAACTATGCACTCGAGCCAGCCTCGTGCACGGAAGCGAAGAGCACGCGAGGCATCGGGTGTTTGCATCGATTAATTTATTGGTGAGCTCTTGTTTTGCTGCGTGCGTGGGCGAATCCGTAGCGCAGCGTTACTCTACTCTGCGCGCGTTCGCGAGTTACGCAAGCACAAAATCATATACCGTTGATTTTGTGTTCGGCTGGTTCAAGGCGATGGCGCTCCAAAGCGTTGTGGAGTATTATTGGCATGTTTGGATGCATAGCAAAGCCATGTACAAACGCGTACATAAAATCCACCACACGTACAAAGCGCCGAGCGTGTGGTGTGATTTGTGCATTCACCCGATTGAAGCATTTGGATACTACTGCATCTTGTACAGTCCCGGGTTCGTGGTGTCGATGCCCATCGGGGCATTTGTCTTATACATGGCTGTAAACGGGTTGTGCGGCGTATTGGACCACTGCGGCATCAAACTGCGTGTGCCATTCGTATACGACACACAATTTCACGATTTGCACCACAAATATTTTGAGGTAAACTATGCGTTTCCTTTCGATTTCATGGACCGCATACATGGAACGTACCGCGCACCGGATTCACCCAAGACGGGATGAAAATCCCGTATTTGGTATTTATAAAAATCTGACATTTGAAGTCGCCGCCGTGGGTGCCACGGCGAGCGAGTGTACACTAACGCACGCGCGAATTGCCCATTGTTTGTAATACAAATTTTATTCCTTTTCTATAGCAGTGAATGCGCTGCGCGTGCGCGCAATTTAAAATAAGTCTTTCGAGTCTCTCGTTCGCTTTGCAACCTCGCCGCGCGTACTGCCCCACTTCACAATAACGCGCGTGTGTACGCACGCCGCCCCGCGCGTACGACACACACGCGCGCGATGTACGCATCACACGATGGCACGCCGCCCTCGAACGATGTATGGGCGCGCTACCGCACCGATGGCGTGCTCGGCGCAAACTTGTTGAACCAAAAAGAATCCAAAACAATCAGCGAACGCGCAGCGTACGCCGAGCAAGAGGTACGTCGCAGCGCATCGATGACGCGCGCGCAATGATTTGTGTGTAGTGCATGTGTGCGCGCGCTCGGGACGATGCGGTGTGCGCGGTGCGACGCGTGCGGGCGGCGCGGGTGCTGGATTCGCAGTCTTGGAAAGTTCCCCTGGGCTTGGTTTTGAGCTCTGCGCGTCGACGACGGCTCGCGTCGATCGCGCACGGTTTCGCGAGTGTCAAAATTCATACTGACAATGTTGTTTTCTAACCCGTCGTTTACGTTTGTCGTCGCAGATGGAACGTGCGCGCGTCGAGTTGAACGAAGCGTTGAATGAACGAGACGCGTTGTTGGCTCGAGAAGAACGAGTGATGGCCATGGTTGACGCCGCAGATCGAGAGTACCGCAGTGAAAAAGCACGATTCGCAGAAAAAGAGGCGACGATGAGACAAATGATTACAGAGTTGAAAGAGGATTTGGAACACGAGCGGCGGGAACACAAGAGCGGGGTTAAGAGCGTGCGCGAACGCGAAAGCGCCGATGCTCGTGAACTTGGAGCTTTGCGACGCAGGAATGATGAGTTAGTTGGTGAAGTAGAAAGCTTGAAAAATTCAAATGCCGCGCTTCGCAAGGCACAATTACAAGCAAAGACGGATAGATCCGAATGGCTCGAAGGTGAAGCGGCGGAAATGGAGAAGCGTTTAAAGGCTTCCGAGGCGCAGTGCAAATCGCTCAAGGGAGAGTTGCAATTTGAAAAGTCCAGCGTGACCAAGATGGAAAGTCAAGCTTTAGGATTGCATAAGACGATTAAGGACTTGAATGCCGCAGCTGTGGCTAAAGATGGGAAGATTGCGCAATTACAAGCTCGCGTTGAAGAATTGAATGCAAAGTTAGCCAACGCCTTGAGTGACCTCGCAAAAAGTGGGCCATTGTCGTCACGAGAGAAGGCGGTCGAAAATAAATCTGCCGCCGTACAGGCAAAGGAAACCGAAGTAACTGCTCGCGAAAAAGAGCTCAAAGAAAGTTTGGCCAAGTTGAAGGCGCGTGAGGCGTCGTGCGCGAGTCGCGAGAAGGCTCTCGCAAAATCTGAGGCGAGCGTCTCGCGAGCGACTGGTAAGGAAGTTGCTTCGCCTGCACCGACGCCCGGCCCGCGCTATAGTTTTGCTGACATCGCGCGACGCTACGTGTTCACGCCTGGTATGAATGCAGAATCACCAGCGACCTCATCAAAGTCTCCCGCTCCTGCTCGTACGCCAGTGAGCGAAAAGACGAAGAACTTGTTCACTGGCTTGTTCGCTCCGAAGGAATCAGAGTCGAAGGCTGGAGACGTGGCATCTGCGATATCGGCAAAGAAGACAGAAATCGCACTCAAAGCGTTCGGTGTGTTGCAAAAAGTAGTGGGCAGCAAGGAAGAACAGCCCAAGGCCATTCAGGCGCCGAAACGCTTGGAGCAAACATTTAAAGTGGCATCTCCTGCGCCGAAGTCTGAAGTTAAGAAAGCTGATACGCCTGCAAAAGTATCACCGCCAAATTCACAGCCGAAAGCCGAAAAGGTTGCAGCTAAGCGCTCGCGCGTCGCAACTGATGAGTCCCAAAAGGCTGATGAGCCACCGACGAGAAATACGCGAGTCAAGCGTGAGACGGTGAAGGCAAAAGATTCTGAGGAGGTTGTCAAGGAAGGCCGATCGTCGCGCACGCGCAAAGCAACAGCGAAGGCAGCTCAAGCATCCTTACCAGCGACGAAGAAGAAGACTACTGAAAAGAAAACGACGGAGGAGGAAACTAAGGAAGAGGAGCCCAAACGCAAACGCGGGCGCCCGGCTAAGATGAAAGAACCAGAGACGGAGTTTCCATCGACACCAAAACCTAAAAAGGCTGAGCCAGTGGAGGAGGAATCAAATAAAGAGAAGCGTGGTCGTGGTCGACCTGCGAAGAGTCGCACGGCATCGCAGCTCACTGATTTCCTCCAGCCAGGCAAGGTGGAAGCATCTATGCGCACGACCCGCAGCTCTCGTCGGAGCACTCGTAATAGCCGAGAATAATTCTTCTACGTTTGACTTGATGATATGACAACAACAACAACAACAACAACAAATTCTAAGCACACGATTACATACTTCTCCTCCTCGTCCCTTTATTCATCATCAAAGGTATTTTTCTTTTTCGCTGGGAACTTTGAAGGCCATGAGCCTTGAGGTTGAGATTTTGTAGCCGAACGCGCCGGTTTCACGCCCAACGCCGCATACAACGCATCGGCTAACGTGTTGCACCGAACGAGTTCGATACCGGATTTTTTACCCATATCTGCTGTGCTTCCTGCTTCAGGGAGTAGCACGCGCTTAAATCCCATCGTTGCCGCTTCGGCGATGCGTCGCTCAGCTTGCATGACTGGGCGCAGCTCACCGCCGAGGCCAACTTCACCAAAGAAGCACATGTCTGGAGGCAAAGGCTTCTCAACGAAACTGCTTGCGATGGCGAGCGCAACCGCGACATCTGTTGATGGATCTTCAAGCTTCATACCCCCGACAATATTGATAAAAATGTCGTGCTTGTGCACGCGACGCCCGAGCACGAATTTAGCCAACACGGCAAGTAATAATTGCATTCGTTCAAATCGTAAGCCAACAGCAGTCCGAATAGGCGGAGCCATCATTGACGAGCCTCCTCCTTCTCCAGAATCCCCGCGCTCGGCGGTCAACGCCTGAATTTCAAGCATAAATGGACGAGAGCCTTGCACCGTCACCGTCGGTGCCGCCGAAACGTCTGGGCTCAGAATTCGTTCGCCTAGAAATAACGCCGAAGGCGACGCCACGGGTTTCATTCCTTCGTCACTCATCTGAAACACACCAACTTCATCCGTAGAGCCATAGCGATTTTTATGCCCACGTAAAATACGTACAGCGCGGTCGGCGTCGCCTTCCAAATACAGCACGACGTCGACAATGTGTTCCAACACGCGCGGACCAGCAATATCGCCGCTCTTCGTCACATGACCGACGATGAAAACCGGCATTCCGCTTGTTTTCGCCGCATGTAACAACGCGGTTGCGCACTCGCGCACCTGCGACACGCTCCCTGGACTTCCAGTCGCATCTTCTAAAAACACGGTTTGAATAGAGTCCACGACGAGCGCCGACGGTTTTAACTTTTGCACCGCTTCGAGTATGTTCTCCAATCGCGTGGCGCTGTATAAATACACCCCGTTCGGGTCCACGTTCATGCGTTCTGCGCGTCCAGCGACTTGTTCTACGGATTCTTCTCCACTGGCGTATAAAACACCGCCCCCCTTGAGCTCACCATCCGCGCCGCCGTCGCGCGCGCCCATCAATCCCGCGACTTGCAACAATATCGTCGATTTCCCCACTCCAGGGTCACCACCGACTAAAATAAGCCCACCAGGCACGACACCACCACCTAACACGCGCTCTATTTCCTTCCCGAGCTCTCCAGCCAAGGACATTCTCGCCATTGTCGGCCCCGAGCTCAAATCTTTTGGCTTCAACACGTCCCGCAACGCGCGAGGCGCGCTCGTTTCCGATACCCATCCCCCAACGCGCGTCGTTCGACCCCCACCACGACCAATACCTCCACTCACGATATCATTTTCTGCTATTCTTGCCACCGCACGGGCGCCCGCACCACCACCCGCGTTCGCTTTCGCCCCAGACGCTGGTTCGCTCGCCACTCGCACCACCTTGAGCGAGTCCCACGCCTTACAACTCGGACACTGCCCGTACCACTGTTTCGTGTCCTCGCCGCATTCCTCGCACACATACACTTGCTTGGACTTGCCACTCGCGCCCTTGGCGCTCGATGACGCAAACGTTCGCACAGATGCGCGACGGTCGGCGTCGTGCGTTGGGTGATGGATTGCGCCAATTCCATGCGGCTTCATCGCGCGGGCGACGCGGCTCACACCGCGCGCGGTCGCGTTCGAGCGCGGGGCGTTGGTGACGATGGATGATATGTTTGCAATCATTTCACGCGATATGCGCGTTCGGCGCATCAATATCGCGAACGGTTCGTTGTGAGGTTATTAAGATGATGATTACAATTCTGACAGTGATCTTTTTCAACCAACCAAACCAAACGCGCGTTTGCGTTTTGTTTTGTTTTGTTTCAAATGCGTGGCATAATCCACGAGGACGATGCGTGCACGCGTACGCACTAACGCCGCTGCTTTGCGGCAAAAATGTTCTTTGAAAGCTGCACGCGCCGTGCGTGATCTTTCGCGCGCAAAGACTTTAAATTGTACAATTCGTATTGCGCTTGGTCGTCGAATGGGTCGAGTTGCAAGACGCGCGTGAAATCGCGCTTGGCTTCATCGAAATCGCCACGTTGCGCGTATGCGCGTCCGCGACGAAGAAGCAAGCGTAAATCATCAGGGTTTTCCTCTTCGGCTTCGTTTAAATACGTGATCGCTTCGCCGTAGAGTTTTAATCCCATGCACGCCGAACCGAGATTCATCAAGCACGCGAGTTTATTCTTCACCACTTCGGCGTGATCCATCGGGTTCGTGCCCTTGACGAGTTTCATGATTGACAGCGCACGAACGTAGCAGTCACGCGCTTTGTCGAATTCCTTAGCGTTGTAGAAATCATTCCCTTTATATCGAAGCTGGCATTGCTCGTTCAACGCGCTCACCAAATCCTTCGATTCCAACCGCGCCTCGCGCGTTGTCGCCTTGGTAAACTCTGCATGCCCTAAATTATTCGGATCACGCAAGTAATTCACCATCGTGCGCTCAATTTCCTCTTCACTCGCGCGTCCTTCATCAATCGCACGCTGCGTATCGCGTAACATCTCCAAAACCAACGGATTCCGCGCCCACTTTCCAAAATCCCCGTGCGCGTCATTCTTAAACGAAGAAATAATATTCTTCAACACTCTCGTTCGCAAAAACGGCGCAATATTCCGCTGCGCCTCTTCATCCGCCCCGAGCACGGCTTCTCGAAATTGCATCGACTCCACGCGATGCCCCACGCGATCCGTCTTGCGTAATTCTCTAAACTGATGCTCCGCCATGATTTTGGCGTTTTCCGGCTGCGCGCAAAACGCCTTGAATGACGCCTCGAACCCATCCGTGTTCATGACATCGCCATCGCCGCCATCGTCGCCGCCGCCGCGCATGGCGCTTCGTAACGGGGTATCCCCGCCACCACCGCAATCGTAATCCATGCGCGCATCCATCTCGCGTCGTCGTCGTCGTCCGCGCGCGTCAACCAATGCCGTCCAGTCAAACGCGCGCGCACCACACAGAACACCGAAAACGCACGGTCGGTTGGACATTCGGACACGTGGCGCCCAGACCCCCCCACTCTCCATACATCACACACCATACGCCTATGTAGATGTCCCAAACACCCACCGTGCGCGGGTATCGTATAGACACAATCGTCCTTGACTATGTACGACGTCATCACCCTCACCCTCGGGGGTCATCGGCGATCGATCGCCGAGTCGCGCCAGCGTGCGCCTCGCCCGCACGTCGACGACCGCGCTCGACGGACACACACACACGCACACGGCCGACGCACGCGTTCGATCCCATACATCACCGCACCATGTTCGCCGCGACGACGACGCGTGCGTTGACGACGACGACGACGCTCGAGGCGCGTCCTCGTCACCCGCGAGGGCTTCGCGTGCGCGCGTCCGGCGCGAACGACGGCGCGAAACCGCAAGGCCAAGCGATCGCGCGTCGGCAGGCGTTGAAACACGCGTTGAACGCGGCGTTCGTCGCGTCTGTGTGCACCGCGGGCGATCGCGCGTGGGCCATCTTGCCCGGGAACGATGACGAGGATGAAGCTTTTTTGCAAAGGGCCAAGGAGAATCGCGCGAGTCGCATTCAAAGCGAAGTGAGCAAGGAAAAGGCGTATGTGAACGATACGGGGTTGAAACAAGATGAGAATACGGCGAAGATTCAATTGGCGGTGTATAAGCTTTCGAAGAGCGGTGGGATGATTGAGAGCGGCGCGCTCGCGGATGCCGCCGGGGAGCTGAGCGGGAGCTGGGTGAGCGATACGCAAGCGGGCGCGGATGCGTTGGGCGCGGCGTCCGAGGCGAAGAGTTTTGCATCTGCGGTGAGCGCGTTACAGGGAAAATGCGCGAATGGGGACGATGCTGGGGCAAAGTCGGCGTATGGTGGTGCTGCCAAGGCGTTGCGCGCGTTGGCGTCGGCGGCGGGTGTCGAGAGCAAGTTGCGTTTGTTGTAAGCGGCGCGAGGATGATGTTTGGACATACATCTCGAGATGTGCGGCGATGGGTTGGTAATATTCGTATTATCTGATATTATTTCTGCTACTAACTCTTTGTAATACAACATTTTGAATTGCTTCAACTTTATTCGCGCGCGCGCGCGTGACGTCGTTTTGATTTTATCGTTTAAAACAACGTGCTTTCATCGGCAAAGTATTCCTTAGCCTCTTTAGCCTTGGTTTGCTTCACTAAAGACGCGTATTTGCCCATCAAAGGTTTGATGATTTGCCACACGGGCGTGAACACCCACGGGGGTTCAATCAACAACACTTGCGAAATGCGCTTTGGGAAATAATCAAAGATGCACTTGATGAAAAACTTGACAAAATCAATATCTGCATTCTTCATGGAGAACCCACGCAAGTCAAAGACGCACATTATAGTCTCGCTCGCGCCATCACCTTCGGCGCGCAAGGCCTCCAAGGCTTCATCGACGAGCTTGACGCACAACTTGCACGTTCTCGCCAACTCGCGCGTTTCGACGTCGTGCTTGGTCAACGTGACGTACACCACCGGTCGACCGAGCACGTCACGTTCGGCGAGCAACACCGCCTTACCCGTTGCAGCTTCTTCGGCGACATCCGGTGCGCTCGCGAGCGCATCGTACCCGTCCTCCATGCGCCACTGTAAATATTTCTTCGTCTTTTCCGTCGCCTTATCCGCGTCGAGCTTACGATCGCGTAAAAACCATTCCAATAACCAGTCCGGAGCATCCTTGAACGCGTCTGGATCGTTCGCACGCATCGTCGCTACACCCGCGGCGACTTCGGTCTTCGCGAACGCGTCCAACGTCAGGCCAGAGGCGCGGATTTTCTCTACGCGTTCGGCGCTCGCCGAAGCAACGACGGAGACGCCTCGCGAAGCCGCTCGAACGGCTCGCGTACAGCGACGCGCGCCTCCGTTCGGCGCGCATAACACCGTGGACGGTGCTAACATAGCGCGTTGTGACATCATGACCGACCCGAACGTGGACCCGAGAGTGACGTCGAGAGTGGAGAGTCGAGAAGTGAGGCGGGTTGCGCGTGAGTCAGCCAAATTCAGTCAGTCAGTCAAATTCCTACGAAAGTTCATCGTCTTCAACGCCCTGACGGTGCGTGTTATTGGCATTGTCATCATTTGCCGTTTTGCCTCGTTCGCCGCGGTCATCCTCATCTCCACCACCACCACTGTCGTCGTCATCGCGAAGGTCGCCGCTCGAGCGAAACGTCACCGTTTTGCCTCGTCGGCGCTTGGCGTTGTCGTCCTCATCCAACCCTCGAACGATGTCCTCTAATTGCTCCGGCGCTAAATCACCGTCGTAGACTTGACGTATGACGTGTGCAAGGCGGTTATAATCCCCAATCCGTTCGTTTCGTTCGATTCGTAACGCTTCTAATCGTCGATTTGCGTCGCATTCGGCATTTCGCGCGCGTTCGCGAATGGAATACGCGTCGTCGCGTTCGCACACCACGAGCTCATACGCCGATTTTAGCGCGTCTCTCTCATCTTGCAGCGCATCAGCGTCATTTTCATGTCGTTTGATTTCTTCCATGCGGTCGTCGTAATAGCGCTGGATCATTGAAAGCGTCGTCGCGGCGTCGCGATGTTCGCTCGCCATGCGGGATACGGATTGCCGAATGGCGCGTTGGATGAAATCGGCGTCAACGCCGTCATCTTCCGCAGCGTGTTCGAGCGCGCGGCGTAAGTGCGTCTCATAACTCGGCGGTTGTTTCGCGTGCTCATGGTGTTTGTGTGCACTCGTGCTGCCGTTCACGCCGCCACGTTTCGTCGAAATCTTTGCCCGAGCGCCGACTCGAGACGATTTCGCCGTCGTCGCCACGCGCGCCTCCACGAGCGTCACGCGCGTCGTCGTCGTCGCCGCCGCTCCACCCTGTCTCTGCCTCGCACCATCCCGAGTCATACACGCACGTATCGTCGTCGTCCCGATCGATGATTTCCGCCCACACCCGTGTCTACTCGCCGGTACGCGCCGCGCGCCGCCGCGTCGCTCGGGTGATGATATTTTAAGCCTCCTCGCGGGCGAAGACGTCGACATCGACATCGACGACGACGACGTCGACGACGACGACGGGCGAGCCACGTCGCGCGGTGCGGGACGAGAATAAAACCCTAAACTCGTCGTCGCACGCCGCGCGCGCGCGCCCTCCACGCGCGGCTGCACCGTCTCGCGTCGTCGGCCATCCAGCGCGGACATGTCAAATGTCACAAATGTCAGAGCTCTCTATTGGCGACGCCACGCAGACGACGACGACGACGAGGCCGTAGCGGCGATGACGACGACGCGAATGTACCGTCGCGTTGCGATGCGTGGCAGCCGTGCCGACGACCGACGCCGAGCGCGTCGACAAGTAAAGACCACGCACCCATGCGCGCGCAGTCAAAATCCATGTCCCCTGTCCCAGTGTCGTTGACCTACGTAAACCCTACATGTACATACTGTGCACGTGTTTAGCCTATATATTCGCATGCGCGTGTTCTCCCTCTCGGCCGCCAATGCATGTTCATCATCGATGCATTCGAGGTCATTCATCGACGTGCGCCGCGATGGACGTCTCTCGAGACGTACTCGCGCACGAAGAACGCGTGTTACGCACGCCTCACGACGTCGAGGCGTGGCAGGCGTACTTGGACGCCACGAAACACGCCGTATATCGCAGCGTCGATGGGGACACCGATGGCGATGACGATGATTCTGCCGCGATACAACGACGATGGATGGTGTACGAACGCGCCGTTCGCGCGTTACCGAACTCGTATAAGATGTGGTACTTTTACTTGCTCGAACGCGTGGAGTATGCGAGAAAGTTTAGGTGCGATGATGACGAGCACACGCGGGCGAGGGCGGCGTTTGAGCGCGCGCTGGTGACGATGCATAAAATGCCAAAGGTTTGGGAACTGTACATTAAATACCTGACGTCGTTGCGATTGGTGACGACGACGCGACGTACGTGTGATCGCGCGTTGGCGTCGTTGCCGGTGACGCAGCATGAGCGTGTATGGGTTCTGTATTTAGATTTTATACGGGCGGAGGGCGTGCCCGGGGACACGGCGCGGCGGGTGTATCGACGATACCTAAAATTTGAACCCGGCCACGCTGAGGAGTACGTGGAGTTCTTAAAGAGCCGAGGGTATTGGGGTGAGGTAGCGACGAAGATTGCCGAGTTGGTGAATGATGATTCGTTTCAATCGCTCGCTGGGAAGTCAAAGCATACGATGTGGTTGGAGCTGTGCGACGTCGTCACCAAGCACCCGGCGGAGGTGCGCGGGTTGGACGTGGATGCGATTTTACGGGGCGGCATACGGACATTTACGAATGAAGTTGGGCGATTATGGACTGCACTTGCAGACTTTTACATCCGACGCGGTTTGTTTGAAAAGGCGCGCGATGTGTACGAGGAAGGATTGGAGAGCGTAAACACCGTGCGCGACTTTTCGTTGATTTTCGACGCCTACACGCAGTTTGAAGAATCCGTGATTAGCGCCAAGATGGAGGCGGGCGATGGCGATGACGATGAGAACGACGACGACGACGACGCAGATGACGACGATGGTATTGACTTTGTGTTGAAGGAATCCGGGGACGACATAGAGCTTCGTTTAGAACGTTTAGAACACCTCATGGAGCGCCGGCCCGAATTGTTGAGCTCAGTCGTGTTGAGGCAAAATCCACACAACGTGCACGAGTGGGAGAAGCGCATTGCGTTATTTGAAGGCAAGCCCATGAAGCAAATCGTGACGTATACTGAAGCGGTGAAAACCGTCGATGCTGAACTCGCCACGGGGCGTCCGTGTAACTTGTGGACGTCGTTTGCCAAGTTTTACGAGACGCACGGCGACGTCGCGAGCGCGCGGACGGTGTTTGAAAAGGGCACGCAGGCGACGTTTAAAACCGTCGATGATCTCGCCACGGTGTGGTGCGAGTGGGCGGAGATGGAACTTAGACACAAGCAGTACAATAACGCGTTGGATATCATGCGTCGAGCGACGACGCCGCCGGGAGGCGCGCGCGAAGCGCGTAAAAACATCACTCCAGCCGAATACGACGCGATGCCCGTCGCGAATAAGGTGTACAAGTCGATTAAATTGTGGACGTTTTATTGCGATTTGGAAGAATCTCTCGGGTCCATGGAGAGCACGAAGAAGGTTTACAACGACATGCTCGAGTTACGTGTGGCGACGCCGCAAATCATATTGAATTACGCGCACTTTTTACAAGAGCACAAGTTTTTCGAGGATTCGTTTCAAATTTACGAGCGCGGCGTCAACGCGTTCAAGTTTCCGTATTCTCGTGAAATATGGACGTCATATTTGACGCAATTCATCGAGCGGTTCAAGGGTACGAAATTAGAACGCGCGCGCGATTTGTTTGAGCAAGTGCTCGCCGAGGCGCCTAAAAAAGAAGCCAAGACGTTCTACTTGATGTACGCCAAGCTCGAAGAAGAGTACGGGTTGGGCAAGCGCGCGATGGATGTGTACGATCGCGCGGTGGTTGGCGTGCCCGTGGATGAGCGGTTATCGGTGTATGACATTTACGTCGCGCGAGCGATGGAATTCTTTGGCGTCGCCAAGGTGCGCGCGGTGTTTGAATCCGCTGCGGATGCCACGGATTTACCGAGCGACGTCACCAAGACGCTCGTCATGCGTTTCGCTGAATTCGAGCGCAAGCTCGGCGAACTCGAACGTGCGCGCGCATTGTACGTGCACGCGTCGCAGTTCAGCAATCCAGTCAAAGATCCTGAATTTTGGGCCACGTGGCACGCGTTCGAAGTGCAACACGGAAACGAGGATACGTTTAGAGAAATGTTGCGCATCAAGCGCGCCGTCGCCGCGGCGTTTGCGGATATGCACTTCAACATGACCGTCGTGGACGCACCCACCGAGCCTGCCGAGGGTGCTACTGGTAAGAATAATGCATCTACAGCGGACGACGGCGGCATGGATCCCATGGCGCGTCTCGAAGCGGCGCAGCAAGCCATGCCTGGTTTTGTGCGTTCGCACGTCGAAGGCGCGGCGACGACGACGGGCAAAGCCAATCCGGATGAAATCGACTTGGACGGCATCGGTGGTGGTGCCGATGGTGGTGGTGGTGGTGATGACGCCGAAATCGATTTACTAGGCACCTCTGTGCCTTCTACAGTCTATGGCGGCGTACAGCAGCACACCAAGCGAGACGCCGAAGACGAACCGCTCGGCGCTTTAGACCGCTTCAAACGAGCGCGCGGCGTCGAATAAAGCACGCATAGAGAAACGTATCATAACAAAACCATATAAATTAGAAAATCGTGCATCCACACACCGCTTCGACGAGCATCGTCCCCACAATCCCAACCATACACGCTCTCCCGTTCAACCGTTCGACGTCGACGTTGAAATTCAACTCATCCATCGCCAAGAACCCGCTCATGCCCTTCTTCCCATCCAACGACCGCGGATCAGCGTCGTACTCTTGCGGATTAAACTCAAACGGCTTCACGCTCGCCCACGCAATCGCCCCGCACACCACCACGGTGCCAAACGCGTGCGCGAAGAGCTGGTCCGCGTACGACAGCTGTTCGGTGACTTCGCGCGAGGCGCCGACGGCGTAGCCCATCATCGCGCACCTTCCGGCGATGGTTTCGTAGCGCCAATCGAGCGCGGCGAGCGCGGCGAGCGGCGCGGTGGTGTCCGCAGACTCCGTCGTCGTCGCCGTGGCGGTCTCAGCGTCGTCGGCGGCGCGCGCGACGGTGCGGCGTCGGCGGATGATTGGATAAGATGATTGGTGACGTAAGCACGGTGTTGACGACGACGACGACGCCCGGTGCGTGGACGAGGCGGAGGCGGAGGCGGAGGCGGACGCGCGCGTCATGGTCGTCATCATCGGCATCGCGCGCACGGTGGCCATCGCGGCGATTGGCGCGAGTCTATGTGTGTGGCGAGCGTCGTCGCCGCTGCTGTTACAAAAGCGCGCTACCACGGGTAGACGGCGTCGGGCGCCGGCGGGTCTTTGTAAAAGAATCCGCGCGGACATTGATCGACGGCGGCGGCGAGCGCGCGGAGGACGTGTGAAGGGAGTGCGTTTGGACGGACGTCGGGGATTTCTCCGTCGTTGGATGCGAGGTCGATGATGAGGACGTCGTGTACGGCGGCGGCGGCGGCGGAATGCGCGCCGGCGTTTGCGTCGACGCTTGAGTCGTCGTTTTGGTCGCCGACGATGGTTTTGAGTCGGTCGACGTCGATGAATGCGACACGCTCTTGTGGTTCGTTGTCTGTGTTGTGTTCGAGTATGGCGTCGACGGAGATGTGCGTTTGGGTGTCTTCGTGATGTAACGTCGTGTAACGCACGTCGTTGAAAAAATCAATCCATCCCAACGTGATTCCTGGACACGACATACGTTTTGGCAAGCAACACGTACGCGAGGCGTCGATGCCGCATTTCGTGCTCAACACAAAGTTGTTTTGGCTCCACACTCCGAATTTGGCGTCGGATTTGCGTTCAATGTACGGCTCGTCGCACGACACCGCCGGAGTGATGACGCGTCGATTGAGCGACAACCCGAGCTTGATGAGTCGGTAGGTTTGGAGCTTGATTTTATACAACGCCTCAGCGCTCGTCGCGGCGTCGATTTTCAACCCCTTGACCGTGATGAACGCGTTGGTATTGGTATTGGTATTGGTATTCGTGTCGTCGTCTTCGACGTGATAATCCCACCACCCGAGCGCCTTCATCTCCAACGGCTTATCCGTGCCGCCGACAAAGTGCGTCATGACGACTGGCATGTCATCCTTGTCAACCCATGCGTTATTCGCCCCTTGCGTCTTTGGCGACCATCCCGCGCCTGTCCATCCGTCTATGACCCAAAACGGCGGCGCCGCGACGTACTCGTCGTCGTACGAGGTCCATCCTTTGAGGCCCGCGAGCTCGCGATAGTACACTTCAGTCACGGTGGCTCGCCGCGCGCCCGGCGGAAGCAACCGCTCGTCGACTTCCTTTCGTTCTACAATCCATCGCTTTTCAGCTTCGGATGGAAATTTCGGCACGTGCGACGCGACCCAAGCCTGTCGCTGACTCGGTTCGACGACGCGCTGGCCTTGTCGAGGATTCACCGCGCGTCCGACGACCGCCGACAGCACGACGTCGTTGAAAATGTGTTGGTCCCACAGCGACTCTTTGGCGCCCGCGGCGACTTCACCTCGCCAATCTTTCAACGGCGGGTTCGATTCCAACACCGCGAGCATGCGAGTGATGGTTTCGTTTAATATCCCGCGCGCCACGCCGTCTGGTTTGGCGTTTTGTATGTACATGAAGCCGACGTTGAGTTGGTCGATTGTTTGCCCTTCCGCTTGGGCGAACAAGGTGTATGATTTCAGCGGCGCATCAGCGCGTTTAAACACCGGGTACGGATTAAACCTAAACGACACATCCGTATCGATGTACATGACGTTATACCCAACCCCCGAGAGTTTGAACATATAATAAAACCTTGACCACCACAGGCGAAACGCGTCGGCGCCGTCATCGCTCTGTACGCCAAACATCTCCAATCTCGGATGTCCCTTCAAGTACGACGTCCACGCGCAATCGATTTCGCCGTGTGATTTTGCCGACATCGCCATTATTTCCCGACACGTCTCTTCGGACTCGGTGTAGAGCAAAAAATGCTCAATCCCGACGGCGCGCGCGTTGGCCACCGCGTTTCGCGCCATCGTCGACCCGCCGGCATTCGCGTTGATTAAAATCAACTCCCCTTTATACGATCGCTCGTACGCCGCGCGTAACACATTATCATCAACTTCTAAATCCATCCCATTCAAGGCACCGCGCCGAGGGATGATCCCAACCGAGGCGTACCCTTTCGTATCGCCGTCCCCGTACCTCGACAACCGCGTCGTCGTCGTCGTCGTCGTCGTCGTCAGCCTCACAACGCTACTGATATCCACGTCCGATCGTTCTTGTCTCCGCGCACCATACGACGACGGTGACGGCGCGGCGAATAACAACGAACGTCTCCCCATCGTGGACGTCGTCTTTGACGTCGTCGTCGCGAGCGCGACACCCACGCACATCACCATCCACAGCACCGTGAATGACATCATCGCGCGCATGGACACCGCCGCGGTCGTCGTCGACGACCGACTGTGTTCGGCGTATATATATAACCAACGCGTCGGCCGATCGGCCGATCGGTCGGTCGTCGCTCGTCGGTCGTCCACGACGCGGTGGTGTGGCGTCGTCACGCGCGTGTCGCGCGCGCGTGGACCTAGGGTATAGGGTTTAGGCACGGGCCATGTTCGGATATTCGGCACACCACCCCATACTCTACCCCATCTACCCCGATCACACACACACACACACACACACA
>Ga0255763_1001402_pt1 | contig 24932 bp, 24 predicted proteins | sample 041ome_2_FD_179963 | JGI IMG/M metagenome (GOLD analysis project Ga0255763, IMG submission 179963) | Coastal salt marsh microbial communities from the Groves Creek Marsh, Skidaway Island, Georgia - 041406US metaG (version 2) | ecosystem: Environmental > Aquatic > Marine > Intertidal zone > Salt...
AAGAAATTCAGAATCTGGTGAAACCCTTCACGATACCCTTTGATGAAACGCCTATCGCATCGGTAGCGAGTGATTCGACCCACTGCGAGACCTCTGAAGAGGTCAAAACGAATCAGTGGGTTTGTGCATTGACCCTTTGATGCTTTATCCTGAATCACACCAACAAGGTCATAATCAAAGAATCTACCGTAATACCATGGCGAGAATGGGCGGAATAGATTGGGACGACTATCATTTTCTCAAAGAACATGGTGTGTTCGAATTGAATCTTAAAATCCAAGAACAAACCTATGAAAACATCCTGTCTGCAATGAAACGAGATGAATCGGATGTAAGTCTGACTGCTTACATGAGAGGTCTCTTTGATGACACTTGGGGACCGAGTTATGTTGTCTCTAATGGGACCAAGGAATTCCCAGCATATCTAGAGCAGTTTGATGGTTTGGAAAATACGGTAGCGATTAGATTCTTCACATCCAATACACCGATTGATCATCATGACTTAACCAGAGGGTTGAGTGGGGATGAAGACATCAGGATGATGTCTGCTGCGACTTCTTTCTATCTTGAATCTCGATTTGGTTCTTTGTCTGTTGAAGATTGGGATTGGGCCTCAGAAGATGAAGACTAATCAGAGGGGTCCCCCCTGATGACCCGTTCCTTCAATGGGTACCCTTTGATGACCCGTCTAGGCAGAGGGGGCCCTTTGACGCGCAATTCCAATACTAATTTGAAAATCAAGAATACCGATTGGAATCTCGGAAAGAATAACAATATGGGTCACTACATCTCAGAGTATGCGTGGGGTCATGGAAAAACCTCCGTTTCTTCATTCATTGAATATCTTGAGAATTATTCTGGCATTGCATATCCTCTTCCCTCATTTTTTTGAATCGATCGGCGTTCCAAATTGGGGGATTGTTTTACTCGCATCTTCAGCAGGACTTTCAACCCAAATTTTCTTTGTCCTCTCGGGATTTATCCTGATGTACAATTATCAGAACCAAGGTCATCCGTGGTGGAAACAATTTATTTACAGAATGCGAAAAATTTGGCCAACGTTTGTCATACCAACAACCATTGCTTGTCTTTATTTCCTGGTACTTAATCCAAATAATTACGAAAGTGATCTTCTTCAATTCCAATGGTTTGAATGGCTAAAATCCATCCTTCTGCTCGAACCATGGTTTTTCGATAAACCTGTCTATAACATCGCTGCATGGGCATCAAGTGTTTTTGCTCTAGGTTACTTTACCGTTAGTTGCCTAGGTGAAAAATTACTCAAATTCGGAGAGAAGGCTTGGATTCCAATGACGGTTTCAATCGCCGTTTCAATAGGCATCACACTCATTTTTCTCCTTTCAAATCCAAATTCACTTTCAGGACCTTACATGCCATTCAAACACTATTCCTCGCTAGAATCAAATTTTCGGCATTTTCCTGCATATAGATTTCTTGAGGTCTTAACCGGGATTTTTGCTGGAGTATGGTATAGGAGTAACCCCGAACGGTGGCGAAAGAAGAGCAGTGCTAGCGGGATAACTCTGTCTTTTGTCCTCGTAGCAGTTACGGTAATCTTTTGCATGTGGTCGCCGACTTCCACCTTCTTTGTGACTCATGGTTTGTTGTTACCAGCAGTGGTTCTACTCATTTGTACTTACTCTGCAGATTCTAATTCTCTAGAAAAATTGGGTAGAACGAAAATTATGAAGTTAGGCTCAGATTATAGCCTTGCTATTTTCTTCATTCACTGGCCACTTCACAGAATTTTAGAAAACATATTTTCAAAATTCGGTCAAGATAGTGTCGATACATCGTTGATTTATACTGGTACCTACCTCTTTTGTTTGGCTATTCTCGTCATCCCATTGAAGAAATTCGTCGATGCCATCGGGAATACAATAGAGGCGAGAATAAATTGGTAAGTTTGAGGCGGTTCAATCGTCATTCTAACGAATCACAGGATCAATGCACAAACCCACTGATTCGTTTTGACCCAATCAGAGGGCTCGCAGTGGGCTTTGTCATAGCCTACCCTTTGCTCAGGAATCGTCGTCGTTCTCGGGCATATCGGGCACGGTTGGGTCCTGTTTGGCCCAGAGCACGTCATCGATGCGAAGCACGGAGAGTGCAGCCTCGGTGGCCCCGGAGAGCACTTGACGGGTGATGCGAAGGGGTTCAACAACGCCCTCTTCAACCATGTTGGCAGGGACTTTTGTTCGCACGTTCATGCCGATGAAATGCCCCTCATCGCCTTCTGCCGTGGTTTGTTTGGCCACGGTTTTGAGGAGGGTGTCCAAGGGGTCCAAACCTGCATTTTGGGCGAGCACTCTCGGAATGACCTCAAGCGCATCGGCAAAGGCTTCGATGGCCAATTGTTCCCGCCCGGGAAATCGCTCTGCAAATCGGCGAAGGTGCCGTGCCAGCGCAATCTGGGTTGCGCCGCCGCCGGGTAACAAGTGGGGCTCCTCCAGCAATTGACAAGCCACTCCGAGGGCGTCGGCAAAACACCGCTCAACCTCACCCACGGTTTCGTTGGTTGACCCCTTCGCAATGAAGGTCGCTCCGCCCTCTTCGGTTTCGACGATCCAATGCATGACCCCGTTCCAATGTTCGTTGCGGCTGGAGATGAAGACGCCCAAATCCCGCTCGGTCAAACTGCTGATGTCGTGGTTGAGGGTGGCGTTGGTCCCTCGCGCGAGCAGGTCCAAATCCGAGCGAGACACTCTTCGATATGCTTGGATGCCCACATTGCTCAAACGACGGTGGATGTCATCGTCAATCCCTTCTTTGCAAGCCAGCAACGTGACGCCCATGGCGGCGAGATGGTCAACTTGCTCGTGAAGCAGGGCTTTCTCTTGCTGGCGAAACTCGTCGAGGACGCCCGCCTTCGTGAGGTTGACGTTGACGCTGCTCATCAGTTCTCGGCGTTCAAGTCCTCCGTCAATGAGGGCAATTTTTCCAGAAACGAGGTGTTTCGGCATGAGGTCCGTGGCTCGTTTTTTGGCGAGAACCAAGCCCATGACGAGGTGAGAATCGGTCATTGCCCCTCCGGTTTGGGTGAGGATCTTGACCCGGGTGGGGTCCACCACAATGCCATTGGGTCGCTCTTCCACGACCGCTTGGGCGGCTTGGAGGGCCAATTCAGCGAGATGGTTTTGCATTGCCGTGTGGATTTTTCCAGCGAGGGAGGTGACGGCGGCTTGGTGTTGCCTCTCAGGGGTTGCGTTGACAACGAGTTTTGGAAAATGTTCCCTGCAGGCTTCCTCGGCCAGTCGGTAGCCTCGAGCGATGGCGGAGGGATGGACCCCTTGGAGCACCAATTCCCATGCGTTTTGAAGAAGTTCAGCGGCAAGAAGAACGGCACTGGTGGTGCCGTCTCGAGCGATGCGGTCTTGGGTGGTTGAGGCGTTGATGAGCATCTTGGCCACGGGGTGTTCAACCTTCGCAGATTCAAGCACCGTCACGCCGTCGTTGGTCACCATCGTGCGACCTTCGTCATCGATGAGCAACTTGTCCTGACCCAAGGGTCCAAGAGTGGTACGGACCGCTCCAGCCAGCGCCATCGCTGCAGTGATGTTGCTTCGAAGGGCTTCTCTCCCCGTTGAGCGGGTGGTCTCCTTGAGGATGGGGACTTCGCTCATGTCCCTGCCACCGACATCCCTGCCATAAGCCAAGCGCTTTGCAGGCTTGAGGTACGGGTTCAGTCCTCGTCTTCAACGACCTCGAAATCGGCGTCAACGACGCCATCGTCCATGTTGATGGCGCCGTCTTCCCCGCTCTCTTGTTGCGCCATTTCGGCAGCAGCAGCTTCGTAGAGTTTGGTGGAGACGGCGTGCATGGCTTCCTCGATTTCTTTGACCTTGGCCTGAATGGCGGCGTCGTCCATGGCTTCGATGGCAACGGGTTTCCCGTCGTCGTCTTGGACCATCTTTTCCAACTCGTCCAAGTGGGCCTTTACGGGGTCAACATCGCTGTCGTCCAATTTATCGGCGGATTCCTCAAGCGTGCGTCGGGTTTGGTAGACCACCTGATCAGCCATGTTTCTCAACTCAACCTTGGCCTTTCGGCGTTGGTCTTCTTCGGCAAACTTCTCGGCTTCGGCGATCTTTTCTTGAATCTCGTCTTCGGAGAGTGAGGTGGCGGATTCGATTTTGATGGATTGCTCTTTGCCGGTTCCCATGTCCTTGGCGCTGACGTTCACGATGCCGTTGGCGTCGATATCGAAGGTGACTTCGATTTGAGGCACGCCGCGGGGTGCGGGTGGGATGCCAACGAGCTGGAACTGGCCCAGCGTGACGTTGTCCTTTGCAAACTCGCGCTCGCCCTGCAAGACATGAATTTCAACGGCGGGTTGGTTGTCGGAGGCGGTTGAGTAAATCTCGGAGCGTCGGGACGGAATGGTGGTGTTCCGTTCGATCATGGTCGTCATGACGCCGCCGAGGGTTTCGATGCCCAAGGTCAGGGGAGTCACGTCGAGCAGGAGAATGTCGGAGACGCCTTCGTCACCGGCGATGATACCGGCTTGGAGGGCGGCGCCCATCGCCACGGCTTCGTCGGGGTTAATGCCCTTGTACGGTGGCTTGCCCGCTTCTTTCTCAACGGCGTCTTGGACCGCTGGGACACGGGTTGAACCACCCACGAGGATGACTTTGTCGACGTCGCCCTTCTTCAGGCCGGCGTCTTTCATCGCCTGGCGGGTCGGGACCATCGTCTTCTCGATCAGTTTGGAAATCAAATCCTCAAACTTGGCCCGAGAGAGGGTGAGGTCCATGTGGACGGGTTGGCCGTCTGCCATGGAAATGAAGGGCAGGTTGATCTGCGTTTGTTGGGTCCCGGAGAGTTCAATCTTCGCTTTCTCTGCGGCTTCTTTCAGTCGGGACATGGCTTGCTTGTCCTTGGCCAGGTCGATGCCGGTGTCCTTCTTGAATTCGGCCGTCATCCATGCGATGATCTTCTCGTCGAAGTCGTCGCCGCCCAATTTGTTGTTTCCTGCAGTGGCCTTGACTTCGATTTGGGGTTGGCCGTCCACTTCGTAGATTTCGAGGACGGAGACGTCAAAGGTTCCACCACCCAAATCGTAGACGAGGATGGTTTGGTCCTGGGTCTTGTCAACGCCGTAGGCCAATGCCGCAGCGGTGGGTTCGTTGATGATGCGGAGCACTTCAAGCCCAGCGATTCGGCCGGCGTCTTTGGTGGCTTTTCGCTGTGCGTCGGTAAAGTAGGCCGGGCAGGTGATGACCGCTTGCTTCACTTCGTGCCCCAGGTAGGCTTCTGCATCGGCCTTCAACTTCTGGAGGATGAACGCAGAGATTTCTTGCGGGGTGTAGGTGGTTCCATCGACGTCGGTGGACCACTGGGCCCCCATGTGCCGCTTGACAGAGATCATGGTGCGGTCGGAGTTGGTCACCGCTTGGCGCTTGGCGGTGACGCCGATCAATCGCTCGCCGCCGTCTTTTGCAAACGCGACCACCGAGGGGGTGGTTCGGGCGCCTTCTGCGTTGGGGATCACGACGGGTTCGCCGTTCTCGATGGTCGCCACGCAGCTGTTCGTTGTTCCAAGGTCAATTCCAATCACTTTGCTCATGTTGTTTCACTTCCTTTTCAAAAAATGGGGATGCCACCGTCGTCTTCGTCATCGTCGTCGTCGCTTTCGCCGAAGTCAATGCTGATGTCCCCCGGGGCGGGGACCTCATCGTCATCGTTCGCTTCCAAGGCTTTCCCCTGTGGGGTCAGCTTCAGGGTGATGTCGAGAATGCCGTTGTTTAGGGTCCAGTCCACCACGTCATCACAGGGGTGGGGGAGTTCCACCAAAGCCAGTGGCTTTGGTTGGGTGCTTCGCATGATTTCGATCTGCGAACCGTTCTTGATGAGTTCAATTTCGAGGTGCTCGGAATCAATGTCGCCTTTAAGGGCAAAATCGAGCGTCACCGACATGTTCCAACCGTCGAGGTAGACGTCCTCTGCCGGGAGTTTGACCGTTTCGTCGGCGTTGGATTCCAGCGCTGAGGGGTCAAGTTCCACGGGGGCAGCATCCACGCGAACATTCATGCCCAAATTCTTGAAGAGGTCCTCGACCGAGGTTCCTGCGTTGAACATCTTTGAGATGTCGGAGATATCAAAATTGAAGTTGACTTCACCTTTGGCGATCTTTTCAGGGTTGATGCCCATGGCGTCAAACTGGTCTTTGAATTGATTCATGAAGCCCTTGAGTTGCTCTCGATTGATGGGCATCCCCATGTTTTGGAGCATGTTCTCCAGTTTGTCGAGAAAGGCGTCTTCCCAGGAATCGTCGGCCATTGAATTCACCACTACTTAACCATCGGTTGTATAGTGGCGATAGGGTGACCCCATATAAATCTAATCAAAACGCCGTGCTGATTGGACGCGAGATCTAGCCTTTCGGCTCACTGGTTGATGGATGTTAGCAAACCCTTAGCGGTCAAACCCGCCGGAGGATGAAACTTCACTCGCCGGTGATCAGGCGGACCATGGTTCGAACGTGGATGCCCGTGGCGCCATGGCCGACCATCTTGTTGGTCTTGGCGCCCCAGTAGGTTCCAGCGATGTCCATGTGAGCCCATGTGATTTGTTCGGCATCGTCGCCCTCGCCACGCTTGGGGACAAACTGCTTGAGGAAGGCAGCGGCCGTGTTGGCGCCCCCCCAGCGTCCAGCGCCCAAATTACGGGTGTCGGCGATCTTGGAATCGGTCATTTCCTTCTCAAAGGCGGGCAGAAGCGGCATGGGCCATGCGAGTTCACCAACGTCGTTTCCGGCCTCGTGAATGCGGGTACGGAAGTCGTCGTCGTTGGACCATAGGCCGGTGGCTTCGTGGCCGAGCGCAACCACGCACGCGCCCGTTAGGGTCGCAAAGTCGATGATGTACTCGGGGTCAAAGTCGGTTCCGGCCTTCCACAAACCGTCGGAGAGGACGAGGCGCCCTTCTGCGTCGGTGTTGAGCACCTCGATGGTCTTGCCCGAGAGGGTCGTGATGACGTCGCCGGGTCGTTGAGCGTTCGAGGAGGGCATGTTTTCTGCCATGCAGGTGATGCCGACCACTTTTCCACCGTAGCCGCTGGCTGCGAGGGCTTCCATGGTGCCGAAGACGGTGGCTGAACCACCCATGTCGTACTTCATTTCGTCCATGTTGGCTCCGGGTTTGAGGGAAATGCCCCCGGTATCAAAGGTGATGCCTTTGCCGACGAGCACGGGGTAACGGCCTTTTTGGTCGCCGTTCAGCGTGAAGATGACCATGCAGGGTTTTCGGGCCGAGCCCATGCCGACGGCGACCAATCCGCCCATACCTTGGCGTTTTGCGGATTCGTAATCGATGATTTCCACCTTGACGTTGTCGTAGGCCTTGGCCCACTCCTCAGCCTTGAGGGCGAACGCCATCGGGTACATGTCGTTGGGGGGGCAATTGCCGAGGTCGCGGGAAAGGTGTACGCCGCTTGCGATAGCGGCTGCTCGCTCAACGGCCTTCGACAACGCGTTGGCGTTGGCTTCGCTGCAGTTGATTCGAGCGGCCAGAGGTGGCTTTTCGTCGTCCTCATCAACTTGTTTGTAGTCGTCGTAACTGTAGTTTCGCAGCATCATGCCCTCGGCAAAGGCTGCCATGTTCTCCACGTCGGCGTCGTGGAAGACCACGGTCAATTCATTGCCGTGGACTTTCTTCAACGAGGCCACCACGGTGGCGCCACCTTCTCTGTAGGTGTGTGCATCGGCTTTGGCTTGCTTGCCCAAGCCGATGAGGATGGCTTTGCCGCCATCGGTTCCCATCAAGGTCATCGTTGCGTTGGCTTTTGCTTTGAAGTCGCCGTCGCCGAGGACGACGTTGATTTGGCTCTTGAGCGAACTCGGAATGCCTTCAACGGATTCCGGGAGTGCTTCTTCGCCTTCGAACAACGGAAGAACGAGCGTTCCGTTGATGTTGTTTCCTGAACTGATGGTCACTTGCATGGGTTCACCGTTGAGGACCAATGATTTCCCCCACTTCAACCCTTGGGGGTGTTCCTTTCGCTTCCGTCAGGAATCAACCCACGGTGCAGGCACTCTCGTTCATCGCATGAGGTTCAGATGAAGGGTCACACAACAGCTTCTTCTTCGTCGACATGGATGCCGGTTCTGCGCTGCATCCAAGCGCTCACCCCGACCATGGCCAGAAGGGTGCTCATGGGGTTGAACACGCCGAACCCGATGAGAAAGCGATCGCCTCCGTCATCGTCGACGTAGAGGGGCTTGATGTCGACGCTTTCGTTGACCCAAACCGAAGCGGTGATGACTCGCTTTTGGTAGTTCAAATTCCACGAACCTCCGTCCACGAACGTTGACGACTTTGCAACGAATTGAACAGTGCTGCTGTTGGTCGCATTGACGCCGAACAGAGGCGATGCCCAAACCACATCCCCTTCTCCGTTGAGGTATTCCAAACTGGCGTTCGAGGTGGAGGCCATGCCGTGGTTGAAGACGGTGAGTTCAACCGAATCTTGGCTGATTTCAAGGGATTGGACGTCAAGGCGGGCTCGCCAATACCAGACCTTGTTGATGAGGTATCGCATGACGTCCATTTCTTCGCCCAAGCGTTCGTTGAGGTTCTCAAAGCTTCCCGGGACAAATTGTTCGTCGTCCGTCTCGAAGGTGAAGGTTGGGAATCCCATGACGCCGTAGCCGTAGTCCCGGCTGGTGCCGCAGTTCGGATAGAGGCCTTGGTTCGCGTTTTGAATCGGAATGTCGGAGACGGTGGCGTGAACTTCGTCCCGAATGCCCCAGAACAATTCCCAGTCGGGCGGTTGATCCGGCCATTTCCCCCAGGGGTAGAGCATGATCCACACCCCGGTGTGCATGGTCACATACAGGTCGGCGTCGACCACGAACTCGTTCATGTAGGCCGAGTTGGAGGCGGTTTCCGATTCGCTGAAAGCGCTCGAGCCGGGTTGGGTGGTGGGGCAGGTGTTCCAGTAGTGGTCGTAATTTCGATTGAGGTCGACCTGATTGATGTTCCAGCGGGTATCGATATCGTTCCCGTCGGGGTTGAGCATGATGAGGATGTGAAGTTCGGTGCTCTGAAGCACTTGAACCGCTTCCTCGTTCCCTTCGCTCCAGGCGTTGATGTACCATTTTGCTGTTAAGTAGGCCAAGGCGGTGCCGAGGTATTCGTTGCCGTGGTGCCCGCCGTCAATGTACACGATTTCTTTGGCCGAGCCGTTCGGCTTGGTCTCCATTGACCAATCGGAGAGGCGCACAACCCAGAGTGTTTTGCCGAGCTCAGAGGTCCCGGCGGTGGTGAGGTCAACGATGTCTGGATGCTCGCTGGCCCAGTCGTTCACGTCGAGCGTCAGTGCGGCCCAAGTCAGATGAACGTGGCTATCAACAGGGTCGCCAGGCCAAGCAGCGTTGTCGTCCCCAATGAGTTGGGCAGCCGTCGTTGGAATACTGGCGAGCACCATGCAAACAACCAAACCGATGGCCACTCGCATGGTTTCCCGTCGTTCACGCCAATGAAAAACGCTTGCATCCAACGGGCTTCACCAGTCGGAGGTGAACGCGTTGGGGTTCGCGACCTTTTCGCCCTCTCTTGTCCAGATGCTTGCTCCGTCTCCAGCGTAAATGTCTGCGAAGGGGTCAGCATCCTCTTCCTGGAGGCTGCGTTGCATGTAGGCTTCCACACGGTCTCGCAGGTCCGGTTTGAACTTCCAATAGTGAATGCGCCATTCCCGTCCGTCCCACAACGTGGTTTCTTCGGATTCGGTCGTGAGCAAATCGTAATCTTGGAACATGTAAAACAAGTTACGGTCGGTCGGTTCAAGCGCATTGTCAATGATGCGATTGTAGAAGCCAAAGAACCCCAAAGCGTGTTCTGCCATGCCCTGCGCAACCTCTGCGTCCATGTTTTCGTCAATGTGCTGTTGAATTGCACGTGTGAGTTCTGCGAGCGTCATTCCCATGCTGATTTCCCCAGTGAGTCGGCCGATATACTCGCCGCTCTTGCTAATGTATATTGGTCGCCAACCCATATTAAGTGTTCCACCGAATTTCATGGAATCGGTGCATTGAGCCCTGCTTTCGGGCTTTGTTGTCCATCGGCAGGATGATGAAGGGTTTGCCGCACCACTCGCCCATGTCAGCGGATTTTGAGGAGGGCCAGTTCCTCGGTCTGCCCCAAGGCGAAGGCAAACCTGACGTCGTCGTGATACCGCTGGCCTATGAGCTTACGACTTCGTACGGAACCGGTGCGGTTGACGGTCCTGCTGCTTGCGTGGAAGCCAGCGGCCAGGTGGAATTGTTTGATGCAACGCTCGGTGCAGATCTGCCCGACGGATGCCGTTTCAAAACCCTGCCCGTTTGGGAGGGTTCGGCACCGACGCTTCACGGCCAACTGGACGAGATGGTCGACCATGTGCAACCTTTCTATGACGGGTCGGTCTTTCCACTTGCTTTGGGTGGCGAGCATGGGATTCTCCCAGCGCTCGTGCGTGCCGCTCGGATGCATCCTTTGGTCGACGGTGACTTGTCGCGGTTGACCGTCGTGCAACTCGACGCCCATGCCGACTTGAGATCTGAACTTGACGGTGAGGTGTTTTCACACGCATGCGCCGCCTCGCGAAGTTTGGATGTCGGCGTCGGTCGCCTGCTTCAAGCAGGAATACGGGCCTACTCGCTCGAGGAATCGATCCGTATAGAGGAAGACGATCGCATCACGACGTTTTTCGCTAAAGACACCCAACACCCCCACACCGGTGGCAATGCATGGCAAGGCTGGCTTCACGCGCTCGCAGCGATTCAGGGTCCTGTTCACTTGACTTTGGACATCGACGGATTGGATGGAGCGCTCGTTCCTGCAACCGGAACTCCTGTCCCCGGAGGGTTGTCCTATTGGCAAGCTGTCGAGACCATTGAGACCTTGTTTGCTAACCCCAACGCAACGGTCATCAGCGCCGATGTCAACGAAATTGTTGCACAAGAGGGAACGCCATTAACCCAATTCACCGCTGCGTGTTTGGCGACGAAAATGCTTGCTTGCCACCTTTTGGCTCGGCGGGAGGGCCGCTGGCTTCATCGGGAAAAAACAAGCTCGGATGAAGCGCCGTCCACCTTTTTTTCAGAAGCAAAGGGAGTAACACTTTCGGCACGTTCTTAAACGAAAGTGTCCGGCGGAGCGCAGGGTGATACCATGGCTGCACACCGAATTCGAGGTGCCCATGTCTTCGTAGACTACACGGGTGCCTTTTTTGAAGATGAAAATGCTCCGGATTGGGTGCTTTCCGTTATGAGGGAAGCCGTCGCCCAAAGTCCTGCGACGGAAGTTCACTCTCGCGTCGTCGCTTTTGACGGATCAACCTCTCCTCCCGGGTTCGCAGCCGTGGTGCTCATCGATGAAAGCCACATTACGGCTCACCACTATGCTGACCGAGGCATGCTTGCCTTGGACTGCTTCACCTGCGGTGACACCGACCCTGGGCAGATTGCAGACTTCATCCATCATGCGTTGATGGAAGGTGCTTCGGAATTGCATTTGGTACGCCGAGACCGCGTAAACCGATTCTTGACTGAGGCGTGATCATATGGGTGTTCGTGACTTCGTCAACGAACACTACCGCCACTTCAACGCCGGAACCGTCCAGCGTGCCAGCGAATCGTTGGTGAACATGCTGCAATCCGAGGCAAAAATCTTCCTCACCTTGGCGGGCGCCATGAGCACCGCTGAAATCGGTCGTAGCCTCGCCGAAATGATTCGCTCAGGCCACGTTGCAGCCATCTCATGCACGGGCGCCAACCTCGAAGAGGACGTTTTCAATCTGGTGGCTCACGACCATTATGTCCGGGTGCCGCATTACGAAGATCTCGCTCCAAGCGATGAGGAAGATTTGCTGGCTCGACATCTCAATCGCGTCACCGACACGTGCATCCCAGAGGAGGAAGCCATACGAGCGATTGAACACGAGGTTCTTCGTCTTTGGAAAGAGGCTTCAGATGACGATGCATCGCACCTGCCCCATCGTTACCTCTACCGTCTGCTCGCTACGGGCGCGCTTGAAGACGCCTACCAAGCCGACCCAAAGAACTCCTGGTTGCTTGCAGCGGCAGAGGTTGACCTGCCCCTCTTCGTCCCTGGATGGGAGGATTCAACCCTCGGCAACATCTTTGCAGCTCGTTGTTCGGAGGGCGTGGTCAACCCGAGTGCGGTTTTGGGCGGCGTTCACTACATGACCGAACTGATGATGTTCTACCGCTCAACCGCTCATCCGTTGGCCTTCCTTCAAGCAGGTGGAGGAATCGCCGGCGACTTCCCAATCTGCGTTGTCCCTTTGTTGCACCAAGACCTTGGTGAAACCGATGTCCCGCTGTGGGCTTGGTTTGCTCAAATCACCGACGCAACCGCCTCCTACGGCGGATATTCAGGGGCACCACCGAACGAAAAAATCACGTGGGGCAAACTCAGTGCAGCAACGCCTCGCTTCAACATCCAAAGCGACGCCAGCATCGTTTTGCCGCTGATGTTTGGCTATGTTTTGGACCTCTGAGGGGCGCAATCTCCCCAAAGTCTTGAAGGGGACCGCCTCAGGATTCTCACCATGAAAACCGTCCGACCGTTGCTCACGGTAGCCCTGTGTGCAGTTTTGCTCTTCTCGACGCTTCCCGTTCATGCCGAAGAAGCCACGGAGATTAGCCTTGAGATTCGTGTTCACTGGTTGGAAGCCAGTGGAGACGGGATGGCGCACGCTTACTTGCTCTCGTTTGCAGACAACGCTTCTTACCAGGTCAACCTGTCCATGGAACACCGCCGAAACGATACGCTGCTTCCCACTTCCTACGTGCTTGAATGGGATAGCGATGATGGGATGCGAACCGCACTTGCGACCTTCAACACCTCGTTGGTTTGGGGCGATCGCATCGTTCTGGATGCGCACGTCACCTCTCGGGACGGAAGTCCGGTTGATGTCATCCACAGCCGTGAATTGACGGTGGGGGTTTGGAACCAACCGATGGATGATCACGAAGTGATGCTCACGAGTTCATGGTCGCTTGAACAAGTCTACGACAACGGCTCAGGTCCGCAACGTTTTGCTTTGGGTTTTACCGGGCAGGGCTGGCAGCAACGCGTTGGCGAAGTGCTCTCTTCTTGGGAACTGGGCAACGGCACGTTCCAAACTCTCGAGACCACAGGAGAGGGTGAAACGGACCTCGATTTGGTCCTCACGCAAGTCTGGAAGAACGAAACGCTCGTTGCAGGAATCCTGACGCATCAGGTGTTCGATGCTCGCGGTTTCGGCTCTCTTCAAACCACGGTGGTCGACGGGGAGATGGAAACGGTGGTCCACGCCGATGTCTCCCAAGCCCTTCTCAACCGTTCGTTGGTGAACGGCATCGTAGGTGAGCGCTTGCTGCTCGAAGCGACGGGCAGCCTGAATGTCACAGAGGACGGGGCGGAGAACAGTTCGTTGAACATCGATGGCGAACTCGCCGTGTTCTTCTTCGAATATCACGATGTCAACGGAGAACGCTTGCTTCAACACACCGCTTTCGAGGCCATGGCTGATTTCGTGCTCGTTGAAGACGGCACCCGATTGGACGTCGAATTGGACGGCTTTATTTCGCTGGAGCGGTGGGAAAACGGCGTCCGCACCGAGCACCTGGAGGAACTCTACGGCGACGGTACCTTTGGGTTTGAGGGTGAAGAAGAGAACGCTTCCGTGCAGGTGAACGGGACCATTCTGGACCTGCACACAAAAATCGAGAACGGCATCACGACGGTTGATGACCTCCACGTTGACGGGGTGCTGACGGGAGATGTGCAAGGCTCCTTTGGAGTCGTGCGTGGCATTGAGACCACGGGCATGCAAGCCAACGCAACGGGTGAATCCTTCCTCGTCAACGTCATCTTCCAAGAGTCTTGGTTCAACATCACCGGGGTGAACGGGGGGAATTTCTTTGACGGCGCAGGAATCGGCGCGACCCACAACCAAACGTGGGACTATCAGGCAGTTCAGTCCAATTGGGACAACCGGACGGTTCGCTTGGTGTGGCGGGAAACCGGTCCGGATGCATCTGAAGGCGAATCCTTCCCCGACAACAGCCCGGTGCAACAGGACCCCACGGCACCGGTCTCCGAGGAAGGCCTTGGTGACGTCACGGTCGGTCGGGAAACCGGTTTCATGCCCATTCCGATGGCGACCAACGACCGCTTGCTGCTCAATCAGCAAGACGGGATGTTCCTTTCGGTGCTTGCGGGGGGAACCACCATCGATGCACGAGACGGCCACAACTTGACGGTGATCGAGTGGAGCGGGACATATGGGGGCTCAGGCGAATCGGGGACGGCCTTTGGAGCCGTGGTCTCTGTAGGTCCCTTGTCAGGCTTGCTTTCCAACGTTGAGCGCAACCTGAGCCTTCCCTTCGGCGCCAACGGTGAAAGCATTTCGGTTCAAGAAACACAGCACCTCGACCGGGTTCTTTCACCCGAAATCGTGAGTGAGGACGAAAATAACCCGCCGGCGATTGCTGGAATCGGCCTTCGTGAAGGTCTGGTCCTTGGGGAAGGCGGCAGCCTCGCTCACTTTGAGGTGAGCGTCACCGATACGGAATGGAACGTGGTAGAGGTCACCGCTGATGCCGGCAACGTCGGTTTGGGCATCCTTCAACTCAACGACCGGGGACTTGACGGTGATCTAAGCATCGGTGACGATGTCTACACCACCACGCTGCGTGTCACGGGGCTTGAAGTCGGTGTTTACTCGGTGAACGTTACGGCCACGGACAGTTTTGGTTCGGTAAGCACCGAGGAAGGGTCGATCACGGTCCTCAACCAAGCGCCTCGCCTGCTGTCGGTTGAGTTTGCCCCCGCATCGCTTGAACGCGGTCAATCCACCGTGGTGAACGCCCGTGCTTACGATGGCCACGGTGTTTCAAAGGTCCAGTTGGACCTTCGCATGTACGCAGGCACGCTGGTGGACTTGACGGCTACGGACGGTGTTTGGACGGCCATGGTGCCGCTTCCACTTGGCTTCTCGCCGGGGGTTCAGACCGTCACGGTGGTGGTTGAGGACAGTTTGGGAGCCAGCGAACGTTACCAAAGCTTCACGCAACCCGATGGCGAAGTTGGGGATTCTCTCCAAGGCCCCCATCACGTTACTGTGGCCTCGGAGAACCCCATCGAAATCGAGGTGCTGAACGACCGACCTGTGATGGAAGCGTTGCCCCTCACGGTTGACAAAAACCCCGAGGAACCTACTGTCTTTACGGTCATCGTGACCGATCCAGACGGCATTGAACGCGTTCAAATCGATTTGGGCGTCTACGCTCCCCTTGGCCAAAGTTCGTGGACGGCGATGCACGATGACGGTCGTTCCGGCGGTGATTTGACGGCCGGAGACGGCGTGTATTCCGTGGTGCTTTCCATACGTGATGGGACGCCGCTCGGCACGCATGAAGTGAGCGTTCGGAGTTTTGATGCGTACGGAGAAATGAACACCACTTCGGTCGCCATACAGTTGGTTGACGGGAGCGGCTCAGGTGAAGGTGGTGCCTCCTCAAACACCGTTTTGGTCACCGTCCTTGGCGGCCTCCTTTTGTTGGGCGCTCTCGTTGTTCTGGGCTTGATGAACCGCCGACAGGGAGGGCAAGACGGCGAGTCGCTTGACCGGTTCGGGATGCAGTGACCTTTGACGGGTCATTTCAACTCGGCCGACAATCGTTTAAACCCCTGCAAGGTGCGAGGGATGCAAGCGAGCGTAGTGTAGTGGTTATCACCGGGCGTTGCCAACGCCTGAACCCGGGTTCGAGTCCCGGCGCTCGCATTTCATGCTCTCGTTCAACGCTTGATTGTGAAGTTTTATGGGATGGAGGAAACACCTTTCCGAAGGGGAGAACCATGTCCGACCGTCGAGAGATTTTCATTGGCAAAAAACCGTTGCACGCCTACGTTCGCGCTGTCGTTATGGCGATGGAGGAAGGGAACCGAGCCGTCCAGTTGGTGGCCCGGGGGGCCACCATCTCTAGGGCTGTCGATGTAGCTGAAGTCTGCCGTCGTCGGAGCGGTCACATCGCACAAAGTTTGCCCGAAACGGTCACGATTGACCATCTCGCATGCGAATCGGAAGAAATCCCAGCTGAGGACGGGGTTCGCACAGTCAGTGTGCTGCGCATCGATTTGACCGGTGAAGGTGAGGTCCCCGCGGCTCAAGAGGCTTGATCGAGCAGCGCTTTCAAGCGGCGCTCAATCTCTTCTGCGGTGCGCTCATACACGTCGTATTCGCTTCCAACCGGGTCCTCCAAGCCCCAGTCATCATCGATCTTGATGGCGGGACAATGAACGCCGCAACCCATTGAAATCACCTTGTCGAAGGTCTCGGGTTGGAATTCATCGATGCTCTGGGGGTGCATGCCGGTGGTGTCGATGCCTCGGCTTTCCAACAAGGTCAGCGCATGGGGCGCGACGGCGGTTGCAGGATGTGTGCCTGCCGATGAGGCGGTGAACCCCATCGCCTTGGCCAAACCCTCGGCCATTTGCGACCTGCACGAGTTGCCGACACACACAAACAAGATGTTCATGAAACGGTGTGGTTTTGAGTGCATTTGAATCCTTTCTCCGTAGACTACGGTGGGATTGACATAGGGCCGACACTTCCTCGCTTCTGTGCAGCGAGGTCACCTCATCAACGGAGGCCTGTTCGCCGTGTTTTTCGGCCTCCACATCGTTTTCGCATCGTTTGACCTGGAATTTGCATTCAGACTGATCGCATTGCTTATCACCTGCCAAATTCTTCTTTTTGGGCCGTTTTCGATACTTTTGGAGGGCTCGCCTTCCCGCCTTCACCGAAGGAAGACCAATCGAACGGGGGCTTTGCTTTCCATGCCCCTTTGCGTCGGCCTCGCATGGGCCTACGCCGGCATGGCTTGGTCGTGGCCGTTGGTGTTTCTGCTCAGCGGCGCCTCCCTCGGGGCGCATTTGATGTTGGACAGGCGGCTGTCGAAATCGGCAAACGGCCCTTCGTGGGTGGGTTGAAGTAGGCCTGCACGGTGGTTCGGGCATGGCGGATTCCCCCGTGACCATCAACTCCCCCGGAGGCCAGTCGGCACCGGCCAACCCCGAACCATCGCCCCAAGAGCAGAAGCAAATGGAGCAGGCATATGCTCAGATGAAACGGAAGATGGCGATGGAGGAAATCGGGCGGAAAATCAAACACAAGATCATGGTCCTTTCTGGGAAAGGCGGTGTTGGGAAATCCACCGTTTCCACCGGTTTAGCCCTCTCCTTGGCCCAACAAGGTCATCGTGTCGGCATTCTTGACATCGACATCACCGGTCCAAACGTCCCCAAGATGATGGGTTTGGACGGGCGTCGTCTTCACGTTGAGAACAAACGCATTCATCCTGCTGAAGGCCATTTGGGTGTCAAGGTCATCAGCATGGCCTTCCTTCTGGAGGACGAAGACACACCCGTGGTTTGGCGAGGCCCCATCAAACTCGGGGCGATTCAACAATTCATCGGCGACGTTGAGTGGGGTGAACTTGACTTCCTCATCATCGATTTCCCTCCCGGTACATCCGACGAACCGTTGACCGTAGCTCAGTCCCTTCCCAACATTGACGGCATGGTCATCGTCACCACGCCGCAACAGGTTGCTTTGCTCGACAGCCGAAAATCGATCACGTTTTCCGAATCCCTGAAGGTTCCCGTGCTCGGCGTGGTGGAAAACATGAGCGGCTTCACTGTCCACGGCACCGCACCTCCCGGAACGAGCCTCAACATCGCTGCTCCCGGCGGCAAAACACTCACGACAAAAGCGGACGATGATGGACGGTTTTCCGTGACCCTTGACATCTTCAAGCAAGGCGGGGGTCAAGCCACGGCGGAGGAATTCGGTGTCCCGTTTTTGGGGGCCTTGCCCTTTGACCCAGGTTTCGTTCGCGGCGGTGATGACGGGGTCCACCGCATCGTCTCCGAACCCGAGGGTCCCTCTGCCCGTGCGTTTGCGAACGTGGTTGAGGCGATTCAAGCCCAACTTTCCGACGGCACCGACAGCGGTTTGGAAATCGTTTGAGGTGGAACGATGAGCGAACCGCTTCCCACACTGAAGAAACTCGAGCGACGTACCAGCGACATGGTGCTGACCTACGACGACGACTCCACCTTCACGGTAAGTTACGACGACGTGCGACATGCGTGCCCTTGCGCAAAATGTGCACCGATGCGCAACGAAGACGACACCAGCCGGACCCTCCGAAGGCAGGTTGAGGCGCTGCCGGCCGAGAAACCGACCGTCAAAACGGTCGGCAAATATGCGCTCTCCTTTGAATGGCAGCAAGGCTGTTCGAGCGGCATTTATCGCTTCGAGCGAATTTACGACCTCGCCAACCGTCGGGACCCCGATCGTGGCAGGCCCTACGTCCACGGCGCATGGTAAAAAGGCAAAATTGAGTCCCGTATTGACGACGAGTTGATGAATGCAGGGCCTCGCCCAAAGGAACGAGGGGAACGATGCAGAGCGTCTATTTGACATGGATGATCAGCGCTCTCGCCTTGGGGGTTCTGCTCCTTCCGGTGTTCAAACCCCCGTGGGCGAAGGTGTCCCTTCCACCCTTCGTTGATTTCTTCCGGCGGTATTGGGTTCACCTTCTGATCGTCTTTACCATCTACAACCTCAAAGACGGCTTGGACCAACTCGACCGGGTGTTGATGGCGAGCACTGGACTCGACATGACCCCCTACATTTGGGCGATTGAGGGCAACCTCGTGTTGTGGGTTCAACAAACGTTTGAAGCGGCTTGGCTGACCACGGCTCTCACCCATTTTTATGTCGCTGGCTTCATGTTCATCTGTTATGTTTCCGTGTTCTATTTTGCCTACTTTGACGACCGTTGGCTCGCCGACCGCGTCACCCTTTCCATCGCTTGGGTGTACATCCTTGCCGTCCCGTTTTACTTGTTTTTCAATGTCAGGGTGACCGGTGACACCATTCCAGAAATGCAAACCTTGGCGTACACCTTAACCCCGGAAATTGCTGATTGGTTCCGCCGGATTGACCCGTTCACCAACGGCATGCCCTCCCTCCACATCGGCATTCCCTTCGCCGTGTGGTTGTGCTTAACCCGATTTGATGATGACCGACGTTGGAACCGATACCGTCACACCGTCTTTGCCTACACCGCTCTCACGGCCTTTACCATCATCTACCTCGGCATTCACTGGTTCATGGACATTATCGGGGGCATGCTGGTCGCAGGCGCTGCGGTTTCCATGGCCGACAGGACCTCAAACACCTGGTGGAAGTTTTTCGATGAGCGCACGATGAACGTCCGCATCGTGACGGTGCTGACACGCCCCAAAAAGGCGTGGACTTGGATCAAAAGCAGATTGCACAGGATGTATTTGCAATACCGGTCACCAACCAGCACCGAGACCGGGCGGATGGCGCTTGCCATCCTCATCGTGGTCGCCGCCGTCATCACATGGGATTTGACCAATCGCTCCCTCCCTGCAGGAGGGGTTGAGGCACCCGAAGCTGCCGCCGCTATCGACGGCTGGATGGTCACCCTGGACAACCAAACCGAAGGAGCAGCGCTGTTGCTGCACAACCTTTCCACGATCACGACCGAACCTGCTCGGTTCAACGTTCCCGGCTTGACGCTCAACGCTTCCTACGACGTGATGAACGACCGTCTGGTGGTGAGCAATACAAACATTATGCACGTCTTTGACATGGAGCAACCAACAACACCCATCGCTTCGTTTTCAACCGGTGACGTGAGCGATGTTGCCCTCTGTGGGCTCGCCCAATCCAAGGTCGTGGTCTATTCAGAGAACGGTTCTATCGTGATGCGAGCTCTTGACGGGCAGCGCCTCGAGGGCGCACACTCGGAGTTGAACGACGTTGCTCGTTTGGTGTGCAGCGGCTCTGAAATCGCCTATGTTACCGAAACGGCGCCTCTTCAGGTCAACGTGTTCCAACTCGGTGTGACGGGCCAGGTGACTTACACCATCAACGCCAGTGCCCCCGTGGAAGAGGACGAGGTTCTCGCTGCGTGGGGCACGCCGGTGGACATGGAAAACGCAACGATCGATACGCTTGCCTTCGACCGGTCGTACTTGGCCGTCACCGTCAACGTCAGTGCCACCGACCGTTTGGTGCTCGTGAATCGGTCCTCGGCCGAGCAGTGGTTGGCGAGCAACCCGAAGTACGAGGTCTCTGGCCCCTCCATGGGTCACGGAATCTTGGCTTGGTCGGTTCGTGACCATCTCAATCCAACATCTCCTCAAACCAAGTACCTGGACCGCGAAATTTACTTCCTTGATTTGGTGGAGAACACGACCCACGTGCTGACATCAGATACCAACGACCAGTGGGGGCCGCAGGTCTTGGAGAATCATCTTGTCTACTTCCAGCTTGAAGATGAGGTGCGAACCGTTGAAATCCACGCTTGGGAGCCGGAATTGCGAGGCTACTCCAGTTTCATTTTGCAGGCTGGTGTGTTGTTGGCCTTTGTGGTGGTCGCCTGGCACATGTGGCAGCGGCAAAGCGAACGGCGTCAAGCGAATCAGCCGTGATAACGAACTCGCGTTCGAACATCCTCAAGACGCGCATGAACTTCGCTTGCGGTGGGAACGGCGCCACCTTGCAAGACCGGAGCAGGCCCGAGTCGACCTTCCTCAGCGAGATAGCCTTCAATCACCCATTCCATGGCGTTGGGCCAATGGGGGTGAGATGCGCCAAGAATCTCGTCAAGAACATGCAGGTCTATACCGAATTTTTCAACATCGTATTCGATGGAGGCCAGTCCAAAATCGATGAGATGGACCTCGTTTCCGTCGATGAGGATGTTGTTGCTCGACAGGTCCCCATGGGTCATGGCCTCGCGGTGAAGTCGCCGCACGCTTCCACCGACTCGATGGAGCGTTGCCCGAACGTCGCCTTCCTCCTTGCCTTCGGTGTTGAGAACTTCGATGAGCGGGACGCCTTCCAAGTGCTGGACGATGAGTTGCCCTCCCTCGTAATCCAAATCCCAAACTGCCGGGACGGAAAGGCCGGCTTTCCGCGAACGTATCAGCAAGCGTGCTTCGCTCACCATGCGACGGACGCCAAGACGGTGGTCGAGGTCTGGATGGCGCCAAGAACGGGGGCGCCGCTGTTTACGTACAGCGGTTTGACCGAACCAAACCCCCTTCCAAACCTCCGCCTCCGCTCCCAAGTGCAGGCGCTCGGTGGGCTTGAAGACCATGGCACAACGCATGCTTGGGGCTTTTTGAAACTTCAGCCCTATCCGTTCATTGAAAAAGGGTTGATGCGTGGGACTGTTGAGTCCCATGAGCATTTCCCTCCCCATGTGTTCGGTCAACTTCATGGACACCTCGCTGTCGGTTGAAGAACAGGCGATTGCGGACCGAATTGAAGAACTGAAAGCCCAGTTGGGCGACGACCTGCTCATCCTGGGTCACCACTACCAACGGGACAGCATCGTCATGCACGCCGATTTCCTCGGGGATTCCTTCATGCTCAGCCAGAAAGCGGCCGAATCCTCGGCAAAACACATCGTCTTTTGCGGCGTTCATTTCATGGCGGAATCCGCCGATATTCTGACGTCTGACGAGCAATCCGTGGTGCTCCCCAACCTCCGTGCGGGTTGCTCGATGGCGGACATGGCGACGCTTGTTGAGGTTGAAGCCGCTTGGGACGCCATCCTTGCCGAGTCCGGTCTTGCTGACCCCATCTCTAGAGCCGATGCCGATTCGCCCGCTGAGGGAGGAACCTCCTACCTCGTACCCGTGACCTACATGAATTCAAGCGCAGACCTCAAGGATTTCGTGGGTCGCCACGGCGGGGTGGTTTGCACGTCTTCAAACGCCGAAGGCGTCCTCAACTGGGCCTTTGAGCGAGCAGGCCCAGAGGGGGCCGTGTTGTTCTTCCCCGATCAACACCTTGGAAGAAACACCGGTCATGCCATGGGTGTTTCGGAAACGGCGATGCCGACATGGACACCGGGGATCGGTGCAAGCATGCCGCTGAAAGGCGCCAGAATCGTTCTCTGGCACGGTTTTTGTTCCGTTCACAAGCGGTTCACGCCCGACCAGATTCATGCGTTCCGCGCTGAACATCCCGACGGCTTGGTCGTGGTGCACCCGGAATGTCCCAAAGCAACCGTTGACCTTGCTGATGCCTACGGTTCAACCAATTTCATTCGCAAGTACGTGGAGGAGTTGCCCGCCGGGGCATCGGTGGCCATCGGTACGGAGATCAACATGGTGGCTCGACTGGCCCAAGAACACCCCGACAAGCACATCGAGTGTTTGGACGAGGAAATTTGTCCGTGTTCAACGATGTACATGATTCATCCAGCCTATTTGATGGACGTGCTCGAACGCTTGGTTGACGGTGAAATCCCCAACCAAATCGTTGTACCCAAAGATGTTCAGGAAGGTTCGCTCATGGCGCTCAACCGCATGTTGGCCATCAAGGCGTGACGGGAAGCAACGCTGCCGTCCCCTTCCAGCCAAGCAAGGCCAACAACGGGCCGAGAACGCCGGTGAGAGCGAGGTAAAGGCCCAACGTGGAATGCCGTCCTTCATCGAGCATGTGTGCGCTTTCAACCGAAAACGTCGAAAGGGTCGTAAATGAACCGAGAAGGCCCATGCCTAACAGCAACGCCTGCTGTTCACCAACAACGCTCGCAGCGACCAATGCCGTCACCACACCAAGGGCAAACGAACCGAGCAGGTTCGCTGTCAAGGTTGCCCAAGGATAGGTCTCGGAAGCCATGTTTTCACTCAATGCGTACCGAAGCAAGGCGCCGACTGCACCGCCGACGGCGACCAGCACCCAGTTGGAGAACACGATGGTTTCCTGCACGAGCCGTCTTTGAACATATGCCTCAAGACGGTCACATAAGGCCCAACTTCGGGGTTATCGTCATAGGCTCAGCCAGTTTCGCAAAACCATGGAAAACGTGATTTGGTTTCTCACGGGGAACATTGGAAAGCTTGCTGAGGCTCAACAGCATCTCCATCCAATGGGGTACGAAGTCCGACAGTTGCTGGCCGAAAAAGCGTCCGTCGTCGAACCTCAGGCCTCCGACCTCGAAACCGTTGCAAGGGCAAAAATCGAACAGGCACGGGCCCTCCTTCCTTCTCCCACTGCGAAGGTCATGGTGGAGGACGCAGGGCTCTTCATCGATGCGCTCAACGGCTTTCCCGGCGTGTATTCTTCTTACGTGTTTGACACCGTAGGTTGCCTCGGTGTGCTGCGTTTGTTGGCTCATCTCGCCAGCGATGATCCGGTTCAAGCGAAGCGATTGCGGTCCGCTCAATTCCGAGCAGTGGCTGGATTTTGGGACGGCGAACGCACGCTCTTTGGAACAGGCGTATGCCCGGGGTCCATCTCAACCGAACTACAAGGGGAGGCAGGGTTCGGGTTTGACCCGGTGTTCATTCCTGCCGATCTCAACGGTGAGGGCGAGTCGCTGCCCCCTGATGTCTTGGGCCAGGAAAGCACGCATGGAATGACCTTCGGCGCCGTTGAGCAGTCCAAAAAACAGGTCTTCAGTCACCGCCGGAAGGCCTTGGACGACCTGTTGCGTCAACTGCCCGACTTGTCCAAGAAGGTCTAATCTCCCCTCCGCCATCACCGTCATAAAGCACCGAGCGTTGGCCGGAGCGAGGGCCATGGGATTTGCACGCACGGCCGTAGGGTTGCTGTTTCTCTCCGTTCTCGCGTTTTATCTTCTCACCATCGGTTCCTTGACAGAGGAAGCCAAGTGGGGCTTCGTTGGTGCGATGGCCGTGTTGGCTTTTCTTTGGGTGAACCTCGCCCCCAACCCTGCACCTCGTCAGCAGCCCCCCCGTCCACAAACGCAAGCGGCTTCCCAAGCGGTTGAAGCCACCGAACCCGAAATCGAAGATGAGGACGAAGAAATGCCTGCTCCCGTCACGGCGGATTCGCTCGACGGGGCGACCTTGCGGGAACGGAAATTAGCAAAGATTGCTGCAGCGCAAGCCGCTCAAGCAGCAGCGCTCGCAGACGAGAGTGAGAGCCTGGTTGAGGTTGAAGTCGAGATTGAGGATGTTCACGTTGCGGACGAATACGTGGTGGACGTGAGCCCTGAGTCGGTTGAAGACGCTGACATCGAACTCACCGTCAACGAACGGCGGGAACGCCATGAAGCGATCCGAGAGCGCATCAAGCGGCGCCGACGGGGCCAAATGGCCGAAATTCGGGCATCAACCGCCCGAATGTGGGAAGAACACGCTGGCGGTGAAGACTTGGTGGCGCTGCTGCAGACGCCCGGTCACGGGCACACGGTGCTCGATGAACCTGAGCATCCTCAACCCGGTCATGTCTACGGCGCCACCTTTATTCGCATCGACGAGGCTCGTGTTCTGAAACTGCGCCTCCCCTTGGATGTCGGCTTTGAATCCCTGCAACCCCCCGCTCCCGATGTGCCGAAACTCATCGGCCCTGACGGGAAGGAACTTCCTCCTCTCATCGGCCCAGATGGCCAACCTCTGGCCCTTCCGCCGATGCCCGCAGCAAGCAGTGCCCTCTCTGCGCTGCGAGAAGAGATGCGAGACTGATTCTGTTCTCCGCCTTCTGTTGCCGATAGGCAGAACATTTATTAATGACTGCCAACATAATACGTTCTCGTTGGAGACATGACCATGCCACTTCAATGGACCAATTCTGGACCAGAATCGTAGACCTACAAACGCGGAGATGCCGGCAGGTGCTTTTCAGGCACCTGTTTTGTGAGCATCGCTGCGCAGAAAGATAGGTAGATTTTGGAGAGATACTATGGTAAATAGAAGAAAGAACAGAAGGAAACGACCCAACCAACAACGACGCTACAATCCGCACACCAAGCGCATTGAGCCGTTCCAAGGAAAGAAAAAACCGACCAAGGCACCAAAACCGAAGGTCGAAGGCGAAACGTCTCAACCGCGCGA
>Ga0255763_1001425_pt1 | contig 24689 bp, 14 predicted proteins | sample 041ome_2_FD_179963 | JGI IMG/M metagenome (GOLD analysis project Ga0255763, IMG submission 179963) | Coastal salt marsh microbial communities from the Groves Creek Marsh, Skidaway Island, Georgia - 041406US metaG (version 2) | ecosystem: Environmental > Aquatic > Marine > Intertidal zone > Salt...
TGAATGAATGATGTCTCTCGTTGTTGGTTTCTCTTTTTTTCTCTCTTTTTTCAAGTCAAAAAAGGAGAAAAAAGAAGAGAGAAAGAAGAGCTGCAAAAAATCTTCTCGTGAAAAAGAAGCAAAAAATCAGTTCACAAAGGGGGTGTTTTTTTCGTGTGCAAATATGAAAGAATTGATGAATTCAAACTTTCTTCATTCTTTTAAAGAAGCAGTAACGTAAGGTACGCACATATACAAAATAAATCGTTTTTATTCTCGCACGAAAAGAACGGAAAATGAGCGGCTATCCTGTACCTTTCATTTTTGTTCATCATTCGTTCCTCGTTGTTCGTTTTTCTACGCGTTAAGAAGGAGAAAGAGTGTGCCAATTTCTGTTAGCTCCCATATAATTGTCTCTTTTGAACAAAGAGACAATTATAGAGGAGAGATCACGCGCTTGAAGAAATTTCTCATTCGAAAAAAAACGGGACAATGTACCCCAGAAGATATGAAAAATACCTATCAAAATGGACAGAAATCGATCGAGAGAACAGTTTACGTTCTTCTCCCCGTTGATCGGATACGTTTTCACCTGTTAAATGTGGCCAGAGAAGAAGAGACGATTTAATTTTCTCTTTAGATTCTTCTCAACGTTCTCCTTCGACGTGCTTCTTCTCTCAAAAAAGAGAGAAAAAAGGACTGATTTTTTCACTCAAATTTTTGAAAAACAAGAGAAAAAAAGAGAGAAAAAAAGGGGGCAAACAGCAAAAAACAAAATTTTCCTCATCAAATCAAAACAGCCAGAGACTGACCATTTCATCGCTTCTCTCTAAAACAGTTTTTAAAAACAACACATACACAAAATGGCCAAGACTCCAGCGAAATCCCCGAAGAAGGTGAAGAAAGTGAAGAAGGTGAAAGACCCGAACGCGCCGAAAAGAAACTTGTCCGCGTACTTTTTCTTCATGAACGACCAAAGAGCGAAGGTTGTCAAAGCGAACCCGGACATGAAGGTGACCGAAGTCGGCAAGAAGCTCGGCGAATTGTGGAGAGCCATGTCTGATTCCGAAAAGGTGCCGTACAACAAGAAGGCGGACGCCGATAAGATCAGATACGAGAAAGCGAAGGCTGCGTACAAGCCGAAGTAATCCTTTTCTGCTTAACTGGGGGGTGAAAGGTGTTTTTGTTCGAGAAAAAGGTGTACAGTCAGCTTTTTGGAGCTGGCCGAACATTAGCTTTTTCGAAACCAAAACGCGCATTTCATCAACGCACTAGAAGTAAAGAGAAGAGATGAAAAATAATAATAGTGGAGTAATATAAACGCAACGCATGTGCTACTACATGCATTATGTTGTTGTTCGAGATACACACTGATATCTGAGATACTCATTTTATATATAATAATAAGAAATACTATAACAATATTATTGAGAAAGAAACTCTCTTCAACACGGTCTTTTTTTCAAAAAAATTTCTCACACAAAATAATAAAAGACTTGGTCCTCATTCCCCGCGCTCGTTTATTACATATCTTCTTTTATATTTATCATCCATTCCATTCGAGGAGAGGAGAGAACAACTACTAACGCTTCTTAAAACTTCAACCGTTGATTCGTCGTCGTCGTTTTTGACTCGAGAGAATACGTCGTCCGGGATTGGTCATCGTATTATTATAAGAAGAAGAAGCATATAACACATCTCAAAAATCAGAAGACGAGAGAATATTCAAATATATCTGAACAACAACAACAAACAAGAATGACGACGACGAGTGCTCAGCCAACGAAACGATTAACCGAGAGGCAACAATTAGCTCTAGCGTTAGCTGAATCCACCCGAGATTGCCCGGTGGATGCGCTGATCGCGAACAAAGTTTCGCCGTCCTCGAGCAGCAGTGAGAGCGACGGTGAGACGGATGACGACGACGACCAACGTGACCAACAGTCTGAAGACCAAGATATGGAAGAAAAAGAACAAAACGACGAGAAGAAGAATAAGAAGAAGAATACGACGACGAGGAAATTGTCTCCGAAAAATACAAAACACCCGCAACAACTGCAAGTCCCGATGTCTCGACAACAGAAAGAACTCGCCAAGTTAGCTCCTTGGGCGTGGGATCCGCTCGTTTCTCGACACGCGCCAGGCCCGTCGGCGTTGAGAGACTTCTCGGAAGTGTTGCCTTCGTCCGGGGTGAAGCACAAACCGAGAGCGACGATGATGACGCCAACCGCCGCAAGACCAGCCTTGAAAGCAACTTTCGGGTCTTTAACTGGGTCTGCGAAGAATAAGAAAGCCGAGAAGGAGAAGGAAAACGTAGTTCCATCGCCGCCGTTGTTGAAGAATATTGTTGCTTCTTCTACTAACAACGACGCAGCGAAGAAGTCATCGAATACTGCGAATACCAAGGCGGTTTCAGGTGGTGCGAAGAGAAAAACGGCAGCGGCGGAGAAAACTCCAAAGACGCCAGCAGTGGATGCTGTCGCTACGAAAAAGGTGCGGAAGAATGCTGCTTCGAACGCCGAGAAAGTTGCGGCGGCAACGAAGAAAGAAGAAGAAAAAATAGAGAAAGAGAAGGAGATTCCCGCGACGGCAATAGCGACCAAGAAGAGGTCAACGATCGCGGCTTCGAGAGGCAAGAAAGGTGGTGCCGTGGCCACGGAAGAGCCGAAGACGGCGCCGCAGAAGCGCACACAAAAGAGCGAGCAAATAACCCCCGTCGCTTTCGAACTCGAACCGGCGAGCGGCGCCGAGTCGAATAAAAAGAGCGGCGAGAAGAATCTCAAGAGAAGCGCCGTTAATGCCGCTGGTGCTACCACTGATACCGTCGTTCCGGCGACTGCTGCGAAAGGTGCGCGAGGAAAGAAGGCAGCAGTGATCATCGATACGCCAGTGGTGACGGCAAAGAAGAAGTTGAACCTCCAAACGCCGGGAGCGACGACGGTTGAGAACAACAACAACGACAACAAGAGGAAAGCCGTCGTCGCGGAGCGAGAAGCAGCCGGAACAGCGGCGAAGAAATTGAACCCGTCGACGAAGAAAAGGAAGAAAGATAGCGGCGTGGATACCACCGCGGTGGGGACGAAAGATTCGAAATTAGATCCCAGCAAACTCGTACCGCCGGAGTTTCAACAAAGACAACTCACTCCGGAGGAGAGAAAAGAACGCCGCGACAAATTTTGGGTATTCCTGGAAACCATCAAAGTCAAACCTCCGAAAGAGAGCTCAGTATTGGTCAAGGAGGCGATACCTTCGCATAAGTTATACCAGTCGTTCTGCTTTGCCACCGGGCGCATCGCTCGCGAGGCGTTCAATCCTACTGATGCTGCTGCTACTCGTAAACAAGGCTTCGCGAAAGTGACTTTGTCCTCCTCTCGCCAGTACGAAGACGAAGACGAGGGGGCGGCTTCGTTAGCGAGAAGAGTTCGATTGGTGCCCATGTCCCAATCCCTTCGAATCGCCGTTCGCGCGTTGAAATAAATGAGAAAGAAGAAGGAGTGCTGCTGCTGCTTTGTTGTTGTTGTGATACTCATCATCGTGCTCTCGTATCGTAACCCATCATCTAAAAATCGTAAATCAACACACACACATCACACACCAAAATCTGTCGGTAAAAATTTTGAATTTTTCGAAGGTGTCTTTCGCCCCTTTGTTTTGTTTCGTTGAAGGGCTTTTTCGAAAAACTTTTGCATCGTCTTCTTCTTCTTCTTCTTTTACAACACAACTTTTACAACGACACAACATCTCACATATTTTAGAATATATAATACTATATAATAAAGAACAATACACTAATGATGTCTTTTTCTTCTTCTTCCTTGTCGTCTTCTTCCTTGTCGTCTTCTTTTTTGGTGGTGGCAGCAAGCCGCCGGAAAAGCAGAACTCATCAATCACCATCGTCGTCTCAGTTGTTTTTAAAAAAGACGGCGACGACGACGATGAGAAGAAGAAGAAGAAGAACTTCTTGGGAAAGATCGTCATCTTTGATCGTATCATCGGCGAAACCGAGAGCTTTGATTTCGGTTTCCGATAAAACGAACTTGGACAAGTTAGCTTCCGGTTTAGTCGCTCTCGGTTTTGAAGTCATCTCCACCGGTGGCTCCGCCAAGTTTATTCAAGACAAGAACATTCCGGTGACTTCGGTGGACTCGGTGACTTCGTTTCCGGAGATGTTGGACGGAAGAGTGAAAACGTTACACCCGGGGATTCACGGCGGAATTTTAGCGAGAAGAGAGAATGAAACGCACATGAAGCAGATTTCAGAACACAACATCGATTTAATCGACGTCGTCGTCGTGAACTTGTATCCGTTTCGAGAGACGGTTTTAGGCGGGAAGGCGTTTGAGGAGTGCGTGGAGAACATCGACATCGGTGGACCGGCTATGATCCGAGCAGCGGCAAAGAACCATCCGCACGTGAGCGTTGTCGTCGATCCGAACGATTACGATGAGTTGTTGGAGAACTTGAAGAAGGATGGTTCCAATTTGGATTTCAAAAAGTTGCTCGCGTGGAAGGCGTTCCAACACTGCGCTTCCTACGACGCCTCGGTGGCGGAGTATTTGTGGCAAGAAGATTCCATCGGCCACGGCAAACCTGCTCCAGAGAAGACGGTTTCTATGACTTTGTTGAACGAGTTGAGATATGGGGAAAATCCGCACCAACCGGCGGCGGTGTATTCGGACAGCACGTTGGCCGAGTCATCGGGTACCGGCGTCGCTCGATCCATCGTGCACCACGGTAAAGAGATGTCGTACAACAACTACTTGGATGCGGAAGCGGCGTATTCATGCGCTTGCGATTACCCGTCCTCGGACAGAACGTGCGTCATCGTCAAGCACACGAATCCGTGTGGTATTGCCTCGGAATCTGCCACCGGCGGTGACTTGTTGGAGGCGTACCGATTAGCCGTTCGAGCCGATCCAATCTCCGCTTTTGGCGGCATCGTCGCTTTCAATTGCACGGTGGACGAAGAAATGGCCCGAGAAATTCGCGAATTTCGCTCACCGACCGATGATGAAACGAGAATGTTTTACGAAATTGTCATCGCTCCGTCGTACACGGAAAAAGGCTTGGAAGTTTTGAAAGGAAAATCGAAAGCGTTGAGAATTTTAGAGACGAAACCGAGAGCGGCGGACGCGCCGATGGGTTTGCGCCAAGTCGGCGGTGGATGGTTGAGCCAAGAACCAGACTCGTTAGTCCCGGAAGACATTGAATTCACATCTGTCTCTGCGACCAAGCCGACTGAAGACCAATTAGAAGCCTTGCGATTCGCGTGGAGAGCTGTGAAACACGTCAAATCCAACGCCATCACCGTCGCCAAGAAGGGCAAATTGTTAGGCATGGGTTCTGGTCAACCGAACAGAGTAAACTCCGTCCGCATCGCGTTAGAAAAAGCTGGAGACGACGTCGAAGGTTCCGTCTTAGCTTCCGACGCGTTCTTTCCGTTTGCTTGGGGTGATTCCGTCGAGAAAGCGTGCCAAGCCGGCGTCAAAGCCATCGCTCATCCGGGCGGATCTATGAGAGACCAAGACGCCATCGATTGTTGCGACAAGTATGGCGTCGCCTTGGTCACCACCGGTGTCAGACACTTTAGACATTAATAGTATAACGATTAGCTTGTTTAATTGACGTACCTACCTCCGATGATGATAGTATAATAATACTACCATATAATACAAAATTATTTTGAAGAAATATGAAAGAAAAGGGGGTGTATCTCAATATCAAAAAGAGGGGAAAAAGAACTTTTTTTCACTGTGGGCACCCCCACCCACAAATCGTCATTTTTTAGAGGAACAACTTGTAACGACACCATTTTTATAACTTACTTTGAGTACTACTACGAGTCCTCTTAAGTCATACGTTATTAATTCGTTTTTGTGAGAAGTCGTCGTTGAATAAAAGTAGACCATAAAAGTAGATCAGCAGAGAGAGGAGCGTTTAGGCAGAGCAGCGTTTAGTATTATTATTATTATTATTATAAACTCATCATCATCATCATTAAAAAAAAAACGGGTACGAACGAACAAAACGGGAACAACAAAACAACAAAAAGAAAAGAAAAGAAAAAAGAATTCAAAAATGTCTCCTTCGACGACGACAACGAAAGAGGCCGCTCCGAATAGCGCGACGCATGCGGGGGCACCGCAATTAATAACGAATTCACCGTTATCTCCACCACCACCAACGACGACGAGCAGCCGATTTGCCGCGTTGCAAAGGAGAGATTCCTTGTGCAACTCAGCCGAGTTAGAAAGTGGGAACGGACGAGGAGGAGGAGGAGGAGGAGAAGCGGTAAAGGGAAGGCGAACGTCCACGGCGTCGACTTTGTTCGTAGCCACGAATCAACAACAACAACAACAACTTCCACCACGTAAACCACCGCGAACGATCGGATCTCAAGTCAAGCGCAGACGCAAATCGATTAATGAATCAGACTCGCGAGGCGCGTTTGACGCGTTGCCGAACGAGTTAGTCGAGGCTATTTTGTTGAAACTCGACGCCCCGGCTTTGGCGAGTTTGCAAGCGACGTCGAAGTATTTTAGGCACTCTGGGGTGTGCGATAGAGTGGCGAGGTTTATATTAGCGACTAGAGATGGCGAGCCTGGGTTTGATGAGAATCATAGAGGCGAAGTGAACGACGAAGAAGAGGAGGAGGAGGAGGAGGAGGAAGAGATTTTAGACCCGCTGCAGAGGATATTGGACGACGATTCCGAGGAGGAGAATAGAAGAAGCAGGAAAAGGAAGCTGAGAACGAGGAATAACGTTAGGAGTAAAAGCATCGTGCCACCGACGGTTGGAAGCTGTCGCGTGAGACCTCAAGACTCGGCGATTGCCGTGTTACGCTTTAAAGACGTCATGGAGAGAGCGGAACGGGCATCCAGTCTCGTTTCGTTGGGATCGTTTCACACGGTTCGAATCGCGGACAGGTTTGTGCCTTGCAAGTGTCTTGATAAACGTGTTTTTTGTCGTCGTCATCAGTGCAACACTAATCATTGCCAAGTGTTCCGCGTGAGCGACGTAGAAACGTCTGGAAGAGGGTTCCACGGCCAGCTCGGAAGAGGGCAGGATATGTACAACGCGGAAGCCTCGTTCGGCAAAGTCGCCATGGGGCCGCTCAGCTTCGATGATTACGACTACGAGGATTGTTTTAACTCGTTTAATGACAATGATGAAGAGTTTGTCCAGTCCGACGATAACAATACTTCATGGTATAGGACACTTGAACCTACGACTTTCGTTCAAGTCTCCGCAGGAGGTTCGCACTGTGCGGGACTGACCAAAAATGGGACGCTGTACACGTGGGGCCTCGCCTCCTCGGGAGAGACGGGACATCACCATACACCTATTGAAGTTGCGATTCCGAGGAAAGTATTTTCGATGGCGGAGAATTTGCATCGAGTCACAAAAGTTGCGTGTGGTTCTAATCACACTTTAGCCGTCACGGTCGACGGTCAGTTGTTTTCCTGCGGTCGTGGACGACACGGTCAGTTAGGATTGGGTTACTTCCACGACGGCGGTCCGTTGACGCGTTGCGACGCGTTACGTGGTATGCACGTCACTAAAGTTGCTGCTGGTGGACAGCACTCGGTTTGCATAACCGATGATGGTAGAGTGTGGTCGTGGGGAGATTGTACAAAAGGTCAGCTCGGTTTAGGGGATTTGCGATTCGCGACTAGTGCCGGATGGCACACCGGCGTGCCGTGGCCGTGCCTGGTCGAATCGCTCTGCGAAGAAAATTTATCTTCCTTCGATTTACTAGACGGTAAAGATTCAGTCGTGCAAGTGAGTTGTGGTAAAATGCACACGATGTTTGTGACGCAATCTGGCAAACTATTTGCGTGTGGTAATGGCTCCTACGGCCAGATCGCCGGCCTTGCACCCACGCTGAAAGAACAAAAAAGTAGAAACGGCACAGTGGGAGGTTACAACCAATACACGCCAAAGCAAATCCAGATTAAGCACCACGTGCGCAAACAGGATGGCACAACGTTAATGCACAGAGTTCGAGCGTGCCCGTGCGTGAACGCGAATCAACCATCGAATGGTAACGTAATTTGTAGAGTTGCTCAAGTAACGTGCGGAGGGAATCATTCGTTAGTACTCACTGGCTGTGGTGCCGTTTTTGCCACCGGTACGAACTCGTACGGTCAACTCGGGTTGGGCGACGTGGAGTCTAGGGACGTTTTTAGTCGCGTGTGGAGATTTCACGACAAGAAACTAAACGTCGTCAGTATCACAACTGGAGCACACCACTCCGCGGCAATTGTTTCCAATCAAACTGTTTTGAAAGAGACGGATTGCGAAGAACGCATATCGAACGACGAGTGGTTGGAAGCGAAAGCTTGCTCGTACGCCGCCGGAGGCAAAAGGGAATACGACAAGTTGCATACAAAATACGGGTACAAACTTTATCAGTGGGGCAGAGGCGACTGGGGTCAGTTGGGTAACGGTGAGAACCGTGGTAAATGGTTGCCGACGTTGACAAAGTCGAACGATCCATTGGCGAGACCGTCGAGAAGAGCTGATTTTTTGGGGTACGAACGATACTATGAGAGCGAAGCGGAGTTACAGAGGATAGCGAAAGAAACGGAAATTAGAAACTTTGAAAACGGCGTCAATAATGATGACGTTGAATAATAGATAAATGTTTTTTTGCAAATACATACACGTATATATTAACAAGTAAACAGATTTTTATATCACGTAAGATCAGAGCTCTTTCTTGTCGCCTCCTCGGAATCGGTTGAACGCGCCCGAGACTTTAGAGAACAAGCCGCCACCTTGTTCTTTTTTGTCACTTTTAGTGACCGGAACTTCTTGACCGGACACGTCTTCTTCGTCGCCGTCGTCCTCATCGTCGTTGTCAACAGCGCTATTAAACGCTCCGACGTCATCGCCTCCTTTTTCTTCTTCTCCTTCTCCGGAAGGCATATCGTCGCCATAATCGCTGTAGTCACCATAGTCGCCCATGCCGCCCATGCCGCCCATGCCGCCCATTCCTCCTTCATCGTCGTCGTCGTCGTAATCGTCATCTCCACCTCCCATGCCGCCCATTCCCATCATGTCGTCTCGATTATACATCTGCATTCCCGGCATTCCCGGCATATTCTTCAACTTTCCCATCATCCTCTCCGTATCGATGTCTTTCTTCTCTTTTTTCTTAAACTCCGGCAACGGCTTTCGCGTCTTGGAAACGCTCTTGGCCTTCTTGGAGCAACTCTCCGTCTCCTCCGTGCACAACCACTCCTCGATCCCTTTCGCCGTTTTAATTCGATTCTTAAACAAAATCTCCGCTAAATCCGTATCTCTCCCTTCCATCACATCTTCGCACGCTTTCAACATCGTCTTACACGTCGTTTCGCACGACGAATACGCGTCTTCACCCATAAACTTCAAAACCAATTTGTTTCTGAAATTCACTTTCAAATCGTTTTGGACCGCCCACATGGTCTTATCGTCCGATTCGTCGCACATTGATTCCATCTCTTCGATCACGTCAACCTCGGTCAACTTCTCTCCTTTCTCTTCTCTCAAGCGCATGCCGCTTTCAAAGGCTATTTTCGAGACTTTTTGACAGACTTCGCAATGGATGAGTTTCGAATCCGATTTGACCGCTCGAAACGTCTCTTTGTTCTTCCCTCCTCCCATTCCGGGCATTCCAAACTGCGCTCGAACGACAGCAACACTTAAGAGGAAGAAGACAAAGAACGAAGAGAGAAGAAGAGAAGAGGAGGAGGAAGCAGATGATGATGATGATGATGATGATGATGTAAACATTTTTTGTTGTTTAGTAGTAACGTGAATGACGACTTTTCCTTTGCCCGCCGCCAAAAAAAAAAGAAGAAGAAGAAGAAGAGAATACACTGGAGAAGGTTTTTTATCAAACTTCTTTGTAAGTATTTACTTTTTCATCAAACAACACACGACTCGAGCGACGCTTATGTCGTACGAGAAGAACGCATTCCTTTCTCCGTCGTCGCAGTTGTCATCATCGTACGAGAAAGACTGTGGGTGAGAGTCACCACCACACAAAACGCGTCGAGCACCCGGTCTTCTACATTTTAAACGCATCTGCACGCAGAACGTATCCGCGCGCAGCGAGCCGCAAGCGATCCACAAGGAGCCTCCTCCTTTCGTATCATTTCTATCGCTCTCGTCGAGCGCTCGGGAAAGGTCGGTTACTTTAAGTGGAAGAACTGTTTTCAATGTAGTGGTTGAAGTGGTAACAGCATCGTTGCCGTCGTCGTTCCTTTCCACAGAGACGCGAACGTAGCGAGGGTTTGAGAACCATCGAGAAGAGGAGCGCGAGCACAGACGACGTTGTTTCGATTGCGCGTCGTCGTCGGGGAGAGTTTCTTTTCCTCGGTCTTCTTCACCAGCATATGCGCACTTAAATCGTTCGCCTCGAACGTATCCCGTTGTGCCGTCGATACTTTTACCCGCATCTTTCTTCTGCGAGAGCACAACGTCTGCATCTGGAAGAAGGCAATCTGCGTCCCGGGCATCAAACGCGTACAGTAACTCTTGTTGTACCATACGTTCTTCTTCGTTATCGTTGTGCAGAAATTGGACGCGAACGGTGTGAGCAGACGATGTCTGCGGTTCTGAAAGATCATCGTTGGTATTTGTCGCAATGCTTTTGATATTGTCGAGAACATCGTACTCTTCATCGAACATATTCAGAACCTCCTGGCGCACTCGGGCGGAGTAGACGTCGAAATTTTCTGAATGCCTCGAGACAAAAGCATCCACCCAACGCGTTGCGTCCTCTTTCGCTTTCTCATGAACGGTTTGTCGAAAACTTGTCGACTGAATAGGTTGAATCAAAGTGAATGCGCTTCTTTTCTGTGTTTCTTTTTCGTGCTTTGAATTTTCTGATGCGCACGTCTCCTCGCCTTTTTTCATCGCGTTCATATTTCTGGTCAAAACGTGCGCATCAAACAAAGTTGTTTCTACGTCCGCGCGCTTGTTTCTTTGAATCTCGTGCAAATGATATAAGATGGCGCGCTGGAGTCCATCGCCACCTAATTGAGGAATTTGATCGATTAATCGACTATTCCCGTCCGATCCCAGTAACTTCGATTTCAAGTCAATTAAGCTACGTTCAAACGTTGAATCGTGATAGTCGTGTCTTCCGGAACACACCGGCTCGGCTAAAAGTGCTCGCAGACACAACCAAACTTGCGCTTCTGGTTTCGGCATCTTCACTAGAGATTTTGCACTGATCCATCGACCGTCGTTGAGTACTTTTTGTTCTTCTTTTCGAAACCACGGTACTTTCGACAAAAGCGCAGGAAGCAAATGTGAGTGTATTTTATGCTTCGATATTAATCGCGCGACGACCGAGAGCGGCAATTCCGAGACGCTGTCGCATATGCTCCGCAAAATCGATAAGCACGACATTGTTCGACACAAGTATTCATCGTTTTCGTCTGAATTCTCCGATAGAGTGCTTTTCTCTGTTGGATCACTCACATTATTCAAAGCCTCTAATCGTTCCACGCAATAATCCACCAAATCGAGCAGGTTGGATTCGTTGAGACTTTTACCTACCAAACACGCATTATCGAACACGGCTATCTCTAACACGCCAAGAATAGAGCTTTGGAGCTGCCCGACGTGCAACAACAGCTTTGATTTCGCTAGATATTGCGTCATCATTTCTTTCCTTTCTCGCTCTATGCGAGCCGACAATACTGGTAAAACGTCATCCTTCCACGCTTCCAGCGCAAACAAGCACCGGACCACGTCGTCCAAAATCTCCCCCGTTGACTGCGCATCTTCTGCAACGCTCGCACAGTCGCTACAACTGTTTTCCAAAATTTCTTCTCCTCCTTTGTTCGCATTTTTCAATACCAGTCGCAGCGCTGCTTTCCTCGCCCGGTCTGCGTTTAACACAAACTCGTGCCATTCGGGCGAGTCAACGTTTTCTGGGTTTTCCAGATACGCCTTGAGGAAGTCCCGTTCTTCCCCTGCTCCTTCATCTGTGCCAACAAAGAGCGAATGAATGCAGTTTCGCACTGAACGCATTTCGGGAGCGGATGAAGAAAGTTGCAGATGATTCGTGTCATCTGCAAGTATCCCGGGGTACGCGTCTGTCTGCGCGATTGCAACCATGAATGTCTTGTTGTTGTTGTTGTTGTTTATCGAAACCCCTAATAATAATAACGGACAGAGCAGTCGTATTTTTTAAATCCCAAAAAAAAACGCACAAAAAAGCCGTTAAATTAAAATGAAAAACCCCCTCTCACCTAAAGTTGTTGTTGTTCGCGCGCTGCTGCTTTCGGGGTTAGCGCTTCCGCTGTGCATCGCATCATCGATATCGACGAGCACGCCAGCTTCGCCGTGTTTTCAAGTTCTCAACGACTTGTTGGAAGAAAGCGGCAAAGTTTCCGCGCAAAACGGTCGCACTTCATCAGTTTCGTCTTCCTTGTTCTCAAACGCCGTTCAATATGCGTTGTCTGCTGGGGTCAACAATCGAGCCACGTCGGAAGGGAGCACGAGTTTAGGTATCGGATCCTCGTCTTCAGCGAGAGGTAGCTTCGCGTCTGGAGTGTTTGCAAACGCTGCGGCAGAAGGTGCGAGTTCTTTCGGAGGGGGCACGGATGCGACTGGCGTTTTATCTGCTGCTCTCGGAACGTATACAAGAGCGTCGGGCGTTTCGAGCATGGCTACGAATGTTGGGTCGGAGGCGACGAGCGATGCCTCCTTTGCTGCAAATTTATTAACGAAAGCGACAGGTACTGTGACTCTGTGAATTCTCTTTCTCTCTCCATTATTATTAATTCTCTCTATATACCAGGAATTGCTTCTTCAAGCTTCGGCAAACAAACTATCGCGAGCGGTGACTACGCAAACGCATTTGGTGAGAGATCAGAAGCAAGGGGAAGATCGAGCATGGTATCCGGAGAGCGCAACCGAGCAAACGGGAGAGCTTCTGTGGCATCAGGTTTGTTGAGCTTAGCGCAAGGAGCTGGAAGTTTCGCACAAGGCCTTCTCGCGCAATCCTATGGATCTGGAGGATTCGCGAGCGGTATTATGGCCCGTAGCTTTGGTGAAGGAAGCGGCGCGTTGGGTATATCTTCATTCGCGGCAGGTTTGTCCAGTTTTGCAAACGGTTTGAACGTTCGCGCTAATCTTGGTATTGCCAATTTCGCATCCGGGGCAAATTCGCAAGCGTCTGGTCGTTTGGCGTCTGCGGCGTTCAATCTAAACACTACCGCCGGTGGAAGTGCGAGTGCGTCTTTCGGCAACGGCACTTTAACGAAAGCAGAAACGAGCTTTGTCATCGGTCGAAACAACGCGATTGAAGTCAACGCCTCGAATTCTTTCGTGGGTGGTGAAAATTCGATCGCCTATGACGCAAATAGTTTCGTCTTTGGCAAAAATGTCGTTTCAAGAGGTGAGAATAACGCCGTTTTCGGCGGCACGGTATACGCGGATAATTTTAAGTTATCCAAGGGCACGTTTGGTGACATCGGGAAAATGGCGGATCGTATCAATGAGTTAGTGCGTGTGGCGCAAAACTTGAACGACCGCGTCACGGAGATAGAGTTAAAGTACATTGGGAAGTAATGAATGTAGCGTCGATGATAAAATTGGTTCAGTAGAGTATTTCTTGTATATTCCTTCTTTATATATTCTTACACGTTCTTCACGTAAATCCCTCAAAATGGCTGTAGTTCTCCTACGGAGTGTACGGTTGCAATTCGCTTTGGAGATGGAGACCAGCTCCAGGTCGGTACCCGTTGAAGATGCACAAAACTGTGACGTTGTCGTTATATTCTAACCCATTCAACAGCTTTGGCGTGAGGAGAAAGCACTGCGGGGTCGACGGTTCCGACGCCGAGTCCACCATTTGTTTAAACACTTTTCGTTCATTCTTCGGATCCATACCTTGGTTAATTTCGTCAACGACGCGGAATGGACATTTTGTCAGATTTTGGAGCGATATGAGGTACAACATCGTCGCAACGGCGCGTTCGCCACCAGATTGTCTATTCTTATCGAGCGCGTGTAATGGTTCACCTTCTCGGAACTTGACGTGAATATCCAACGCGTACTGTGAGAACTCATCTGGATCGTCGGGTTCGCGAAGTCTGACTTCTCCGTGGATACCAACTTGTCGGCAGTTTGTGTGAAACGCTACCGAAATTTCCCCCAGAACCTTCTGGAGCTGCGGTAACCATTGCTCCTTGAGTCCTTTGATGACCTCTTGTCCGCCATTCACGGTCGGTGCGAGTGCTGCGATTTTCTCTTTCAGGTCTTTCTTTTCGGCTTCGTATTTCTTATATTGCTGCATGGCGGTTGGATTGTTGCACACAACAGCGCTCGCTTTTTCTTCCCAAAGTTCAACCTCCTTCAACAGCTCGTCTTCATCGTCCGGCATACTTTCCATCTTCTTTTTCAACTCTTCCGTGAGCGGTGCTTCGGCATCGGCTTCTTCCTTCGCTTCTTTGCATTGTCGAGCACTTCGTTGCTTCTTTTCAGCAATTTCGTCGTGCGCATCGGCTACCTTATCACAGTCGTCCCTGACTTGGGCTTCAATGTTCTTGTAGTGCATCAAGCGTATCTTTGTATCAGTATACTTCAACTCGGCCAAGTCCTGTTCCTTTCTCGCCGCAAAGAGTGCATCTAAAACGGCGACGTATGTCTGCACTTGTTGCGCGCGTTGCGTCGCGAGAGTCGCGAGAGACTTTTTTAATTGTTCGCGAGTCGCCGAGAGGTTCGTGTTCGCTTTTGCCAGTTTGTACGATTCTTGCAAACTTCTTAGCTTTGCCTCTAATCTTTGTTTATCTGACTTCGGTTTGTTCAATCGCGCTTTTTCCTCTCGCCACGCTCTTTCGGCTTCCATCTCTCGCCTTTTGAGCGCGTTTGACTGTTCAACGATATCATTCTGGTCTTTTTGAAGTTCTTGGACTTGCGACCTGGCCTCCGCCAAATCTCTCTTCACCTTTTCCATGTCCTCTCTGTCGACTTGTGCGCCAAACAGTCTGAAATTTAGCGGTCTCATTTCTTCCGTTTCAAACGTAACTTTCGAATTGTACCTCGATCTGAGTTCAATAAAGACGTTTTTAGTCGTATACACTTGGCCAATCTTCCCGAGCTTCGAGTTGACCATTTCTTGGTACTTCGCAGCGTCCATGACTTTCACGTCGGCGATGGCGGCTCTATCTACGCGATTCAAAGCGACCAAGGTCTTCATGACGCAGTTTGGCGCCGTAAACGTCAAATCTAACGTTTCCGAAACGCCATAGGCTTTGTACTCGTTCTTAAAGTTCGCGCCTCTCACGTGCTCATTCGTGTCCGTTTGGTTGTTGCACATCAAATGCCATCTTTTCGTTTTGAAGAGGTTATTAATCGCGCCCAGCAACTCTTGGTCGTCATCGATGACGTAGCTCGACAACATCGAAAGCCCGAGATGTTTTTGTAAGAACGTCTGGTTGTTTTGATTGTTGCACTCAATTTCGCACAAAACTGGTCCTTTGAGCTTCTTCTCTTTGTTCAATCTTTTCGCCAAATCGCGAACTTCCTTATCGACCTCCGTCATATTGATTGCGTTTCTGTGCGCATGCGTCAAAGCTTTCAATTTCTTTCCGCGAACGCTGTCCAAATCCGATTGGCGGATTTCTAAGTTTCTCACCCTCTGCTCCGCGGGCCGCAATCTCATGGACGCCTGGTCAATACGAGTATCAAGCGGTATCCGATCTTTTCGTACGCTTTCGTATTTCGCCTTCAAGGTTTTCAACAAATCCAAGTTTGTATCGGCAACCTCAGGGATTTCGCTCATCGCTTGCGTAATATTCTTAATATCGGCCTTAATTCTGTTCACGGTTTTTTCCGCATCCTTCTCTTTTCTGTTTGCCGAAGAGAGCAGCCCGGCTTTATCGTCGTATGTCGTTCCCAAACCTCTCAATTTCGTGAGTGCGGTGCGCTCTTTAACCTGAGCGTCCATCGTCGCTTTCTTTTTCACGCTGTATTCCTTGCCCATCTTGTGTTCTAAAACTTCCAGTTCCTTTACCGGCTTGGCCGCGATTTCTTTCTCTTTAAGGCAACCTCTCAACTTTTCTTTCGATTCGGCGTACTTTTCTTTGATTTTGCTAAACTCCACTTTCTTCTTTTCAAATCTGATCCACGGAATCTTCATCTTGTATTCTTCCGCTTTCGTTTGAAACTCCTGCTGTTTCTCCACTTTTTCCTTGTCCGCGGACAACGTCTGCAAACTTCGCGTGTTTTGATCTAAACTGTGCTGCAACATCGACAATCTCCGCTCATCGTTGCGAATGTTTTCTTTCTTCGCGATCAACTCTTCGTGCAACTTCCACAACTCTCCGTTATTTACCGTCGTTTCCGTCGTCGACAACTTGTCCGTTTCCGATAATCCGGCGAAACTCGCCACTTTATCTTGCGGTAAAAAGTTCGTCAAGTTCCCCAATTCGACGTGATGCTTTCCCTTTACCAACAAGTCGACTTCGGCCGAATTCGACGGTTGCCCGTTGATGTGCCACGCGGAACCCGTGTTTGCTTTCGTCCCGCCTTTTGCTTTCGTCAGCGTTCTTTTCACCACGTCCACCTCGTCGCCTCCGCCGGAGGTTCTTTTCAAGGTAATCTCAATCGTCGCTTTCGTCTCGCCTCTTTTCACGAATTCCGACAGCTCTTTCGCTCGTCCTAACAAATCCGTTTTACCGTTCAAGCCTAACGCAATCGCGCAAACGAAACTGGACTTCCCGGTCCCGTTCGCGCCAATCAACACGTTCAAATCTGGACCAGGCGTCAACGAGACGGAGGAATACGTCATGAAGTTTGATAAAACGATTTTAGTGATTGATCCGGCGGCATAATCGGACAACGGGTGCTTCTCGCCTTGCCGTTGGTGTTTCTTCTGCGTCGTCGTTGCGAGGGACTGCGCGGAAGCGTTTCGTTTCTTCGTCCTCGTCGGGTCCATGTTTTCCGAATCTTGGATTGGATTCATCGTCGTCGGTGTGATGAAGATTTTGGCTTTTTTAAAAATTTGAATCTCGACTGAACAAAAAAAAAGTTTTCCCGCAGCTGCCCTTTTTCTCATCAAACTCATTTTTGTCATCTGTCATCAGTACACCACAAATCACAGAAACACTTCGGACCAACACATTTCGGAACAACACAGACGCGCACAATCTTTTATTAAAGATGACGACGATGATATTTAAGAGCAAATTATTCATTCTCTCGTTCTAAACGACAGAAGAGTGTGTCTCTGAGAGCACAAAGAGAGCTCTTCGTCTTCTTCTTCTTCTTCTTCTTCTTCTTTGCAGCCGGGATAAAAAGTGGATTTTGTGGGACCGCGTGTCTGTGGAAGAGATGTCGCCTCCTTTTTTAACCGCCGAAAAGAACGTCCGAGAGAAACTGAAAAAGATTAACCAAGTCATCGACCGCGCTGATGGATTGTATCACCAGAAAGCGGCGAGCGGGCGGGATGTTAGCATCCACGACGACGAGGATAACAACAACAACTTCAACAATCGTGGTACTGTTGGCATTGGTGCCGATTCGAGTAACGCGAGTCTCACCAAACTCCTTTCGCAGCCGATGAAAATGAAAGACGGGACGATAGGCGCGCCAATTTTCGTTTTAGCCACGTGTGCTGCGGAGGGATTGGACAGTCATACCGTGAGAGATGTGTTTGAACGATTGATACGGTACGGCGCGTGGCGCGTCGCGTTGGACGAACACGGGACGTACCCGAGAGTGGCGAAAACGATATCGCCCGTCGCACTTCTGTGCTCGGTGTACGCGCCGCACGTTTTAAAGCAAGCGGTCGTTGATAACGTCGATCACGATAAGAAATACGACAGTTTGGACGGGAAAACCGTCGTCGCTGTGAGCACGGTAAAGGAGGAGAACCACGAGGAAGCTAAAGTGCACAAACATACTCTCCAAAATCTAAATAAAGTGTTGGAGATGTTTGTCGACGCGGGCGCAAATGTGGACGAAACGTATCAAATTGATCCGAGCGTAAGTAGTATATACACGCCTTCGCTTTCATCCAGAGATGGCGGATCGCCAACGTCTTCGGCGTCGGCATCTCCAAAGAAAGATACGGAAGACTCGACGGAATCGTTGTCGTCATCCAACCATCAATACCAGCAGTACGCGTCGTACAAGTTTCCGTCATGCGCGATGCACTCAGGAACTATTGGAAACTGTCTCTTCTTTCTATCGATAGCTATTTCTTTCGGTTCTGATATTCAAGAAACGATAGAAGCTTTACACATCATCACTCAACGAGGCTCGAATAAGCAGTGCGATCTCAACGTAAAGTGCTATGTGCCAGATCGGCCGTTTGATTTTGAATACGACGAAACGAAATCGTTCCTAGACCTCGAACGCAGAGTTTGCCCTCGGACTCCTGCTGGAGATTACATTTCCAGTTTACAGTTCCTCGTCATGTCCCTGGTTGAAAACGCTGCATTTTCCGTGGAAATTCGCGATGGAATTGCGTCGTTTTGCGTGCGTCTGATTGACCTCGGTAGCGTGCTTGGTATAGACGTCAACAACGAGTGCTCCTTTTACGCACAAAATGATTTGAGCAGATTCGAGATTAGCAATAAGCGTTTGGCGTTTGATTTCATCGAGTCTAAAGAAGAACTTGCGAGAGGTTCGGCAGGAAACGCGTGCAATGCGTTGCAGCCGAAAGGCTCGCCTCTGTTTTTCACTGGAATTGCACTTTTAGAAGGCTGCGGTACCCCGGCTTTGCGACTAGCAAAAAAACTTTTAGAGAAAGGAGCGAACCCGAATTGTTTCGGTGATTATCCCATGATTGGTTCAAACACGCCTCTCGTCGCGTTGGCGCTGTATTGTTCGTTAAATCCAAGTGGTTGGGACGAACAGCACTGCATACACTACGTAGAGAAACCATGGTGGACTCTCTATTACGAGGCGCCAAAGCCGACGCATCATGAATCGAGAAGATCCTCGGCTATTCCGAACAATAGCTACAATGCAAACAACTCGGCGGATGATACGAGAGGACATATTCGTAAAAATGACTCACACGACTATGATGGCGATGCGCAAGTGATGATCTCGGACCTTCGTGATCAGCGTACCTCATACAAGGATACCAGGCAAAGAGAGCGCAACGACCAAGAAGAAGGAAACGTAATGCACCATCAACAACAAAATTCTTCCCCGACGTCCTCACTCAACGGTACAAACGATAGATACGGGATCGACGCGATAAGCACGTTTGATTACGCGGCGAGCGCATTCGTTGATCGAATGCACGACTTTTTTAGAGAACCAAAGCGCGGTGAGCGCGCATTGAAACACTCCAGTGAACTTTTCAAACTTTTGCTTGATTACGGCGCGAGTCCATCGACGGAGTGGCAGCGAGTGCCGCGTTTACACATCGACGATATCGAGAAACGCGAACACCGGGTGTCTACTCTTCTCTCAATTGCTATCGAAGATATGTTAAACTTTGTCGAGCACGGCAAGGGTACCGTAGAGTTGCTCATAAAGAAGGGCGCGGATATAAATAAGTGTGGTCTCGGTCCCTTTCCTGTTTTTTGCTCACCGTTGTTTGCTGCATCAGCGGCATTACGATATGGCCACCCCGATGCGGATTGGTTGTTTGAAACTATCATAAAAAGCAGTGCAAGCGCGAACGCCCTGGGCTATTTTCCCGGTGGATCACAATCAACTGCAATGATAGAATTAATTCGCTGCGTTGGCGAGTCAAAATCTAAAGTGCGCAGAGAAAACGTTTTTTCAAAGATTGAAAGTCTCCTGAAAATGGGTGCTGACGCGAATCAGTCATGTTTAGATTGTTTTCTGAACACGACACCAACAGCATACACCGATATCATACAGTATCGAGCTGGGTTGACTCCGGACGTCACTCCTCTTGACACTCCTCTTGATACTCCCAATTCCATTAATAGAATAGATAATAGCGCGGTTAGCAAAACTTGTGTCGAAGATGACGACGACGACGACGACGACGACGACGACGAAGGATACAGTTCAAATGGTTACACTCGATTTTACGATCCTTACCATGAAATGTACTATTACGTGGATGAAGCGACAGGCGCGTCTGATTGGATGAAGCCGGATGTTTTCGTCGATCCGAAAGAACGAAAAATCCGTCCCCCTCTGCAACCTCCACACGATTCTGATGATAACGATCCCGAACAGCACGGGGTGCCGTATATGGATGAATTGTCCGAAGATTACGATGAAGATTCGTACGATCAAGGCTATAAATCGAACGATTGGGTCCGCTGGTACGATGCTACATATGCAAGGTACTACTACTTCAACGAAAAGACATACGAAGTTCAATGGGCAAAACCTGAGGATTTTAATGAGTTGGATGTAGCCAAAGTAACGAAGTCTCCGCTCGCAGCACGTGCTGTATCCGATGCGGACGTCGCCAGAAGTTTACGGGAAAAGATGGATCTGGAAGTAAAAGGGAAGGAAAACGCGACAAAAATAGATCACAAAGCGGCCGAGGCAAAGGAAAAGAAAAAGTCCGCTGACTCTGACGCATCGGTGGAAACGAAGCGAGTTTCATTGCATTCGTTGCGAGTTGATGCGGGTAAATTAGCGGACACGAGAAACAGTGAAAACGTCTCAACAGAGGAAAGTGACGGCAAGAAAGGGGCTGTGCGAACATCCGTCTCCTCGAACAAGTTCAAATCGGCATTTAATAAGCAACAAAGGGATGAAATTTCGTTTGATACGAAAGCTTCAGAGCCTTTAGTGAGCGATACTGCAGATGTTCTTCCGAAAACGATCGATCGGACAGGCGAGTGCACGTTTTCTCCGTTATTCGTTGCAATGGACTGTTTAGAAGGTGACGGTCATCAAGTTGCGGCAAGAATCATACTTCTCCTCCTCGATTTTGGCGCCGATATCGAATACGAACAGGAGAGAAACTTAAGAAGCTGGTACGAGGGGTCGATAATCGCCATCGCGATTCAGATCGCTATTTCGTGCGGCAGTCCAATCGAATTGACGCATCCGTCTGTTGGTGACGGTGACGGTGACGGTGACGGTAAAAACGATGGAAACAGTAATAAGGAGAATTTCCGCGGACATCGCGTCAAAGAAAGACAACAAGAACCCGACAATGACTCTTTCGATGGTAACAAAGAATTCACGCGCGGTATCATTCAACTCGAACAACATATTCCTACTTTGGAAACGATATCTGCTACTGAAGCCTCGGCCCAGGGTCACGGTGGTGTAAGTGACGGGTATGGTAATAATAATGATTCCGATTCCGATTTCGATAGTCGAGAGATAACGTCTGATTCTGTGCAACAGAACGATGGTGTTAAAGTCGCTATGGATATCGCCAGAGTGGGTAAGCTGAGGCGCAAACAACTGGGGATGACGGAAGATACGCCCAGACACGACTCGTACGACAGATTGAAGTCCCTCAGAGGTGACGCTGAAACTATGCCTGACACAAAAGAGGCAAGAACGACGGTAGTAGCTCAAACAGTATACGAATCTTCGAAGTTTCGTTATGATGCGGCAGATCTGCACTTGGTGCAAGCCGAAATCGCACGTGAACGCCTGCGTTTGAGATACCCTCAGGATGAAGAAAACCAAGTGCCGGAGGAAAAAAAGTCGTTTTGGAAAACAGTAGCCAAGGCGATAGGTTTCGAAGATTCGGATGATGAAGGTGATGACGGTGAAGATACGCTTATGGTTGGCATGTTCTTCGATACCGTCTTCGGATTCGACGATGGTTTCGAAAAACAATACAAATTGAACACATTTGAAGAGGATCACGCGCGAGCGTCACTCGCGAGAATACACTATGGAATTGACGATCGCGGTTCATTAAAATCTTCCAGAATAAAGATGGAACAGTTTCGAAAAGCTCGGTTCGAATCGGCAACAAAGGTTGCGAAGGCTCTCATCGCGCGTTCATCTGCGAGAGTTTTGAATAGGCTCTGTCGCAATCCACTTCTAGAGGAATACGGTACTGATTTGGTCCCGTTCGAGTTTACGCCTTTTTTCGCAGCCTGTTTTGGCGCGGCTACCGCAGAGAGCGACGAACAAGTTAAGTTAGGCATAGAACTTGCTCGCGATATTCTCGCGAAAGGTGCAGACTGTACTGTTGTAGGTAGGCACGCGAAAGATAAACCATCCGAAGCAAAAGTGGCAGATTACGCCAAGTCTATCGAAGCTCGGACTGCCCCCTTTGTATGGGCGGTGACGGCCTCTGCGAGATGCCCCAAACCAGAATTTGGAGGCTTAAAGCTCGTCAAGGACTGCTTAGCGAAAGGTGCCAATCCCTTACTGTGCGAATTGGAAACGACGCGATATCCAGAAGGTCGAGGAATGACTATTTCAAATAATCCATCGAAATTGCTCAATTTATGGGATGATAAGAAATTTTTAGAAAACATGCCGCCGAAACAACGCCGTGAAGCGGAGGCTTCGCGCATTGAACTCGGACGTTTGTTAGGCGAGGCATCAACGGTGAGAAGTGTTTTCACTAAATCAAACGCACTTGCCAAAAAGAGCATGGACGCAATCATTGCAGACGCCAAGAAAGAGTGCTCCCTCAACGGGAGATGGGGCATGAAAGGCGAGAAGAATCACGGCGTAACGAGAAGGAACGACAACGACGAGATTGAAGACATTGCTACTATTGAACAGTCTGCTCGCAAAACCACGCAAGCGCTCATGCAAGCGCTCTCTCGAGACGATTTGACGAGCGAAGAAGTAGCCGTCGCGAGTGACGAAGAAAATATTATGAAATTGAGCGAAGACTTATCAAAACTCAACGCGTCTCTCAACATCACGGCGAATCAGACCAGATCGACGACAATGACGGTGCCTGGCATGTCTCGAGCGGTAGAGGACGCGAAGTTTGAAAGCGGACAAAAAGATAAGTTTGTGATGGGTGATATTATGAAACCTGTCTTGGGAGCACCGAAACGTTTCGCGCAAGTAGCCGTACTTGCTCGTGAGTCTTCTCTTCGTAATAGAACTGGACGAAAGAATAACTCTAAAACCACGCTGAAAGCACCGATGTTTTCTGCCATGTCGTCGTCTTTTGTAAAGAAGGATGGTCTGCGTTACTCTTCATCACCATCATTCCTCGGGAGTTTTCGACGCAAGAAAGAGTCTTCTGCAAAGAACGAGAAGACGGTATCGTTTAAGTAAATGCTATTTTTTGTAATGTGCTGTACTAAAATTAAAACAAAATTACATCTCTAAGTTACATGGTATCGTATATACACGCGGTACCGTTTCTGCGGGAAGGCTGATAATATTGCAAATTATCACGCTTCGGTAAGTCCAACGTGGAGAGTTCAGGCGTCGAAGCGTTGTTTTTGACCACCACAAACGCGCGCGTTTGTTTCTCTTTGCCGTTGCTACGATTATTGATGCCGCCTAAGCGCGACTTGGTTTGCGTCCATACTTTCCGAGCGGCGCGAATGTAGGAATCGAGCGATAGTCGCTTCTTGCCGCCCGTGAAACCAGAGCTCGGAATGATGGTGCTATTATTATTCCCTCGCTGCCGCTTCATTCTTTTGTAGGTAGTATTATTTCCATCAACTCTCACATCATCTTCTGTCTTCTCCTTCGTTTGTACTTTCCTTCCTTTTCTCTTCGGGCTGAAAGAGAATAAATTCCAACGCGCGTTTTTTTTCGCCTCTTCCATGTTTTGCTTATGCTGAATATCGTCATCATTGTCGTTGTCATCATCGTCATCCTCTTCTGCGGATATGTCGCCTTCGGCGACGTCGTAGAAGCACACGTCTTCCTTCCCGGTATTTTTCGTATTTTTGTTGTTGCTGCTACCGCTTCCTTTTCGTTTCGTTTGCTCTAAGACGCCGTTGTCTGTCGACATTGCCGAGACGTCACTATCCAGGTTCGAAGACCCCTCCAACAGCATCCCGCTCAAACACGCTTCCGAGGAATACTTTCGTTTCAAAAGGGCGTTCTCCCCTAACGGAACGAGCATATCCGCGTACTCGTCGAAAATAAAATTTGGCATGTGTTTATGCACGGTGAGAATGAAATCTTTACACGAACACGGTTTCGCCAATCGATCGTCGACGATGCCTTCGATTAACGCAGGTACAATCATGTGAAACTCAGTTGTGAACATCAAAATCGGAACTTTTTCGAAATACTTTTGTTCAAAAGGCAGCCGTTTCGGTTGATTCATCATCGCGTTTTCTTCCTCCTGCTTGAATTTTTCCATGGCTCGAATATACTTACACGCCGATAACCCGTCGCACTTTGGCATTTGAAAATCCATCACGATCATTGCCAATCTGTCGTGACTATTATCAGCATTAGCATTCATACTCTTATACGCTTCGATCGCTTCCAACCCATCTCTGCACTGGATGACTTTCACTTCCCGAAAGAACACTTTCGAAAACAATCGAGTTAAAATTTTCAAGTTGACTTCGTTGTCGTCGCATATGATAACCGCCAGCTTTGGTCTTGAATTCTCGAGTCGTCGTTGGTTTTCGAAATACGCGTCTTCTTGCTGTAAAAACATCTGTTCCTCTTCCACGTACCACGGTGGGACTTCGTGTTGTTGTTGTTGTTGTTGTTGCTCGCGTATGATGCTTTTTTGCAACTCGGTTAAACCACCATCATAATCTTCGTGAGCTTGAACCGTCGTCGTCGTCGTCGTCGTTTGTGTATGCTCGAGACTTTTCCGCTTCATCTATTCTGTG